>APMI01018314.1_pt1 | contig 10784 bp, 8 predicted proteins | sample 667938 | NCBI WGS metagenome assembly APMI01 (sample SAMN01084076, study PRJNA167559) | wastewater metagenome | biome: Wastewater | place: Denmark: Ejby Moelle, Odense | collected 2011-11-28
TGGTCGCGGGGGCCTGCTGGGCGGCGTACATCGTCTTGTCCGGACGGGTAGGCGCGCGCTTCCCGCGACTGGAGGGACTGACCTGGGCGATGGTCGTGGCCACGGTCCTGGTGGCGCCGTTCGGGATCGCGCAGGCCGGTACGGCGCTGCTGGACGGCGACGCCGTGCTGCGGGGCGTGGGCATCGCCCTGTTGTCCTCGGTCGTGCCCTACTCCCTGGAGCTGCTCGCTCGACGGCGGATCGAGTCGCGGGTGTTCGGGGTGCTGATGAGCCTGGAACCGGCCGTCGCCGCGCTCGCCGGATTCTTGCTGCTCCACCAGAGGCTGACCGGTCTGCAACTGGCCGGGATGTCCCTGGTCGTGGCCGCCTCGGTCGTGGTGGCCTCGCGGCCCGCCCCCGCCGGGGACCTGGACAAAGGCGTCCCGGCGACGGCGTAGCCTGAAGACGAATCGACCGTACGACGACAAAGGTGCCCAGAATGAGTGACCGGATTCGCAACCCGCACGTGCGCGCGAAGGTCATGTCCGCTGACGATGCCGCCAGCTTCATCCACACCCACGATCACGTCGGCATGAGCGGGTTCACCGGGGCTGGGTACCCGAAGGTCGTGCCGGTCGCGCTCGCCGCGCGGGTACGCCGTGCCACCGCCGCTGGCGAACCGTTCCGGGTGGCGATCTGGACCGGTGCCTCTACCGCCCCGGAACTCGACGGGGCCCTCGCCGAGGCCAACGGGGTCGAGATGCGGCTGCCCTACCAGTCCGACCCGGTCACCCGGCGCAAGATCAACAGCGGCGACATGGAGTACATCGACGTGCACCTCTCGCACGTCGCCCCGCTGGTGCGTGAGGGCTTTTTCGGGCCCCTGGACGTGGCTGTGCTCGAGGTGGCCGGGGTCACCGAAGACGGTGCGCTGATTCCCGCGTCGTCGCTGGGCAACAACAAGGTGTGGCTCGACGAAGCCGACCGGATCATCCTCGAGGTCAACTCCTGGCAGAGCCTGGACCTGGAGGGCATGCACGATGTGTATTACGGGCTCGCGCTGCCGCCGCACCGCAAGCCGGTGATGATGACGCATCCGGGGGATCGGATCGGCGAACCGTACATGCGCTGCGACCTGGACAAGATCGTCGCGGTGGTCGAAACGGACCTCCCGGACCGCAACTCCCCGTTCAAGCCGAACGACGCCGTGTCGGAGGCGATCGCCGGGCACTTCATCGACTTCCTCCAGCACGAGGTCCGGGTCGGGCGCCTCCCCAAGGGCCTGTTGCCGCTGCAGTCCGGCGTCGGGAATATCGCCAATGCTGTCCTGGCCGGGCTGATGGAGGCCCCGTTCGACCAGATGACCTCGTTCACGGAGGTGATTCAGGACGGAATGATCGACCTGATCGACGCGGGTAAGGTGTCGATCGCCTCGGCCACGGCCTTCTCGCTCTCCCCCGACTATGCGAAGAGGATGAACCAGGAGGCGGCGGCCTACCGCGAGAGCATCGTGCTGCGTCCGCAGGAGATCAGCAACCATCCCGAGTTGATCCGCCGCCTTGGCGTGATCGCCTGCAACGGCCTGATCGAGGCCGACATCTACGGCAACGTCAACTCGACCCACGTGATGGCCAGCCGGATTCAAAACGGCATCGGCGGCTCGGGAGACTTCGCCCGCAACGCGTATCTGTCGACGTTCGTGACGCCGTCGACCGCCAAGGGCGGGGCCATCTCGGCGATCGTGCCGTTCGTCTCCCACGTCGACCACACCGAGCACGACGTGCACGTCATCATCACCGAACACGGGTTGGCCGATCTGCGGGGGCTGGCGCCGCGCCGGCGGGCGCACAAGATCATCAACACCTGCGCGCACCCGGCGTACCGGCCGATGCTGCAGGACTACTTCGAGCGTGCGCTGCGGGTGGCCAACGGGCTGCATACCCCCCATGACCTGGAACAAGCCCACGCCTGGCACCGCCGGTTCCTGTCCGAGGGGACTATGCGGGTCAAGCCGCCGTCGTTGTCGCAGAGCGATCGGATGTTCCGGTCCCCGCTGGGCTGAGCCGGGCGGGCCGGAAGCCCCGAGGTGCCGTGATCAGCCCCGGGGGTGCTGTGCCGCGGTCTTGCGCGAGGCCATCAGGCTGGCGGCCGTGGTAACCCCCAGAATGCCGACGATGGCGCCCAGCGACACCCCGATGGGGATCTCCGGGGCCCAGTGCATGGGTTCGCCGCCGTTGATGAACGGCAGGGTGTTTTCGTGCATGGCGTGCAGGATGAGCTTCACGCCGATGAAGGCCAGCAGGACCGACAAGCCCAGCCCCAGGTAGACCAGGCGCTTGAGCAGCCCGCCGATCAGGAAATACAGCTGGCGTAGGCCCATCAGGGCGAAGATGTTCGCGGTCAGCACCAGGAACGGCTCCTGAGTCAGCCCGTAGATCGCGGGGATGGAATCCAGCGCGAAGAGAAGATCCGTGGTGCCCAGCGCCATGATCACGATGAACATCGGGGTAATCATGCGTTTACCGCCGACGTGCGCGAAGAGCTTGGTGCCGTGGTCCCAGGTCTGCACGGCCGGAAAACGCTGAACCACCCAAGCAATCAGCGCGTTCTCTTCGTATTCCTCGTCGTGACCATCATCGCGCGCCTCCTTGGCCAGTTTCACGGCGGTGTAGATCAGGAAGGCGCCGAACAGGTAGAAGACCCACGCGAACTGGTTGATCAACGCGGCCCCTACCGCGATGAAGATCGCCCGCAGAATCAGGGCGATGACGATGCCCACCATGAGCGCGGCCTGCTGATACTTCTCCGGCACCCCGAACTTCGCCATGATGATGAGGAAGATGAAGAGGTTGTCGATCGAGAGCGAATACTCGGTCAGCCAGCCCGCGAAAAACTCCGCGCCGTACCGTTGGCCGGCCAAAACCCAGACGCCGATCCCGAAGGCGACGGCCGCGCCGACGAAGAACGCCAGGTGACGCCCAGCCTCCCCCATGGACGGAACGTGCGGGCGACGGGCGATGACAACCACGTCGATCAGGAGGAAGGCCAAGGTGACGGTCAGCGTGACGGCCCAGACCCATAGGGGGATGTTCATGGCGTCCTCACGGTTGACGGGCATAGCCGAGGATGGGCGATGTGCTGCGTCAAGCTGGTAGTGCTGGCCGCCGTGACGCCAGGTCAGTCTGTCACTGACCCCCGGACGGCTCAATTCCAACCCTCGACCTGGACACTGGCGCTAGGAGGTGGCAGCCGTCATCTGGCGCAGCTCCTTCTTCAAGTCCGCCAATTCGTCGCGCAGCCGCGCGGCAAGCTCGAAGTGCAGATCACCCGCGGCCTGATGCATCTGGGCGGTCAGCTCCTGGATCAATCCAGCCAGGTCGGTGGCCGGGATCCCGGCTCGGTCGGCCCGCACTGGGGGGCTGCCGGCTGCACCCGCGCGCGCCGAACGGCTGCTCTTGCCCCGTGACACCACGCGCCCGCTGCCCATCAACGCCTCGGTGTCGGCGTCCTCGCGGTGCAGCATGTCGGTGATGTCGGCGATCCGTTTGCGCAGTGGCTGCGGGTCGATGCCCCGCTGGGTGTTGTAGGCGATCTGACGTTCCCGGCGTCGGGCGGTCTCGCCGATCGCTTCCTCCATCGATGCCGTCACCTTGTCGGCGTACATGTGAACCTGGCCGGAGACGTTGCGCGCAGCCCGGCCGATGGTCTGGATGAGGGATCGGGTGGACCGCAGGAAGCCCTCCTTGTCCGCGTCGAGGATGCTCACCAACGACACCTCCGGGAGATCCAGGCCCTCCCGCAGCAGGTTGATCCCGACCAGCACGTCGTACTCCCCCAGCCGCAGCTCCCGGAGCAGCTCGACGCGGCGCAGCGTATCGACCTCGGAGTGCAGATAACGCACCCGTACGCCCTTGTCGAGGAGGTAGTCGGTGAGATCCTCGGCCATCTTCTTGGTCAGGGTGGTGACCAGGACCCGCTCGTCCCGGGCGGTGCGCAGGCCGATCTCGTGCAGGAGGTCGTCGATCTGGCCCTTGGTGGGCTTGAGGACGACTTCGGGATCGACCAGGCCGGTCGGGCGAATGATCTGCTCCACCACGCCGTCGGCCTTGGCCACCTCGTATTCGCCCGGCGTCGCGGACAGATACACGGTCTGGCCGATCCGGTCGAGGAACTCTTCCCACTTCAGTGGCCGGTTGTCCATCGCGCTGGGCAACCGGAAACCGTGCTCCACGAGGGTGCGCTTGCGGGACATGTCACCTTCGTACATGGCACCGATCTGCGGGACGGTGACGTGCGATTCATCGATGACCAGGAGGAAATCCTCCGGGAAGTAATCCAACAGGCAGTTCGGCGCCGAACCCGGAGCGCGGCCGTCGATGTGCAGCGAGTAGTTCTCGATTCCCGAGCACGACCCCACCTGGCGCATCATCTCGATGTCGTACGTCGTCCGCATCCGCAGGCGCTGCGCCTCCAACAGCTTTCCCTGCCGCTCGAAGTCGGCGAGTTGATCGGCCAGTTCCGCTTCGATCCCGGCGATCGCGCGCTCCATCCGCTCGGGACCGGCCACGTAGTGGCTGGCGGGGAACACATACATCTCGCCCTCTTCCCGCACCACCTCACCGGTCAGGGGGGACAGCGTGTAGATGCGTTCGATCTCATCGCCGAAGAACTCGATGCGCACCGCCAATTCCTCATACACCGGGATGATCTCGACGGTGTCCCCGCGGACCCGGAAGGTGCCCCGCGTGAAGGCCAGGTCGTTGCGGGTGTATTGCATCTGGACGAACTGCCGCAGGAGCTGATCGCGATCCTGCTCCTGACCGACCCTCAGCCGGACCATCCGGTCGACGTACTCCTGCGGGGTGCCCAAGCCGTAGATGCAGGACACCGACGCCACCACGATGACGTCCCGCCGCGTCAGCAGCGAGTTCGTGGCCGAGTGCCGGAGTCTCTCGACCTCGTCGTTGATCGATGAGTCCTTCTCAATGTAGGTATCCGACTGCGGGACGTAGGCCTCCGGTTGGTAGTAGTCGTAGTAGCTGACGAAATACTCCACGGCGTTGTGCGGGAGCAGTTCCCGGAACTCGTTGGCCAACTGGGCGGCCAGGGTCTTGTTCGGCGCCATCACCAGGGTGGGGCGCTGCACCTGCTCGATCAACCAGGCCGTGGTGGCCGACTTGCCGGTGCCGGTGGCACCCAACAGCACCACGTCCTGCTGGCCTGCCGTTGCCTGCCGTGATCCGGCGGGCCAGGTCGGCGATCGCCTGGGGCTGATCGCCGCCGGGCTCGAAGTCCGAGACCACCCGGAAGGGGGCGACGGTACGCTGCAGATCGGTGGTGGGCCGCATGACTGACACCGTAGACGCAGCCACCGACAACGCACGGCAGCGGGCGGCCGCCGGCTACGTCGTACCGCGATGAGCTGCGGCGAGGGCGACGTACTCCGCGAGCAGGCTCGGGTCGTCGACAGCCTCGGGGTTGGCCACCACGGCCGGGTCGGCGCCCTGCAGGATCCGCTTGACGGGCACCTCCAGCTTCTTGCCGGTGCGGGTGTGGGGTACGCCGCGGACCACGCGGATCTCGTCGGGCACGTGCCGCGGCGAGGCATGCTCCCGGATCACCCCCCGGATCCGGGCCCGCAGGTCGTCATCGAGGTGCGCGCCGTCGGCCAGCACCACGAACAGCGGCATCCAATAGCCGCCGTCGGGCTGCTCGGCGCCGATCACCAGGGACTCGAGCACCTCGGGGATGCGCTCCAGGGCGGCGTAGATGTCGGCGCTGCCCATCCGGATGCCACCGCGGTTGAGCGTGGAATCGGACCGGCCGTGGACGATCAGGGAATCCCGGTCGGTGATGGTGATCCAATCTCCATGCCGCCACACGCCTGGGTACGTCGCGAAGTAGGCCTTGCGGTAGCGCTCACCTGATGTGTCGTTCCACAGATACAAGGGCATGCTCGGCAGGGGAGCGGTGATGACCATCTCGCCCACTTGGCCCCGCACGGACCGACCCGCTTCGTCCCACGCGTCCAGGGCCACACCCAGGCTCCGGGCGGAGAGCTCTCCCGGCCGGCGCCCCCGGCGAACGCACTACAGACGTCGGTGCCCCCGGTCAGCGACACCAGCGGGATCTCCCCCACCTCCGCAGCGGCCCAGCGGTGCGAATGCGGCGACAGCGGCGAGCCCGTGCTGCCCATCCACCTCAGTGTGCTCAGTTCGTACTCCTTCCCGGGGTGGATGTCGGCCGCCTCGGTCGCCACCAGCAGTCCCGGGCTCAGGCCGAACATAGTGACCCCGTGCTGCGCGACGAAGGCCCACATGGCGCGGGCGTCCGGCCACAGCGGGGACCCGTCGTAGGTGAGGATCCCAGCGCCCCGCAGCAGGGCCAGCAGCTGGAAGTTCCACATCATCCAGCTCGGCGAGGTGTACCAGAAGAACCGATCCCCCGGTCGTACGTCGACGTGCAGCCCCAGTTGTTTGACGGCCTCGACCAGGATGCCGCCGTGTCCGTGGACCAGGCCCTTGGGCAGGCCCGTCGTTCCCGAGGAGAACAGCACCCAGAGCGGATGGTCGAACGGCAGCCGCTCCGCGACGTGCGCTGAGCCGTCGGTCTCGACCAACGTCGACCAAGGCAGGGTCCCGGGCTCGGCTTCGCCGGTCGCCGCCTCGCACAGGTGTGGGACCAGCACGGTGTGCCGCAGTGTCGGCAGCAGCTCGCGGACCGTGCGCACGTCGGCCGATCGATTAACGGTGGCGCCGTTCCAGTGGTAGCCGTCGCAGGCGAACAGCAGCACCGGCTCCAACTGGGCGAACCGGTCGACGACGGCGCGCGGGGCGTAGTCCTGCCCCACCGCCGACCACAGGGCCCCCACCGAGGCAACCGCAAGGAAGGCCACGACGGCCTCGGGGGTGTTCGGCAGGTACCCGACCACCCGATCGCCCGAACCGATGCCGAGGTTCCTCAGCCCTTCAGCCACCGAGGCGACCTGTTCGCGCAGCGCAGCGCGGGTGAGGGTGTCGCCGGCACCGCACTCGCACACCCCGACGACGGCCACGTCCTGCGGCTCACCGGCGGCGAGTACGGCCTCGGCGAGATTGACGGTGGTTCCGTGGAACCAGCCGGTGCCCGGCATCGGCACCGCGTCGATGACCGGCCCGGGTCCACGCTCCCCCAGCTCGAAGAAGTCCCACACCGCGGCCCAGAAGTCGGCCGGCTCGGCGACCGACCAGCGCCACAACTCCGCATAGTCCTGACGGTCAAGGTGCAGATCGAGCTCGTGACGACGGCAGGCGAAGGCCTGAAACCGGGCGATCGCACTCTCGGCCTGGGAGCAGTCATCGGGAGTCCACAACGGTTCCGGGGCTTGGTTGGGCGTCATGGCCTCAGTCTGTCGAACGAGACCGCCGGACGATACCGCCATCGGCTCCCCGCGACGCGTCGTCGCCGCTAGCCGACTCCGTGGATCGGGCGCGACGCTTGGTAGCGCCCCGGAAACGCTGCTGGGCGCCCTGTTTGCTCATCCCGTACAGCGCACCGATCGCGGTCCACGAGGACCCCGCGGCCCGGGCCGCCGCCACCAGTTCGACCTCCACCGCCTCGGCACGCTCGCGAACGCGGCGTACGGCGTCCAATCGCGCCAGTGGGTCCGTGGCGTCACGAAGGGCTTCGAGGTCTTTGCGGAGTCGCTGGTCAGGTGTGGCCACACCCTCAGTCTAGGCGCGCCGTCGTCAACCCATAGTTGACGATGCGGTCAATGAGTGATTGACTACCCATGTCGCGTCAACGACAGGTTGACGACGGAGGGGGATGCCGAGAAGGGAGGGCAACCATGGCCAAGAAGTCCAAGAAGTCGAAGAAGAGCAAGAAGTCCAAGAAGTGACGTTCAGCTGGTCGCCACCATCCGGTGGCGACCAGCTCGTCACGTCCGACTCCCAAGCACCCACGGCCGAGGAAGCTCGGGAATGCTGCCGCCCCAGGCGATCCACGCGCGGACGACCTCCGCTGAGGGGGCCACCCGCAGCGCGGCCACCAACTCCGGATCCACCGCCACGACCTCCGGATCGACGCGCGGCGCCTCATCGAGAAGACCCTGTCCCCCGACCCCACTCTTGCGCCGGGCCGCCTCCAGGGTCCGCGCCAGCTTTTCCCGGGGGTCCAGGACCTCGGGGATGTCGCCGGGACCGCAACCGGCGAGGTGCAGGCTGAGCACGCCGCCGTCGACCACAACACCGCGGCGGCAGAGCACCCCATGGCGCAGCGATAGGTGAATGGTCACCGCGTCCCCGCCGCGCTCGGCCCGGGACCAGTCGTCGATGTCCGCCAGGTCGAAGCCGTGGCGCCGCGCCTGATCCAGCCACAGCGTCGCGGGCTGCCGTGACCACCACAGTTCCAGGGTGGGCTCCAGAAGGTACATCATCGCTACGGGTGCCAGCCGTTCTTCTGCGCCCAGGCCTGCATCCGGGGCCAGACGGCGTTGAACCACGGCTCCTTGTGCTCGCGGTATTCATCGCCCGAGCTGACCGTCGCGATCAACCGCTCCTTCTCGGCCAGGTAGTCCTCGCGCGCCGCGGCGTCCGCACGCAGCCAGTCACGCTGCAGCAGCGCGTACTGCCAGCCGGCGCTGCCCAGCTCACGGACGTGCAGATGCACCGCGCGCCCGGGATCGCTGGAGCCGTGGTACCGCTTGATCCACAGCGACGGGTCGGGCAGCAGGTCCTTGGGCGTATCCAGGGAATTGCCTTGCGAGCGCGGAAAACCAAGCTCCGCCAGCACGCGCACGAATTCCGGGTCGTCGGCGGCGCGCAGATCGGCCACCCCCAGTTGCAGGTCGATGACGTCGCGAGCCGGCAGCCCCGGCACGCTGGTCGACCCCACGTGCTCCATCTCGGGCGCCCGCTCCCCCAGCGCGTGACAGATCCGGTCGATGATGCGCTCGGCGGTTTCGGGCCACCGCTCGTCGTAGGGCACCAACGGGGCCACATCCGCTCGCCGATGCCGGTGCCCGTGGCGCAGGTTCTCGTCGTACGGCTGCAATCGCGACGACCACAGCGTGTCAACGGATTGGCACAACAGCTCCGGTGTGGCGTCGTTCTCCAGGACGATGTCGGCTGCGGCACGGCGCTGTTCGTCGGTGGCCTGGTGATCCATCCGCGCCCGGATATCGGCCTCGGACATGCCCCGGTGTCCGGCTAGCCGGGCGATCCGGGTCGCCGTCGTCGCGGTGACCACGACCACCAGGTGATAGCCCACGCCGAGCCGGTTCTCCACGAGCAGCGGTACGTCGTACACCACCACCTGGTCCTGGGGTGCCGCCTCGATGATCTGACTCGTGCGCGCGTGCACCAGCGGGTGGGTGATGCTCTCCAGGGCACGCCTGGCCTCGGCGCTGCCGAAGACCACGGAGGCCAGGGCGGAGCGGTTGAGCGACCCGTCCTCGAGCAGGATCTGCGAGCCGAAACGGTCAACGATGCCCGCCAGGCCGGCCGAGCCAGGAGCCACGACCTCGCGAGCGACCGCGTCGGCATCGATCACCAGGGCTCCGAGCTCACTGAGTCGACGGGCAACCGTCGACTTCCCGGAACCGATCCCGCCGGTGAGACCAACACGCAACATACCTGCCACGATACGGGCTGCTCAGCCGCGACGGACAGACGCGCGCGACCAGCTACGTCGAGGGCGTCGACCGGGCGCGTGGTGGCCCCTGATACGTCGAACCGACGTAGCACAGCATCCGGAAGACGTCGTCCGCCTCGCCGTCCGCCTCGACGTTCACGAAGCCGTGCCGCTCATAGAAGCGTCGGGCACCGCTGTCGACCTCATCGACGTTGATGTGCATTTCCTGGCCACCGCGCTCGCGCACGATCGTACGGGCGGTCCTCAGCAGCGCCGTACCGATCCCCCGGTCCCGCCGTGAGGGGATGACATAGAGCTCTTCCAGCTGGGCGACCGGGCCGTCGAACCAGATCGCCGGGCGCAACGTGATCAGCGCGAAGCCATGCTCTTGGCCCGCGATGAGGGCGAACACCCCCTCGTGGGCCAGGATTCGGGCGAAGCGGGCGGCCAGCACATCCGCCGGATCGCAGGGCACGTCGAACTCGACCTCGAAGTTCCACATCATCGTGCCCAGCGCGGGGGCATCGTCTATGGTCGCCAGCCTGATCGACGGCACTAGTGCGGTGCTCATGCGTCCTCTCTGACCTGCCGGACAACGAGACCGGCGCCGGTTCCTCCACGAGGTCCCGGCGCCGGCCACACGTGCGCGTCGTGCAGTGCTCGGCGCCTAGTTGCCCGTCAACTTCTCACGCAGGGCCGCCAACGCCTCATCGGAGGCGAGGGTCCCCTCGGCTGGAGCGGAATTGTCCACCCCACCAGAAGAGTACGACGAGGGGATCTCACCGGCGGTCGCCGCAGCCTCGGCGTCCTCGCGAACAGCCTGCTCGACCTGGGTGCGGTGGAGCTCCCAGCGGGCGTGGGCGTCGGCGTACTGCTTCTCCCACTTCTCCCGCTGCGCCTCGTGGCCGGGCAGCCACTCCTGCGTCTCGGGGTCGAAGCCCTCCGGGTACTTGTAATTGCCCTGTTCGTCGTACTCGGCGGCCATCCCGTACAGGGTCGGGTCGAACTCGGCGGAGGCGACGGCGGCATCATTGGCCTGCTTCAGGCTCAACGAGATCCGACGACGCTCAAGGTCGATGTCGATGACCTTGACGAAGATGTCACCGCCGACGGTGACCACCTGCTCAGGCAGCTCGACATGCCGCTCGGCCAGCTCGGAGATATGCACCAGGCCCTCGATGCCGTCGTCCACG
>APMI01024157.1_pt1 | contig 10782 bp, 6 predicted proteins | sample 667938 | NCBI WGS metagenome assembly APMI01 (sample SAMN01084076, study PRJNA167559) | wastewater metagenome | biome: Wastewater | place: Denmark: Ejby Moelle, Odense | collected 2011-11-28
TCCCCATTGTTCTCCCCTTCATCTAATGTAAATTAAATTTTGACTTTGAGGCGAAATCAGAACCGAATTATTCATGAAAAGTGTGATTCGCCATGGATTTATAGCATCTCAAGTATTGTGAAATGGCATAATCTCATATTATCAAGATAGCAAGTTGTCTTAATTTGGGTTTGGTCGAGGTCACTAGCTCACCACTAGTTGGTGAAAAGGTCTATATATGCTGGCATTTTTTCAACCCGCCTCGCGCTTAATGAGTCGTTTAAAGTATCCGCAGAAGTTTCTGCTCATCGGCATACTATTATTGTTACCGCTTATCGTGGTCTTGACCCAATTTCTCGCTAAAATCAACGAGGATATAGACTTCGGGTCTAAGGAACGGCTGGGCTTAATCTATAACGCACCTGTATTGGATTATCTCCAACACATCCAACGCTATGCCTCACTTAAAATGGCTATCCTCAACGGAGATGGAAGTTTCCAAACAAGCCTTGGCGACGAAGAACAATCTGCGGATCAAGCTGCACTGGCTGTTGATGCTGTCGACCAACAATATGGGGATGTACTTGTTACAACTTCGGCATGGTCTGCCATCAAGGGAAAATGGGCAATCCTCAAAAAAGCATCACCGAATATGAATCCAGCTACCAGCGCCTCATCTTTTTCCGATTTGACCAACGACATTTTGAAATTAGCGGTGATCTCCGGTAACAGTTCGAATCTTATCCTTGACCCGGACATTGATAGTTATTACTTGATGGACACTGTTATCAATAAGCTGCCTCCATTGACCGAATACCTAAGTCAAATACGGAGCTACGGAACGGCAATTCCTATTTCTAAAAAAGTCACTGCTGAAGATGTTACCCGACTCACGATCCTTTCCGGTTTAGTCAATAGTGCGCTTGAATATAATCTCAATGGCTTTGGCTATGCTTATGATTTCAATCCCCAAGTAAGAACATCGCTTCAACAAGACGTAAACGTATATAGAACTGGGGTCAGCACTTTCCTCAATCAACTCAATAATGAAATGACTCAATCGGGTCTTGCCAACGAAAATATGACCTCACAGGCAATTTACACCGCGTCATCCACGACGATTGATCAAATCTATTCCCTTTACTCGAAAGTTTCGGCTGAACTAGATGATTTGATTGTCGCTCGTATCAACCGCTTTGATGTTCGTCGTAACTGGGTTTCTGTTTTTACACTCATTGCGTTGGCTGCAACCGTTTATTTGATGGTTGGCTTCTATCTAGCGGTCAAGGAAACGATTGCAGGGCTGGATGTTGCTACTCAACGTATGGTCAAGGGCGATATGAATTATCGTTTTGTTCCCTCCAGTCGTGATGAATTAGCGCAGGTTGCAGTTTCTTTCAACAATATTGCCAGTGAATTAATGGTTGCCCGTGATCAAGCATTGGAGTCAAACCGCGCCAAGAGTACCTTCCTTGCGAACATGAGCCATGAACTGCGAACCCCGCTCAATGCCATAATTGGCTACAGTGAACTCATTGAAGAAGAAATGGTAGACGAAGGCGAAGACGAATTTGTCCCGGATTTGAAGAAGATTCAAACGGCCGCCGCTCATTTGCTGACTCTCATTAATGACATCCTCGATTTGTCTAAGATAGAAGCCGGCAAGATGGAACTTTTCATGGAGCCAGTAGATATATCTACAATGGTCAATGAAGTGACTAGTACTATTTTGCCGCTGGTCGAAAAGAACGGAAATCGCTTAGAGGTCAAATGCCCTGACTGGGTTGGTTCGATGCAAACTGACCTGACTAAAACACGGCAGATTCTCTTTAATCTACTGAGCAACGCTAGCAAATTCACGCTCAAAGGCTTGGTCAAGCTTGATGTTGATCGCCGCGTTGAAAATGGTGATGAGGTGGTTTGCTTTACCATCACCGACTCGGGTATTGGTATGTCGTCTGAACAACTCATTAAATTGTTTAAGGATTTCTCGCAGGCTGATAGTTCAACCACTCGAAAGTTTGGCGGTACAGGCTTAGGACTTTCGATCAGTCGGCGTTTCGCTCAAATGCTAGGTGGTGACATTACTGTAACCAGCCAAATCAGTGTTGGCTCATCATTCACACTCAAGCTTCCTGTTAATCGTGACCATGTTGTCCAAGTGGAACAGCCTGCGCCTACACCACTCCGCACCAAGCGCACAGGCAAAACACAACCGATGCACGCTTTCGCAGGCACTTTGTTAGTGATTGATGATGATCCTAGCGCACGCGAACTCATCAACCGCTTTATGCTCAAAGAAGGCTATACCGTTTACACGGCTGATGACGGCGAAATGGGTTTGAAGATGGCGCGAGAAATCCGACCGGATGTCATTACTCTTGATGTAATGATGCCACGTATGGATGGCTGGTCGGTTCTGAACGCTCTTAAGAGTGATCCCCAGTTGGCTTCAATTCCAGTTGTTATGTTAACGATGGTGAGTGACCAGAATATGGGTTATGCGCTGGGTGCTGCTGATTATGTCACCAAGCCCATTGACCGTGATCGCTTGGTCAAAATTCTAAAGCGCTATGAATGCAGTTTGCCGGGATGTGACATCCTAGTTGTCGATGATGAACCCCAAATCCGTGAGATCATTGAACGCACGATGCAAAAAGAGGGCTGGAATGTCCAGCAGGCACAGGATGGAATCGAAGCGTTAGATATTGTTCGCCAAAAACCGCCTCAGCTTATTTTGCTAGACTTGATGATGCCACGTATGGATGGGTTTGAATTTTTGAGTGAATTGCGGAAGATGCCTATTGGGCGTGATTTACCAGTAATCGTGATTACTGCTATGGACTTAAGTGCTGGTGATCATCAACGCTTAAATGGCTCGGTCGAGCAGATTTTGCAAAAAGGTGCTTATAGTCAGGAACAACTGTTAACCGAAGTACACCAATTGGTGAAAGAGCTCGGAAGAAAAAGTTCAACCGATGAATCGAAGGTCATTTCATCATAAAACGATATCTGTACCAAAAGGAAAGCTCACATTATCCTTGCTCATAATTCTGTCGTATACATTTGGTTTTATAGCCACTTGACATTGCTGGCTAAAAACACCACTATATAAATCGACAGTATAGGTTGCTTAACATGACAATTTTATTCGCAAATATGCGGAAAAATCGATCTCATCTTAATGATTAGTTGCTTGTACTGATGCTATGATAATTTCGTAATTGGCATATGGATGACAGGGAATCGAAATTAGCTGGATTTTTGCCGTTCACAAACGCCCATAACCTGCTAAAATATCGCCCGCAAATCCATAATTTGACAACCGGGGCAATGAGTATGTACCAAGACGAACTATTTGTGAATGAAATTGATGCTGGTGATGATGAGGACGAAATCCTCGAAGACGAAGAAGATCTTGATTTCGAGGATGAAGATCTCGAAGAACTTGACTTTGATGATGAAGACGAGCCTGTCGAAGAAGTTCAAGTTGAAGAAGATTTCGTCGATGACGAAGGATATGACATCTCTGAATTTGATGATGAGGATGATGACTTCCTTTATGACGACGATGATGATTTTGATGACGATGACGATGACGACGACGACGATTTCTACGAAGATGATGACGACTATTAAGTTGGTTTTGTATTTGTGATTCGTCTGACGCTGTAACAAAAGTCAAACGTTTAGCTTGGTGTCAGGGGCAAAGTGACTTTGTTAGTCTGCTCCTGACACACTTTATGTTTTTGTTAGGTTATTGCTTTACCATTCCTCTCATACTGCTTTCCTTTATGAAACAGTACACAGATTCTGACAAAACAACAGTCATTATCACTTGCCGTCCACCATAATTTTCTTGTAATCTGTGTTAAGATTTATCTGATTGCCATTCGCTTTGTTTAGCTTGTACAATGTTGTTGTTTTGCAGGCGATGTCATAGTTAGTGAGGTGTTAGGACGTGAATTCATCTGCCTCCCCCTTAACCATTGTTTTACGACTTTTGCTTAAATGGTGGTGGTTGGTTGCCATAGCCGTTGCTATTGGAGGCGGGGTAGGTTACTTCGTCCGTTCTAAACAACCCGATATTTATGTGGCAAAAACCACTATTTTATTTGGACAATTCTTTCAACCAAGTGGTCAGCGCCAATCGCTGGACGAAATCCGTCAGCAAATCTCGACCTACGCCAACTTAGCGCATGAACCAAATGTTTTGCAGCCTGTTATCGATAATTTGCGTTTGCCTATTTCAGTCGATGACTTTAATAAACGTCTAGTTGTTTCTGAAGAGCCTTATTTACCCCTCCTAGACATTAGTGTTTCGGATACGAGTGCGGATAATGCTGTAAATATGGCGAATGCTGTGGCTCAAGAGTTAATTAATAGCGGCCTTGGCAGTAAAACCTCTCAAGATATAGCATTCAGAGCCCAGCAGCTTACACAAATTCAGAAGCAAATCACGCAGCTTCAAACTGAATATGATGATCTCATTGCCAAAGGCGCATCGCTATCTTCGGCCTTTGAGATTGGACAAAATAAAGCTCGAATTGATTCGACGCAAACTACCCTGCAGGCTTTACGCAAACTCTATTCTGATATGAGCGCTGGGATGCCAGATTTGGGTAATGTGCTGACCATATTTACCCCCGCCTCAGTTAAGGCGGTGTTGGTTGTAACTGGTTCATTTGCCAGTGTTATTCTTGCGGCGGTTGGCGGTTTAATTCTCTCTATTTTGACGATCATTCTCATTGGATATTTCGATGATCGGCTTCAGTGGCAAGATAATTTGGAGCAGATCGATGGTGTTAAGGTACTTGGGCCGCTAGGTGTTATCCCACGTAACAAGCTGCCGCTCTATATCAACACGATGCCCGGCACTATAGAGTCTGAAGTCCTGCGGCAGTTACGCGCTAAGCTCGTTTTGGCGACTGATGGTGCTCAACCGAAGGTCGTTACTGTTGCCAGCTACGATTCAGGTGATGGTAAATCGGTGACCTCCGCCAATCTTGCGTTGGCAACTGCTGAATCAGGCTTACGCACCTTACTTATTGATGGTGACATTCGTAAAGGTAATCTTCACGAATTCTTTGGTCTGCCTAATGTTATGGGACTTTCAGATATTTTAGCTGGGCGTGATGACTTGGGTGTGCTGCTGTCCCGTGCCTTGCTCGATAGTAAATTTGATAATCTGACCTTGTTGACTGCTGGGCGAGCGAGTTCAAACCCCGCAGTGCTGTTGAGTAAGCCCCGTTTTGGGGATCTCATTCGGTTATTAAAAGGTCAATTTGACGCGATTGTCATGGACTCTGTTCCTAGCATAGGTGGACCAGATTCGGCCTTTCTTGCCGAGCATAGTGATGGGGTGGTTATCGTTGTTCATGGACAGCGCACAACTCGCCGTTCACTACGTCGTACCTTGCAGACATTGCGCCAAGGGACAAACCGCAGTGTTAATGTTTATGGCCTCGTCTTCAACCGTATAGCACTCCAGTTGACAAGTACTTACAATCAACCATATTATCGCCGCAATCTCGCGATTAGCCCTGAAAAGCTTGATCAGGAAATCAATGCTGGCAAGCGACCAGCTTTGGCAGGGCGCAATTCCAACGTTATGATTGATGCCAGTGGTATACGTCTGTACTCAATTGCTGCCACTTCAGTCCAATTGGGTGTGAGCAAGGAAACTATGCAGGATTGGGTTCACACAGGTTTTATCAAAGCTGAAAAACGTAATCGCCGCGAATGGATTTCCGAAACCGAAATCTCGCAATTACTTGAACGTCTGCCTCGTCATGAATTGCCCGCTGGTAATGCACAGCCCGGCTTACCCACCAAAAACGCTACTGGCAAATTATCGAGCGGAAAATTGCGCGATTTGCTAGGTGGGCAGCGCGATGCACTTTTGGCTTCAGCCCGGGACAATAACCCCACATCTGAAGATTCTGAGTAGTAATTGGCTCGTGCAGTTGTTTTAGAAGGATAATTTATGTTCGCAGCCGTATCACGACGATTTTCCTTTCTCGGCTGGATCCGTTACTGGCTTTTTGACCGTAACTACAATATGACCCTGCGTGTGTTGTTAATCGGGGTCTGTTTTGGTTTTACAGCGTTATCTGCCATCCTAGGTCGCGATATTGACTTTAATTCGTTCACCAGTATCGTGAAAGCAGTTATTCTAGTTGTGCTCATGTTTGGATTGACACTTTCGATTTTCATGTATCGGAATATGCAAGTTACGGCCTTGGCGATTTTGATATTATCAACGCTGGTCAATGAAGGCATTAATACCGGTACAGGAACCAAGTTGTCATTCACTTTTCTCAGTCTGATTTTGTGGTCGGTAATTTGGCTGTTTAAAAGAGTTATTGTGGATCGCAACTTTGATGTTCGCCGTACTTTAACGAACCGGCCTATTTTTTTATTCATAGTTACGGTGTTTATTTCTTTGGTGTGGAGTGGTGTATTTACTGAAGAACGAGCAAGTTTTATATTCGCGCAAAAGTTGCTAGTTAGGGTTATGACTGCTCTTGTATTAATTATTTCCCCATTAACACTTGTATTGTTTGCGAATGCGTTTCACACAAAAAGGGCTTTTAAAGTATTTGCCTATTGGTTTATCGCCATTGGATTCATTATGGCTGTTATGCGTTTAACGCTTGGGACAATACCACCTCCTTTAAATTACAAAGGACAATTCTCAACATGGTTTGCGGCGATTGCTTTTGGGCAGGTACTTTTTAATAAAAATCTACCCCGGTACATCAAGATTGTTTTGCTTGTGGGCATTGGGTTATGGGCACAGATTGTCTTAGGACTTGGATTAACATGGTTAAGTGGCTGGTTGCCAATGATTTTAGTCATCGCTGTGCTGATAGCTTTTTATTCACGCAAGCTTTTGTTTCTCCTCATTTTTGGGGTTGTTATATGGGGATTATCGAATTCAAGTTTCATCGATAATACATTCGGTGCTGAGCAAAATGAATCAGGCGGAACACGTTCGACCGCATGGGCTCGCGCCTTTGGTGTTGTTGGCAAACACTTTCTGTTCGGCGCAGGTCCTGCTGGATATGAATTTTATTTTCATGCATATGGCTATTATGATGGTTCTACTGGAACTACCGATCTTTCTCATAACAACTATATCGACATTATCGCTCAGACCGGTGTAGTAGGCTTTACCTTGTGGATTGTGATGTGGGGGGCACAAGGCTTGATGATCTGGAAACTCTTCCGTAAACAGATTGATGACCCTTTCCTGAATGCTTTGAGGTATTCTTTAATCGCTTGCTATCCTGCTATTTTAGTTGCCATGATGTTGGGCGATTGGGTTACGCCGTTTCCTTACACCCAAACACTCGCTGGTATCGACTATACCATTTGGGCGTGGATGCTTTCAGGCATTTCAATCGCTTTATATTATTTTACTCCTAATCCCAAAGAGGCTTCTAAACAAACATCTCTTGTTCCCCCATTTGAATTATCCCGCGCTGATTAAGCATAAATGATCCAGAGCAAATACAATGTCACGTAAATGGCTAGTCATCCTTTATCTAGGTTTAATGTCCCTTGCCCCTATCCCTGTATTTGGGCAAGATACCTCGTCTACACAATCGTGGACACCACCTAAGTTTTTGGGCGGTGGTTGGTGGGAATCGATAGTTCTCGATTCAGAAAATAATCTTCATGTTGGCTGGTACGGTTCGTATGATAACGAGGACAAATTAGCTCACGATGTTTTCGTTTATGCGGTGCGACATAATGACGGAACATGGACATCGCCATATGACGCTATTTATACCGGCGATGGGGGTTTTACTGTAAGAAATGCCATGGCAGTAACTACTGATGGAGTTTTGCACCTTGCCTATCGTCAAAACCAAAATCATGAAATATCGAGTGTGCCTGTTATTGGTGCATTAAACGCCGTTAATTGGTCAGCGCCTAATCAGGTTGGAACTAACGGTTATTATTTGGACATGATAGCTGACCGTAATGATACGTTACATCTTGTGGTAAGTGAACGTAGTGAATTTAATTTCAGGAAAAATGCAGGGCCAGCAGATGTATTTGCAGAAGGCGCAAAGTGTTTTTTGTGCTTTGATTTATTTTATCGCCGGTCTACTGACGGCGGTAAATCATGGAGCGATATAATTCCGATTTCTATTGAGGGCGATACTGGTTCCGATAGAGCTAAAATACAAGAAGGTGCATCTGGCAGACTCTATATTACATGGGATGAAGGTAAGGATTGGCTTACCAACGGAGGCGCGCCTCAAGACGTTCGCATGGTGTATTCGGAAGATCACGGTCTGACATGGTCTAAACCGTCTATTCTAAACGGAGGTAACTTACCTGATCGCAAGCCTATTCAGGGTACTTTGACAGAATTGCGTGATGGCTCTGTGATGATGGTTTGGCGTTATGACAATGATCTTGATCGCAATATTTACTATCAAATGTCTTCAGATCTCGGCAAAACATGGACAAACGCTGCACCTGTTCCCAGAATATTTACGAGGGCTGCCTCAACCAGTACGTTAGACCATTATGAACTCCTGACAGATCGGCTAGGTATTGTTCATTTATTTGCAGTGGGGCAGAATAATCTCGAAATAACACGCAACGAGCAACTATACGATATTACCTATGTGCCATCTTCCCAATACTGGATTGAGCCTCAGCGAATCTATTATAGTGCTGATGAACGTCCGGAATGGCCAGAAGCGGTGGTCGGCCCCGCTAATGATATTCATCTAGTTTGGTTCAATCGAGGTGTTGTTCCGGGGTCATCCTGTAATACGTGTATCCTAAAGGTTTATTATAGCTATCTGCCGGGAAATATAGCTGCGGAACCCACACGCGCTTTTAAGCCTACTCTTACACCTTTGCCTACAGCAACAGTATTTGTGAATTTTGAGCCGACGACAACACCTTTCCCCACATTGGAAGGTGTCAAACCGAGCATAACCATCACAACAACCGATAACTATGCCGCACAAACCTTTTTAAGTGGTATGTTTATTTCAGCTCTATTCTGTGGCGCGATTGTCATCTTACTTCGTCTGCGTCGCTAAACCCATTTGATAGGGGCATTCATACATGCCCTTATTATTATCCCTCTTAAAGTAACCAATCAACTTAAATATTTTGCCGAAAGGTTGATGTAAGGGCATTAGCGTATTGTTGCCAGCATATTGTGTTCTAAATAAACAGGATTCCTTTCATATGTCTGTGTCTAAATCCACATCATTATCAAACGAAGAAACAAAGACTGATCCCAGCGCGAATATACAAGCCATTGGCATGGTACTGACCAGTGTTGCCTTTGGTGCTGTTGGACAGCTTACGCTCAAAGCAGGTATGAATAGTATCGTTACATCCTACGGTAAATTGCAGCTTTCAGTCGATACGTTCATTCATATGGCGACCAATCCATTACTGATTGTCGGCATCGCTATTTTTGGCATTAGCACTTTGTTGTGGTTGTTTGCTCTCGCTAAGGCTGATCTCAGTTTTGCTTACCCATTCCTAAGTCTCACTTATCTAGTCGTGCTGATTGGTGGGGCATTTCTGTTTGGCGATAAGGTTACCTTGTCGCGAGTATTAGGCTTCGCGGTCATCATTGCTGGTGTTTGGATCGTTGCACGTAGTGAGCAGAAAAAGAGCTAGATATGCGTATAGGTGTTATTGGCGGTGGCTTGATGGGTGTTGCTTTGGCCTATTATTTGAGCCAAAGTAATAATCAAGTCACTATTTTGGAGCAGGGTACGCATCTAGGTGGCCTTAATGACCAGTTGGAATTTGATGACGGACTCGTTGTTCCACGTTATCAACATGCCCTTATGCCAACAGATACAACCCTGCGTGATCTTTGTGCCAAATTGGGTTTACAGGATGAACTGATTTTTCAGAATGCCCGTGCCGGATTCGTAAATAACGATGCGATCTATCCCATGAGCAACATTTTAGATTTTGTCTCGTTTTCAATGCTTGGATTGCGTGATCGTTTGCGTTTAGGCCGTATGATTTTGTTAACCCGCACGACTTCCAATTGGCGTGAACTCGACACCATTTCGGCAAAAGACTGGCTTGTGCGGATTGGTGGGATTGATGCTTTTGAACGCATTTGGCGGCCTTTGTTGGAAGCCAAGTTTGACGGCGTTTATGATAATGTCTCTGCAACATATGTTTGGGCATGGCTCAACCGTATGTCAACAGTCCGTCAAGTTCCGCAACTTTCTGGCACAATTGGTTATTTGAAGCGAGGACATTTCTCGCTCATTAAGGCACTTGCGGATGCTTTCGTCGAAGCGGACGGTGAGATTAAGTACGATATGCGTGTTCGTGAAATTGAAGTTCAGGATGGGCAATTTCAGCGTGTTAGGACATCAACCGGAACTTTTGAATTTGATGCGTTGGTTGCAGCCATCGCTACACCCACCTTTGCTCGATTATTGCCTACCCCTTACCCCGAATATCATGCACGTCTAGAAAAATCCAAGTATTTAGGGCTTATCTGTCCAGTCATGGTATTGGATAGACCGCTCTCAAATTTCTGGACACTGAATTTAACCGACCCGACCTATCCTTTTGCCACCATTATCCAGACTCCTCATCCTGAAAAACCCGGTCATTTTATTGTTTATTTGCCGCGTTATACCGCACCTGATAACGATTGGATGGGTGTTTCGGATGATGATATTGCCGGGGCGTGGTTTACACATCTCAAGAAGATTTTTCCAACATTTTCGGAAAATCAAGTTATTCATTTCGCGGTCAGCCGTTCACGCTATGCCGAACCCA
>APMI01064416.1_pt1 | contig 10780 bp, 9 predicted proteins | sample 667938 | NCBI WGS metagenome assembly APMI01 (sample SAMN01084076, study PRJNA167559) | wastewater metagenome | biome: Wastewater | place: Denmark: Ejby Moelle, Odense | collected 2011-11-28
TGAATATTCTTATGCTGTCTGCTTTAATGGGCTGATTGTTAATGAAAATATCAAAACTGCTGTTGTCTTTTGCTACTTTAAAATCTAGCTGAAAGTTTTTTCCTGCTTTTTCGAACTCACTGTTGAGCCTTTCCCAATTGAAATACGCTCTTCCGATAAACTGTTCGCCTTTTGCGGTTTCCCAGATAAAATTCAGTTCTTTTGGAACCGCTCTTTCTCTTGAAGGAATTTTATCGATCCACGAACGGAGAATAACTTCTTCTTCGGCGTTGTAATAACTGATATTGGATTCAAACAGTTTAAAAGCCGGATTTTCTGAAGTAATCTGCGGTTTCCAATTGTATTTTTTTCTGTAGTCTTCCCATTCTTTAGGTTCCGCATCCAAAAATCTGTTCTTTTTCATTTCTTCACGCGTTACGGAAAGTTTCGAGAAAAACTTCTGCTCAAGCTGCTGATCATCTTTTACGATTTCAGCCTGAAATTTTCCCAACTCAATCTGAACAGCCCGGAATCTCAGCCATACTACAACCATCCCTTTCGGGGCAAAACCAAAAACAAGCGTTGTAAAACTGTTGTACGGATTTTCTGCGCTGCTGTATTTTTCATTCCTTCCCAGATTTTTATATTCTTCCAAAGGTTTATCATAAAAAGAAGCTTCGCGCTGCGCATACGCACGCTGCATATAATCTTTAATTTTTTCTACCGGAAAATCTGCCTTCAGATGATAAAAAGTATCTTCATATCTGGAAAAATAAGTAACATCTATTCCGACGGGAGTTCCTTGCTGTTCTGTCCAGCCTTTCCCTGAATTTCCCCACGTTCCCGACGAACTTCCATAAGGCAGACTTGCAGGAATGCCTTCCAGAGTGATGATTTTATCTTCCACTGGCGTTACAATCATATTGTTATTCGGACTGCTTATTTCTACGTTAAATTCCGGCAATTGTTCTTCTTTCATTTTCTGGCAACTTATATTCTGAAAAAGGAGGGTTAAAAAAAATATTATTTTTATCGTTTTATCCATTCTGTATGTTTCTTTTGCGGTATTGTGCAGCCAATGCGCCTCTTCTTTTGGGGGCATTATCGTTAGGTCGCGCATCCAGACCGATCTGGTTGGCTTTTACAGACCAGTGAAGATATTCGTTTCTTAATTTTTTAAGATCTTCTTCCTGAATGTGACCTAAATACGAAATCGCTTTGATATCCTGTTTGTATTTGGCAACTGAAGGTTTTTTTCCGGCTTTAAAATCTTCTACATAGGTATTTCTGAGCTGGTTACACGCGTTGGTGTAAGTAGAAAGCTGACTGTAAATTCCTGTTAAAAAAGAATCTGTTATTTTATGATTTTCGTTGATGAGATCTTCAAGATATTTCACTTCATGCTGTCTGGAATAATGAAACATCTGGTTTAGGGGAATTTTATCATATTTATTGGACAAGTTTCTGGTTCCCACCAAGCCATAATACATCGATATTTTATTCCACCACCGGTCGTAGTTCACATCTTTTTGCCTGAAAGATTTAATTTCCAGCTGCTCATCATGATACCACCCTTCCTCTACTACAATTTTTTTAAATGCTTCGCATTCTTTGTGGGTAAATACATTATTGTATGGATCGTAAGAATCGCAATATAAAACAGAAATTTCATCTCCTTCTCCGTAAGATCCGCCAATATCGGAATGAACTCCGGGAAGGGTAAACTCCAGTCCGTATAAACCTGTGCTGTCGATATTCGTTAAATCAAAATTATCTCTGTATTCATCATCCGAAGCAAGCTGAAGAACAAAATTTACTTTTCCGCCTCCAATAGTGTCTAAACCAAGCTGTTTAGTATCATCATCAATCCCGAAACCTCCTCTGTGGTTGAGTCCGTAAGAAGCAACCGTATCATACAATCCTGCAAAACGGAATTTTATTTCTTTCACCTCAAGATCCTGCGCAAGAAGACAGGCTCCGAAATATCCGTGCCGCATGATGAACTGCGACTTGGAGCCATCTTTATCCTTTATTGTAACCGTTTCATTATTGATGAATTCGGGAGGAAAAACCTGTAACGTTTCCTTTCCCAAAGCATAAGAAATTATTCCCGGAGAGTTTGCAACGTGTATAAAATGTCTCGCCGCCGCAGCTCCCCTACTGAAACCAAAGACATTTACGGTAAGAACCCCGATCGGTTTCGTGTTATTTTTAAGTTTATTTACGATGGCTTCGGCTCCTTTTTTACAACCTTTTGCCACTTTTGCCACCACTCCTGTATCTCCGGTTCCCTGCGCAACCCCTTTTAAAATGCTGTCGCTTTTTCTGTCCTCTGTTCCGATTCCCTCAATATACCATGAAACCTGATTCTGTGCATTCGGATCTATAGAGTCGTAACCGCGCGCAACGTTCGTAAACTCATTGTTGTAGCTGTCGTCTTTATCGCTGCTTGCTTCTTTGAAATCTCCGCCAAGCTGGGTATTGGTTTTGTTATTCTGGGTTCCGTCAAAAAAAAGATTCAGGCTTATATCGATGGTATTAACGGGTTTATCATCGGGATTAATGGTTTCTGCTTTGTTATAGCTTACTCCCGTTCCGTTTCCCTTCTGTTCCACGGTTGCCGCACTGTTATGACTGATGCCTTCTTTGGCAAAAGTTCTGGAATCTCCATCAAAACGGGTGACCGCTTTACCTTCTACAAAATATTCAATGCTCATTTTTTAGTGATTTTTAGATTTCTCGCCACTATTGTTCTGAACTTCTTTTTCTGCGTGATGTTCCACTTTTCCCTGACTGTTGACCTCAACACCTTTAAGGCTGGTTAATTTATGTTCTTTTTCGCCATAGACTTCCATATCGCCTTTTACATAATGACTCATTTTTCCGACAACATTCGTCATGAAATCGGCTCCTGTAGAAAGATATTTCATGGAACCTACACTTTCTGTATGATTTGCCATGATGGTGTCGGATTTATTCATTCCGACATTGGTGCTCATATTTTCGCCGACGTTAATGTTCATGTTCCGGCAATTGAATGTCATGGTTTCAGGAGCTGTAATGGTGATATTGCTTCCTGTGGTGTCTAAATGAATTTTATTTCCCGATTTATCGGTAATGACGATGCTTTCATCCTCCGTGAAAATAATTCTGTGACCGCTTCTCGTCTGGATAGATTTTACTCTGTTATCCACTCCGCCGAGTTATCCACTCCGCCGCCGAGACCGATTCCGCCATGGAACATTCCGCCCATCACAAAAGGTCGGTCGGGATGACTGTGAACGAAATTCACCATCACCTGATCCCCCACTTCGGGAATCGCGACGTAGCCTCTGTTTTGGTTCACCTGATCGGTTCCTCCCGCATCGGGACTCATCATTCTGATAAAATGCGTTGTATCGTTGGTTTGCCAGTCGAATCTTACCTGAACTCTTCCCTGTCCTTCCGGATCTGTATTGGAAATTACGGTAGCGATCTGCGGTTCTGCTTTTGGAATTTTAAATTCGGGTTTAGGTAAAAATCCTGTGTCTGAAGCAATTCCTTCGAAGCTTCCTTTGTAATGACCGATGGTATCAATTTCATGAGTAACTTCCGTTACCATGATTCTCGTAAAATAATCGGATTCATTGCTGTCTAGTTTTCTCATCTGAACATCCACCACACAACCCGGATGCAAAAAAGGAACGGTTGTATTTCCTGAAAAGGAAAATACGCTAACCGCTTCACTTCCTGCTGCACTTTTCTGCGAATATTCAACGTCAAGATGAGTGGAAGCTTTAATGGGCGCAACCTGTAATGCAGGTGTTTTATATATTTTTTCGTTGTGGGAATAAGCTGTTTTTGCCAGATCTCCCACATGCTGAACCGGCGTTTCACCCGAAGTCAGTTTTTCATGTTTACTGCTGTTGTAACCGTAAAACTGGGGTTTTGTGTGTACTGCTTTTAATTCAACCTTAATATCATTGGCGCTGCTTCCGTAGGTTAGCCTGATCGGTTTGTTCTGAGGCGGAAGTTTTCCGAAATGCAATACTTCGCCGTCATAATAAAACTGTTCGCCATACGCTTCAGCCATTCTTGCCAGATAATTATAATGCGTTTCATCGTACTGACTGCTGTAAATAATCTGCGAATAATCGTTGGTATCCACTCTCACATCAAAACGGCTGGAATCGATCCCCTGTTTGATGACTTCGTTGGCAATGATTCCCATATTAACGGGAGAACTTCCGCCAAAACTCTGAATATGCGGCGCACCATCGAGTAAAATGGTCGGGCTGTACCCTGTTAACACAATATTTCCAAGGCTCATTTTTTCCTGACTGAAACCTACTCCTGTAATGACTCCGACAAAGGTTCTTTCGGGGCTGCTTTCAATATCTTTGTAGGAAATAACGACTGTTAAACGTTTTCCGAGAAATTTATTGGCTTCTTCGAGGGTATGAGTCTGTCGGTCTCCTAAAGCATCATGAGCCAATGTCACGCTGAATTGGTGGTGGCGTTTTGTGCTTTGGGTAAGTTGAAAATGCTTGTAATATTTAATCACTTTTCCTTCGATCACCAGAGAAAGTTTTACCAGACGGTTGATTCCTGTGTGATGATTCTGAGAAATTCCGTCTGCATTCTGCGATGGGCGGAAGGAAGGATTCTGTAGTATATTTTGTGATTCTGTTTTCATATTTCCTGTGATTTGGTAGGTTAAACATGATCGCTTAGTGTTCTACTGTGCGGTGTTTTTTGTATTTCCTTCTTTTACGGATCTTGAAAGAATTTTAGTTTTTCTCAATAAAAAATCAGGCATAAGATCGGTCGGAAGATATAAAGTACCTTCTCCTTTTTTCTGAAGTTCATCGTTGATATTGGGATTCCATGAAAGTAATTTATCTACATCTACATCCAGTTCATCGGCAATAATGTTGAGATTGAATCCTGCATTGATCTCGGTTTCTGCCAATTGTTCATTGTTTTTTCCGCTTCCTCCTTTTACGAAGAAAACGGTGTTCATTCTTGAAGAATTATAGTTTGCCAGAACATTCTGCAGTTCTCCGGTTGCGTAGCACGCATTCAGATATTTTTTAACATGATTGATGGTTTCTTCCGGCAAAAACTTATAAAAAACATGGTATTGAGTAGAGTTTGCAGCGGTCATGGCTTTGGCAATATTTCCTTCTCCACAGTTGTAAGCAGCCACTACAGTGATCCAGTTGTTGTATTTTTTGTAGAGATTGGCTAAGGAAACTGTTGCTGTTTTTGTGCTTTTGTAAATATCCGTTCTGTTCTGTTCGGTTAATCCGTATTGATTGGCGTGAGCGGTCATAAATTGCCAAACTCCCACTGCTCCGGCTCCCGAAGCTATATTTCTGTTGAAATGGGATTCTATTAAGGCTAAATTTCTCAAATGTCTCGGTAAACCTTTCTGAACCAGAGAATATTCGATAAAATCTACAATTTCCCTGTTAGCATTAATAATACTTTTGTATTTTTTCACACTGCTTTCCGAAGTATCGGAAGCAGCAAGAAACTGTGCGTTCGTAAAATGAGAACACAACAATACCATTGCGGTTAGAAAAATATTTTTGAGATTTGGGTTCATTGTTTTACGCTTTTGTGAAAAGTTTTTTAGGCTGAATCACGATTTCATTCTTTCTTATTCTACGTTCCAGCTCAGTTTTTCTTCTTCTGAATTCCAGTTGACATGAATGGTCTGTCCGGCTTTTACTTCTTCTCTTACGATCATTTTCGAGATCGGTCTTGCCAATTGAGAACGTATCACTCCTGAGATCTGTCTTGCTCCGTATTTGCTGCTGAATCCGCCCAAAGCAAGATTTTTCACTGCTTCTTCGGAGATTTTCAGGCTCATTCCCAGTCGCGCTAAAGAGTTGTGCAGTGATTTTAACTGAATATTAAAAATTCTTTCGGCAATGGATTCTGTAATTGGCGCAAAAGGAATAATTTCTGTAATTCTTGCTAAAAATTCGGGTCTGAAACGTCCAGAATTCGACATGATCTGCATTAGGGATTTTGATTCCGGGATTTTTCCTTCTTCAAACTGTTTTACGATTTCTTCGCTTCCGATATTTGAGGTAAATAAAATCAGAGCATTGCTGAAATCGCCTTCTTTTCCAAGTTTATCATGAACTTTTCCTTCGTCCATGATCTGTAAAAAGACATCAAAAACCGAATGATGGGCTTTTTCAATTTCATCAAATAACACCACAGTGTAAGGCTGCTGTCTTATTTTGTTTACGAGCATTCCTCCCTCTTCGTAACCGACGTATCCGGGAGGCGCACCATACAAAAGTGCGGCTGAATGTTCTTCTTTAAATTCAGACATATCAAAACGAACCATTGCCTTTTCGTCGTTGAAAAGGAGTTCTGCCATCGATTTTGCCAATTCCGTCTTTCCAGTTCCGGTAGGTCCCAAAAGGAAAAACGAACCTATTGGCTGTCCCGGTTTATTGAGTCCGCTTCGGTTTTCAACAATTGCATCGGAAAGGATTTTTAAAGCATGATCCTGCCCTACAACACGGTTCATTAAAAGAGATTCCATATTCAGCAGTTTCTCTTTTTCCTGCGCCTGAATTTTCCCGATCGGAATGTTTGTTTTTGCCGCCATTACCGCCGCGAGTTCCAGACGGTCTACTTTTTCTCTTTTCTTTGAGGCGTGCTGCAAAAGTTCGGCGTAGCTGTCTTCAATAATTTTCTGAATCTGTTCCACCGGCATGGAATTGTCGATTTGTGGCTGCTCACTTAAAGATCCCCACAAAATCGGACTTATTTTGTCTCTCAGCAGATTGTAATTCCAGATCAGTTCGTCTGCTTTGTCTTTTTCATCGAAATAATCTTCGCTCTGAAGTTTTTCGTAGGTTAATTTCCAGCTTTCCAGTTCTTTTTCTGAAAGTTCGTCGAGCATTTTAATCGCCGCCATGGTTCTGTCTAAAAGATCGATGGCTGCATCGGGAAGTTTTTTGCCTTTTGCATATCTTTTTGCAAGACGTACACATTCGGGAAGAGCTGTTTTTTCAACTTCAATTCCGTGGTGTTTTTTGTAACCTTCGAGTAAAACGTCGATCATTTTAACGCAGGTTTTTTCGTCCGGTTCATTGACGGTTAATACTTCAAATCGTCGGTTGAAAGCCTGTTCCGGCTCAATAATTTTCCTGTATTCTTCCTGAGTGGTGGCTCCGATGACGGTAATTTCTCCTCTCGCCAGTTCAGGCTTCAACAGATTGGCAACGTTTCCGATGCTTCCTTTGGGATCTAAAAGGGTATGAATTTCATCAATAAAAAGAATGGCTTTTTCAATCTTTTTACATTCGTTGATGACTTTTTTCAGACGGTCTTCAATCTCGCCTTTGTAAGAGGTTCCTGCTAATAAAGCGCCGGTGTCCAATTCCAGTAAGGTTCCGTTTTTAAGCATCTCAGGAACGTTTCCTTTGGTGATTTCAATGGCAAAGCCTTCTACCAAAGCGGTTTTCCCGACTCCGGGTTCTCCGATAATGATAACGTTCGGTTTGCTTTTCCGGCAGAGAATTTCAACCAGCATTCTGAGTTCTTTGTCTCTTCCGATGATGTTTTCCAGTTCTCCTTTTCTCGCCTGAGCTGTTCTGTCTGTGCAATAGCTTTTTATGGAAGGAAAAGACGGGTCTGAATAGTCTGAACCGTTTGAAAATATGGAAGAAAATTCTCCGTTTTCCGAACTTTCGTAAGGCGTATCTTTTCTGTACAGATTGAAAATTTCATGTTCTCTGAGAGGAAGAGATTTGAGTTGCTGCAAGGTAAAAGCGACCTGTGGTTTTACAATTGCCGTTAGAATGCAGATCGGGGTAATTTCGTCCAAGCCTAATTTCAGACGGATATCATCTGCTTCTTCTACAATATGATCTACTGTTTCGTCTTCTCCTGCTTCGGCGGGAAGATGACTGGTTTTGGAATAATCTTCAATGCGCACATCTGCCCATTCGTAAAAATATCCGGGATCTTTGTCGATGCTTTTAAGGAATTCGTTCAGCCCGATGTCTTTGTGCATGAGTGCCTGCAAAATGTGCGGCGCTCCGTAGGTTGCATTGTAATTTTCCTTCGCGATGGATTGTGCTATATGAAATAGCTGCTTTACAGTCTCATTGGTAACTAATACTCCCATTGTACTATTCAGATTAATATTTGGTGTATGTAATTTGGTGTTTCTCAGGTTTGGATTTTCCTTATTTTTAACTGGAGTGAATCTATAACCGTCTGAATTTTTATTGTTTACTAAGTTAACTGTTTTTTCTTAAAAACGGAAAATTATGTCTTAATAATGTGATTTAGAATAATTATTTTAACAAAATTTAATTAAAAATGGTAAAAAAAGACCGCCTTGCACGACAGTCTTTTGTAGGAATACGATGAAATGAATATTTTAGCTTGATGGCCAAAGACCTTCGTATTTGGAGTTTCCGTAGTCGATGGTTTCTGCACTTACCACGAAACTGATGAGCATACTGTTTTCGTCTACCGCATCGAACTCAACTTCGTGCTGAATAACGTATCCGTTGTTCCATGAAAGTGTGATTAATGTGCCTTCTTCATGAGATTTATTGAAGGTGATTTCTCCGGTTGTCGGTTTATATTTTCCGTTCAGTAAACTTTCCAGAATGTCTGATTTTTCAGTTGCTTCTACGGTTACTTTGATGAGCGCATTGGAAGGATCTGAAGCTACTCTTCCGGAAACATCCGTAGATCTTGAAACGCTGTAGTTCAGTTTCAGTAATTTTTGCCCTTCTCCGCCATTGAATTTTAAGATTCCTCTTGAATTTGCTGCCATGATAGGTAAATTTTAATCGTTAATAATATTTTGTGATTTGGTGATTGTGTAACAAAGGTAAATCAGTATTTTTTTTTCCGAAAGTTTTTAAACAGCAATTTTAAATTTTGTCGTATTTCTACGATTTGATGTCGTAATTCTACGATTGTAGATTTAATAAAATCTTAAAAATTCTTTACTGTAAAATGTTTACGACAATTCTTTTAACACAAAAAGACTCGTATTTTTTACACCAAACTGAGAAATAGCATATTTGATTTCGATCTCTTTTACTAATCCCGATTCAGTAAACAGGACATATTTTCCTTTGAAATCTTTATTATTTTCCAATGGATTTATTCTTTGCTGAAGAATAATTTCCCGGTCATAATCCGCATTTTCCACCTGTTGCAAAAGCTGAATTTCTGTATTTTCTTCTCCGATTGACTGTGTAAGATAAGATTTTCTCTTCGTAAAGCTGTTTCTTAGGTCGGCAAAATAGTTTTTGATGAAAATATCGTCCTTTATTCTGCTGTAGAAAAGTGAAGGATCGAGAACAATCCGTTCGAATTCATCAAGATACATTTTCGCGTATTTATCGGGAAAAAGATCTTCTAAACGTTCTTTTATTTTACTAAAATGATCAGTTGTTTTTTTGGTTAGGGAAATAAATACAACTCTGCCTTTATCGTCGGTTCTTACCTCAACAGGATTCAGTGAGCGGATGGATTCTGAAGCGAGATCTGCCATCATCGTTCCCGATTTTTCGAAAAAATTATTTTTGAAAAGGTGAAAAATGTGAGTATTTTCTTCTTTCCGAATCCACTTTACTGAAACTGTGTAAGAAAGTGCATTCTTTTTTTCTTCAAGCACATTTTCTTCAGTTTCGCGACTTTCGACAGTATAAATTTTAGCCAGATTTTCAGGATAGAAAGGAATGTGAGGATTTAATTTCGGACTTTTAAAATGAGCATCGTTGCGGCTGTTGTATTCCTTTATTTTATGAATATCAGGAATAAGAAGTTTTTTCCGCGGAACAAGGTCATCATATATAAAATCTTCTCTTGCACAATGGGTATTGTGAAATTCTTTAAGGTATTTTGGATTTTCGAGATTAATTTCTTCAGCTATACTTTCCAGCGTTTCACCGGAAAGGATAAAATGAACGGTCATATATTTTGTTTTTTGGCTAAAACTAAGTTAGAAGAAATTTTTTAGTCAGCAAAATAGTTTTGCCGTTTTGATTATCCTGTTAATTTAATGTAAAGTTCACAAGTTTTTTAATGTGAATCACTTTTTTAAGTTCACAAAGGTGTTCTACTCAGCCAAAAATGCAGCCTTTTTTAAAAACATTTTAAATTTAACCACAAAAAAACAGCGCCCGAAAATGGATGCTGTTTCTATTTCAATCATTAATTTTTGATTATTTCTGTCTGGTGAATTCCAGATATTTGTCGCCGCATTGGGTGAAGTGTTCGAATTCGTTCATGGCATTTCCGTAATTCTGGATCACAATTTTGTCACCTTCATACACACCGCCAATTTCGCCCATCATAATATTGGTGATTGCTCCTGTTTTTTCGTCGGTTTCTGCAGAGACATTTCCGGCAGCAATTACTTTTGTTTTATCTAAAATTTTAAACGTTGGATTGCCGTCGGTATTCTTAAATTCTATTGAAAATCTTCCGCCTTCACAGGTTGTCACAATAAATTTTCCTTCAACAGAAGTTTTGGAGACGGTCTTTTTTGTATCTTTTTCTTCCTGACTTTCTGTTTGTTCATCAGATTGTGCTGAATCTTTTTTCTCAACAGGAACTGCTGTTTTTTCAACAGGCTGAGAAACGGACATTGAGTCTGCTGTTGCTGTTTTGTTCTTTGTTTCATTTTTCGAGCAGGAAATGGTGAAAAGTCCTGCCAGTAAACAAATTCCAATGATTTTTTTTGTAATCATAAGGTATACTTTTGACGTATTTATTAGATCAAAAATACCATAAATTTTAATCCGAAAATATTTTTATT
>APMI01034485.1_pt1 | contig 10778 bp, 9 predicted proteins | sample 667938 | NCBI WGS metagenome assembly APMI01 (sample SAMN01084076, study PRJNA167559) | wastewater metagenome | biome: Wastewater | place: Denmark: Ejby Moelle, Odense | collected 2011-11-28
TGACACCTGCCCGCCATGCTGGTGTATGATGTCCGTGATATCTTTTACTGTTTCTTCATATACACCATAAGTGCTGGGATAAGTGATCATCACACCCGCCAGCTCATTACTGTATTGCGCTGCTTTTGCTTTCAGGTCTTCCACATCGATATAACCGTTCTCCAGTGCTTTCACCACCACTACTTTCATTCCGGCCATGACCGCAGATGCAGGGTTGGTGCCGTGGGCAGAGATCGGGATCAGCATTACTTTCCGGTGATGATCGCCATTGGCTTCATGAAAACTTTTGATTGTTAGCAGGCCGGCATATTCTCCCTGTGCACCGCTGTTGGGTTGCAGGCTGCAGGCATCAAAAGCAGTTATCTCGCAGAGATATTTACTCAATTCATCAACAATGTACTTGTACCCCCTTGTCTGATCAGCCGGGGCAAAAGGATGAATTTTACCCCAATGACTCCAGCTCAATGGCATCATTTCACTGGCTGCATTCAGCTTCATGGTGCAACTGCCCAGCGAGATCATAGATGTATTTAAGGAGAGATCCTTATTCTCCAGCAATTTGATATACCGCATCATCTGGCTTTCACTCCGGCAGGTGTTGAACAGGGGATGTGATAAGAAAGCGGATGTTCTTGTGAGTGATGACGGAATATGAACCAATTCATCATCATGGTGGATATCAAAAGCCACAGGATCTTTATCGTTTTCAAAACAGTTGATCAGGTCATACAGGTCTTCGAGCACCACTGTTTCGTCAAGTGAAATACCAATGTGATTGTGATCAATATAACGGAGATTGATCTGCTGTTGCTCAGCTTTCGCTTTGACCGGTGCTACATCTTTTACTTTCACCACAATGGTATCAAAGAAATTGTCTGAATACAATTCAAAACCTCTTTCTTCAATAGCTTCAGCAATAGTTTGTGCCAAGAAAGCTACTCTTTTTGCAATATTCTTCAATCCGTCCGGTCCGTGGTACACGGCATACATGGCGGCCATATTCGCAAGCAATGCCTGTGCTGTGCAGATATTAGAAGTTGCTTTCTCTCTTTTGATATGTTGCTCCCTCGTTTGAAGTGCCATTCTCAAAGCCCTGTTGCCCTGCGCATCCACACTCACACCAATAATACGGCCGGGGATACTTCTTTTAAAATCATCTTTGGCGGCAAAGAATGCAGCGTGTGGTCCGCCATAGCCCAATGGCACACCAAAGCGCTGGGCAGAACCCACTGCCACATCTGCACCTAATTCACCGGGAGGCGTTAAAAGTGTTAATGCCAGCAGGTCAGTTGCCATTACAATAAAGGCACCGGCTTCATGAACTGTGTTGATGAATGCACGGTAATCTTCAATACTCCCTTTGTCATTCGGGTATTGGACAATGGCGCCAAAATAACTGGCATCAACCGATGCCGTTTTATAATCGCCGTAAACGATCTCGATACCAACAGGTACTGCCCTTGTTACCAGCACATCTTTTGTCTGGGGGAAAATCTCATTGTCAACAAAAAATTTCGGTCTTTCAATATGGTCCTGTTTATTCAGGGTATTGAAGAACATCGTCATCGCTTCAGCGGCAGCCGTGGCTTCATCTAACAACGAAGCATTGGCAATCGGTAAAGCGGTCAGGTCGCTGACCATGGTTTGGTAATTCAGTAAACTTTCCAGGCGGCCTTGTGAAATTTCAGCCTGGTAAGGTGTGTACTGGGTGTACCAACCCGGGTTTTCAAACACATTCCGGAGGATCACGGAGGGGGTAATGGTATCATAATATCCCTGGCCGATATAATTCTTATAGACTTTATTCAGCAGCGACACTTCTTTGATATGCTGCAGGTATTCATGCTCACTCATGGCAGCAGGAATAGCAAGCGGCTCCTGCATACGGATGGCGGCGGGAACAGTTTTGTCAACCAATGCAGCAAGGCTGCTGACACCGATGGTTTTCAGCATGCTCCGGGTATCTGTTTCATTGGGTCCGATATGGCGGGGAATGAACTCGTTGGATTGTTGTTCAAAAAGGCTCATAAAAAGGGTGCTTAGAGGATAAAAAGATGCGCAAAGTTACGGGAGGACTATCATAAAAAGCCTGACTTATTGAAGGGTGGGGATAAGGAGTGAAATGAACAGAATATATACCTGCAAATGCCTTTCTTTGCAGGATGCAGGAAAAGCTATTACAGAACTGGGAAAAGAAGTCGGGTGAGCGTCAGAAAGAGTATAAAAAATACCTGCACCGTGCCGATAAGAATAAGGTGCTGAAACAACTCCCCGACCTGAACGAGCAGGCTTTTGAAAAGATTGATTGCCTGCAATGTGCCAATTGCTGCAAGAATTACTCGCCCCGGTTTACGCCACCGGATATCAAACGGATCAGTAAATTCCTCGGTATGAAGGATGGCGATTTCCGGGACACCTACCTGCGGGTGGATGAGGAAGGAGATAATGTGCTGAAAGAAATGCCCTGTGCTTTCCTGGGCGCTGATAATTACTGCTCCATTTATGATGTACGTCCCACAGACTGTGCCCGTTTCCCGTATATGGATGATGACTTCATGCTGAAACGGCAACCGATGGCATTAAAGAATACCAGTTTTTGCCCCATTACCTATTATGTGATCGAGAAACTGATTGAGGCAGAGAAAGGGAAATGATTTTTAATAATGGTTACTTGTAAGCAACACAGTACTATTTATTTTCCTTCTTCTCCCCACCCGACGTACTGATCCATCCCCAGATAATCAATGCAGCGATAATAATAACAACGACCTTCATGCTTTTTATTTCGCTGTTAATTCTTCGTAAGCAGCCTGCAGGGGCCGCTGGAAGCCATCACCTTTCCATTCAGTTTCACCGGGTAAAGCTGTGTTTTTAAGAATCTCTTCTTTCGTCTTGCCTGCCTTTATTTCGTCCTCCGTAAACTTTAATACCCGGCCCAGGTAGTCACCAAATTTTTTCAGGTCGTCCCGCTTGCCCGTTACTTCATAGCCGGTGCCGGAGTGACCATATATAAAGATCGTCTTCCTGTTAAAAGTAGCTGCTGCCTTGTCCAGCACATTTATCCAGCTGTTCATATTGGCCCCCGCACTGCGGTCCACGAAAGGGTGACGGCGGTTAAACAGGAGGTCGCCCATATGCACAATATTCGCATGCTGAAAATGTACCAGGGCATCGCCATTGGTATGCCCGGCGCCAAAATAATGCAGGCATATTTTTTCTTTGCCCACTTTCTCGCACCAGGTGGTTCCAAAAACCTGGTCAGGATATAATTGTTTGTCTTCTGATTTATTTTGTTTGGCAGAAACCTCCTGGTTCTTTTTGGAATTCTCATGCGCCAGCACATGCTGCACTATTCCTTTGAAAGCGATATTGCCACTACTGTGGTCGCCATGGTGGTGTGTATTGATCAGCAGCCGGAAGGGTTGTTCACTCTTCTTTTTCAGCTCATCAATCAGGTGTTTGCTCTGGTCGGGAAATTGGGAATCCACCACTACGATACCTTCTTTGGACAACAGAAAAGCAATAGTGCCGCCTCTTTCCGTAAAAATGCCAATGTCATTGCGGAGCATCGTGATCTTCCAGGGGTCTTCAAAGAAACCGGCTAATAGCTGTTGTTGTGATAATGTCAGTGCGCCAACGGCCATTGCAGAGTTTTGAATAAAGGAGCGGCGGTTCATATGGAGAAGTTGGTTTGTTAATCAGTTTACTGGTTAGGGGTAGCAGTTCTTTCGGCTGCTTGTTGATTTGAAGTTACGACTTCGTTGTTGAAATACAGGAAGACAGCTTTTTCAGTATTCAAACTTTCGCAGGCCCGGCGCTTTGATCCAGGTAAAGATCACCACAATAAGTGTCATACAGCCGCCAAAGATGACGGATGGGACTGTACCCATTGCTTTGGCCATAAAACCACTTTCAAACTGTCCGAGTTCATTGCTGCTGTTGATGAACATGGAGTTAACGCTGGATACCCGTCCCCGTTTATCATCCGGAGTGGTGAGTTGTAAAACAGTCCCCCGGATGATCACGCTGATACCATCCAGCATCCCGGCAATCATCAGGGCAAAGAAGGATAACCAGTACCATTTGGAAATACCAAAAATGATGATACAAATGCCAAAACCTGCCACTGCATACATGAGGCGGTAGCCCTGTTTTCTTTTCATCGGTCTCAGCGTAAGTGTTGTGATCATAATGACGGATCCGATATCCATTGCCGCATTCAGCCAGCCAAAGCCGATAGGACCTACTTTCAGAATATGGTCAGCAAATTCAGGAATCAGCGCCACGGCGCCACCGAATAATACAGCAAACAGGTCAAGTGAAATGGCGCCCAGCATGATCTTATTGGTAAAGACAAACCGTAACCCTTCCTTCACACTGTCCCAGGCCTTTACATCTTTTGCTATGATGGCAATTGGTTTCTTCTTTATAAAAGAGATCAGTAATGCAGCTGCCAGCACGTAGACAAGAATAATATAAAAGGTTACATGCACACCAAACCAGGCAATAAAAAAGCCTGCTGAGGCATGCCCGGTAATAGAAGCCGCCAGCCAGGAGGAAGAACTGATATTGGCTGCAAAGTGTAATACATCTCTCGGTATCAGTTGCGCAAGGATGGCATTGGTGGTGGGTCCGGTAAAGGCGCGGATAGCACCGGTACAGAAAATAACGGCATAGAAAAATAACTGGGGAGTTTTTGTATGTACATTGCTTTCAAACCAGGGAGATGTGATAATGATAAGCGCTATTACACAAAGGGAATAGGTGAGTACACCCCTGAGCAGCAGTGTTCTTTTATCTGATTTGTCAATGACATGCCCGGCATATAAGGCCAGAACGAATACCGGCACAAATTCTGACAACCCCGCCAGCCCGATGGAAAAAGAATCCTGTGTTAATTTAAAAAGTTTGTAAGCTGCCACCGTGCCCAGCATACGCAGGGCCATGATCAGGAAGAACCGGGCGATGATGAAAAAGCGAAATTCTTTATGCTGCAGCGGTTGTAAACTACCGGACCGGATCAAGGATGATATTCCCATTCCGTCAAAGATAAAGTGAAACAGCGGTTTTACGGCAGGCTGATATAATGCTGGCCTTCATCATATTCTTTTTCTAAAGCGTCATAGATCACCTGCAAATGATTTTCATTACCGAGAAAATCGGCATTGCTGGCGTCCACGTACAGGGTTTTGATATTATGCTGTTTGATATAATGCGTATAGGTTTCCTGGATATTAAATAAATAATCATCCGGGATATTCTGTTCGTAAGAACGATTCCTTTTTTTGATGTTACGCTGCAGCTTACTTACAGGTGCATGCAGGTAAATAAGGATATCCGGCTGTATCAGTTGCTGGTGGATGATATCGAAAAGCCGCTGGTATAAACGGAACTCATCTTCGGGCAGGGTTACTTTGGCAAATAGCAAACACTTGGTGAAAAGATAATCAGAGATGGTCAGGCTCTGGAACATATCGGATTGCTGAAGCAGGTCTTTTTGCTGTTTGAACCGCTCTGCCATAAAAAACAATTCCAGCGGGAAAGCGTATTGTTTGGGGTTTTCGTAAAACTTTGGAAGAAAAGGATTGTCGGCAAATTCTTCCAGGATCAGCCTTGCATTATAATATTTGGATAATAAATGTGCCAGGGTGGTTTTGCCTGCGCCGATATTCCCTTCTATGGTGATAAAGTGGTACTTCATTGATCTGCGATGTACGCCGGATGGTACGTAAAGCAGCAAAATAAAAGAAATGAAATGTCAAATCAGGAAGCCCGGAAAGTTTGTGGATAAATCAGGGCAGGCGTTTTACTTTCAACTCATCAGGGCATTCCTCCAGTAACTGAGCAATAGTTTTATTAAATACCGGGTGCAGCACGGTTGCTGCGATCTCTGCCAGCGGTAACAGGGCAAAACGGCGGTTGGGCAGCTCGGGGTGCGGCAGTTTCAGGAAATGATAATTGTGTTTCTCCTGGTTGAATAAGAGGATATCAATATCAATTATGCGGGGGCCATATTTTTCTTCCCGGATACGTCCCATAGTTTTTTCTGCTTTCAGGATCCGCCGGATCAGTTGCCGGGCATTCAATTCGGTATCCAATGCCAGGGCCTGGTTCAGGAAAGGGGGCTGGTCGGTCTTGCCCCAGGCGGCTGTTTCGTAGAGAGAAGAAGCTTGTGCAATAGTGCCGCAATCCTTGTTCAGCAAAGCTCTTGCCATCGCCAGGTTTTCCTCCCGGTCGCCCATATTGCCGCCTGTAAGTAAATATGCCCTGTTCATGTTTGATTGGCTGCTAAAGGGTCAAATATCTTTATTTTTGGCATTCATCAACGGATTACTTCTATGCGGAGTTTCTTCAAAACTTTTTTTGCAGCTTTCCTGGCACTGGTGCTTTTCTCTTTGCTGGTATTCTTCGTGCTGGCGGGCATTATCGGGGGATTGGCCACCAAACAGAAACCTAAAGTGGAGTCTCAGTCTGTACTGGTGATTGACCTGGGTCAGCATTTCAAAGAACAGGTGCAGGAGGATCCGTTTTCAATTGTAAGCGGTGATGAAGAAAAAACAATTCCCGGCTTGTACGATCTTATCAGGTTATTACAATATGCCAAAACAGATAAAAATATTGAAGGCATTTACCTGCAGGCGCATGCAAGCCCGAATGGTTTTGCCGCCAGCGAAGAAATAAGAAAAGCCCTGCTTGATTTTAAAAGCAGTGGCAAGTTTGTTATTGCTCACGGGGATGTGATAACGCAACGGACTTATTCCATTGCCAATGTGGCGGATAAAATTTATATCAGCCCGCAGGGTATGCTGGAATGGGTAGGGTATAGTGTGGATTATGCTTTTTTAAAAGGAACATTGGACAAACTGGAGATCGAACCCCAGATATTCTATGCCGGTAAATTCAAAAGCGCTACCGAGCCGCTCCGTTCTGACAGGATGACGGATGCCAATAAATTACAGACAACGGTTTGGCTGAATGATCTGTATGATGAATTATTGGTGAACACAGCTGCGGCAAGAAAATCAGATACAGCAGTATTGCGGCAACTGGCAAATACGGCGGCTATACAAACCGTGCAAGATGCCGTGGATAACAAACTGATTGATGGGGCCAAGTATGATGATGAAGTGAAAGATGAAATTAAAAGCAGGCTGAAGATCAGTAAATATGAACGGATTGCTTTTATATCTGTCAATAAATATTTTGCCACGGCCAATTATCTTAAAACAGGTGCGGATAAAATTGCACTGATCTATGCCGAAGGAGATATCGTGGATGGCAAGGGTGGTAAAGACATGATCGGTGGTGAAGGATACCGTTCTTTATTGCGCAAGGCCCGGCTCGACCAGTCGGTGAAAGCAATCGTATTTCGTATCAATTCCGGTGGTGGCAGTGCCATGGCCAGCGAAAATATCTGGCGGGAACTGGAACTGGCGAAGAAGGAAAAGCCTGTTATTGTAAGTTTTGGGGATGTGGCCGCTTCGGGAGGTTATTATATTGCCACGGCAGCAGACAGCATTTTTGCACAGCCCTGTACGATCACAGGTTCTATTGGTGTGTTTGGCATTATTCCCAATATGCAGGGGTTCTTTAAAAATAAACTAGGTATCACTTTTGATGGTGTGAAGACGGGACCCTTTGCTGATGCCATGACCATCAGCAAGCCCATGAATGAACAGGAAAAAAAGCTGGTGCAGGCAGAAATTGAAAGCATCTATGCCCTGTTCAAGAAAAGAGTGGCCGAAGGAAGAAACAAAGACACAGCCTATATCGACAGCATAGCACAGGGAAGAGTATGGACTGGTATCAGGGCCATTGAAATTGGTCTGATCGACCGGTTTGGCGGCCTGGAAGATGCAGTGAAAGCTGCAGCGGCCAAAGCAAAACTGACCGATTATTTTGTAGCAGAATTCCCTGAACCGGAAAACTTCTTTGACCAGATCATGGGGAAGACAAGCAGCCCGCTGAACTATACACAAAAAATGAAACAAGAGATCGGGGAAGAGAATTTTAAATTATATGAACAGCTGAAAAAGATAAAGCAGATGACCGGCTCCGTGCAGGCAAGATTGCCCTTTGAATTCTTTGTCCGGTAAGCACGGAGTTCCTGGTTTTAGGAACACAGTTCAGCAGGTAGGCTTACATTTGCGCACAACAATTACTTTTCATGTCAAAACCTTACAGCCAGTCCAAAGCCCTCTGGGCGATCACAAGGGCCAGTTTTAAAGCGATCTTCAACCAGCCAACGGCTATTGTTTTCAGTTTGCTGTTCCCGATCATTTTTATTCTGATATTCGGGGCTTTTGGAAATGGCGGCGGGGCCACCTACCGGATTACGATGGCAAAAGGGGCCGATACTTCTAATGCACTATATGATACGCTCAAAAATAATCCCGGTATTCGTATTAACAGGTATGCTGACTCGGCAGCTTTGAATAAAGACCTTATTAAGGGGAGGCTTACAGCAATTGTGGATATAAAAGCAGGGAGAGATTCTCTTAACAAACCACATTTTACGATTAATACAAACACCACCACAGCAAGCTCCAATACATTTTATTCGTTCAGGCAGGTTCTTGAGTATACCAAGCTGAAATTTGATGCGGCCATGTCGGCTGATAAAACAGAGTATGTAACTATCGGGGAGCCGGCTATCCGGGAAGTAAGAAAATACCGGCAGATCGATTTTATCCTGCCCGGCCAGTTAGGTTTTTCTATTTTATTCTCCACCCTGTTCGGTATAGCCTTTACATTTTTTGGATTGAGAGAGCAACTGGTGCTGAAGCGTTTTTATGCTTCACCGGTCAGTCGTATCAATATTCTTTTGGGTATCGGGATGAGCCGTTTGTTCTTTCAATTAGTGAACGTGGTGGTACTGATACTGTTTGGTTATTTCTTCCTGGATTTTACCTTGCAGCATGGAGCCCTGACATTTTTTGAAATGCTGCTCATGTCTGTTCTCATGCTCTTTCTGCTGATGGGAGTAGGGCTGATTTTCAGCAGCATTGTTAAAACTGATGCAACCATTCCGCTGCTGATCAACCTGTTCGGGTTTCCGCAAATGTTATTATCAGGAACCTTTTTTCCAACGGACGTATTTCCAAAGTGGCTGCAGGAAATATGTTTCTACCTGCCACTGACCCAATTCAATAATGCAATGCGGAAAATATCTTTTGAAGGGCTGAGTATTTTTGAATGCTGGAAAGAGATTGGTATCCTCAGTATCTGGATGGGTATCATTTATGTGGTGCTGTCAAAAGTAATCCGCTGGCAATAAGCCGGGGTATTCATTTTTTATATCGTATAATTTTTTGTCTTGAAATTACTGAAGTTAGCTATTATCAGTTTTCTGTTTTTTTTCCTGCTCATCACCGGGATATCGCTTTTTATACCTTCCTCCGTACGCATATCAAGAGCTGCAGAAATAAGCGCCCCAAAGGAAAAGGTAATGGAACAAATCGCCCATGCAGAAAACTGGAAGAACTGGTATCCCGGTGCCGATTCATTACAACTGCTGATGATTGCCGGGGAACCCAAAGGAGTTATAGCTGTGAATGACTCCATGCAGGGATTGCAGATCACCGAAGTAAATGATAGTACAGTGATCGCAATAAATGTGGGCAGGGGTTCCAAAGAAAACCATACAGGCTGGAAGGTCATGGCCGGGGGAAGCAGCACTTCAGTCCAATGGTATATGGATTTTAAACTTCACTGGTATCCCTGGGAAAAATTTGCCAGCCTCCTGTTTGACAAGCAGTATGGTACACCCATGGAAATGGGTTTGAACCAGCTGAAAAAAAAGCTGGAGAATTAGTGACCGGCGGTCGCCGGGTTTGCACGGTATTCATGTAATTTCATACCCAATAAAACGAAATACCATGTATATAAAATCTCTTTTACTGCTGGTTGCAACTGTAGCTTCAGTTGCTGTTTATGGTCAGCGTGAACGCAAAAGTCCTCATGACACAGTAAGCAGTGTCAATGCTTCTGTTACGTATGGCCGTCCTTTCAAGAACGGACGTGTTATTTTTGGTACGCTGGAAAAATTCGGCAAAGTGTGGAGAGTGGGTGCTGACGAAGCCACTACGATCACTTTCAATAAGGATGTGAAATTTGGCGGCCAGGGGATTAAAGCAGGCACTTATACCCTGTTTGCAATTCCCGGTGAAACGGAATGGACCATTATTCTTAATTCACAACCGGGCCAATGGGGCGCTTTCAGTTATGAAAAAAATAAGGATAAAGATGTGGCCAGGATGAATGTACCGGTGAAGAAATTGGGTACGACAGTAGAACAACTTACTTTACGGTTTGGAAAAAATAATTCCCTGATCATTGAATGGGACGATACACAGGTGGAAGTACCGTTCAGTTTTTAGGCTGAATAAAATGTATTTGAAAGGGTTGCTGCGGCAGCCCTTTTTTATGCCGGGAAACTGATCTTACCCATTGATACATTGGGAATGCCTTTCCTTCCATCACCGAATGTTAACTGACCACCTGCAACACATTCATTAGCAAGCAAAGCAAACAGCACCGCTTCTTTGGCATCGGGGTTAACAGCGAGGTCTTCTGTTGAATGAAAAGTGATGCCCGGCAACTGGTCCTGTATATGTTCCATCAGCAAAGGATTATGCATGCCGCCACCACTGCAGTACACTACAAATTCTTCACCGGAAGGAAAACAGGTTTTAATGCTTTTTACAATCATATCAGCAGAGAGGCAATTGAGGGTGGCCATCACATCTTCAGCTGAAAGACCGGTGGTGCCCGAAACT
>APMI01045099.1_pt1 | contig 10772 bp, 10 predicted proteins | sample 667938 | NCBI WGS metagenome assembly APMI01 (sample SAMN01084076, study PRJNA167559) | wastewater metagenome | biome: Wastewater | place: Denmark: Ejby Moelle, Odense | collected 2011-11-28
GTGGCGCAGGCCAGGGGGCCGCGCCTGCCACTCGTGCTGGCGCCGACGACGTCGGGCACCGGGTCGGAGGTGACGCCGGTGTCGATCATCACCGTCGGCGAGGAGGAAAAACGCGGCGTGTCGTCGCCGGTGATCCTGCCCGACATCGCCCTGCTCGACGCCGAACTGACGCTCGGCCTGCCGCCGGCGATCACCGCGGCGACCGGCGTCGATGCGATGGTGCACGCAATCGAGGCCTATGCGTCGACAAGCGACAACAACAATCCGCTGTCGAAGATGCTGGCGAAACAGGCGCTGCGGCTGCTCGGCGCCAATATCGAGACGGCGGTGACCAACGGCGGCAATCTCGAGGCGCGGTCGGCGATGCTGCTGGGCTCGATGCTGGCGGGCCAGGCCTTCGCCAATTCGCCGGTGGCCGCCGTCCATGCACTGGCCTATCCGATCGGAGGGACGTTCCATGTGCCGCACGGCCTGTCGAACGCGCTGGTGCTGCCGCATGTGCTGCGCTTCAACGCGCCCGACGCGGCCCATGTCTACGCCGAGATCGCGGCCGATGCGTTTCCCGACCTTGCCGGCGAACAGGGCGCGCAGGGGCTGTGCGCGGCATTCATCGCGGAACTCGAGCGGCTGGCGAAACGGCTCGGCATGCAGACGCGATTGCGCGAGGTCGGCATCGGCGAGGCGGATCTGCAGAAGATGGCAGCGGACGCGATGAAGCAGCAGCGGCTGCTGATCAACAATCCGCGCCAGGTCGGCGAGGCCGACGCGCTGGCGATCTACAAGGCGGCGTGGTGAGCAGCATGGCGGCCAGCCGCGACGACTACCGGGCGTTTCGCGTGCTGACGACGCGCTGGATGGACAATGACATCTACGGCCACATGAACAATGTGGTGCATTATTCGCTGTTCGACGCGGCGGTGAACGGCTGGCTGATCGAAAAGGGCGTACTCGACATCCATGGCGGCAACCAGATCGGCCTGGTGGTCGAAACCGGCTGCCGCTATTTTGGCGAACTGGCGTTTCCCGACCTGGTGCATGCGGGATTGCGGGTGGCGAAGATCGGCTCGTCGTCGGTGCGCTACGAGGTCGGGCTGTTCCGCAATGACGAACCGACGCCGGCGGCGGAAGGGTTTTTCGCGCACGTCTATGTCGACCGCGCCACAAGGCGGCCAAAACCGCTGAACGAGGCGCTGCGGGCTGTGCTGCAAGAGATTGCGGTGTGAAATTGACGTGCGGGCCGAAGCGGCTGCACGTCGGGAAAGTTTCTACCCCCACCCCGTACCCTCCCCGCAAGGGGGAGGGGGATTCCGGGACGTCGACGCTTACCCTCCCCACAAGGGACAGGGTTCTGAGCGGTTGAAGCCTCCCTCCCCCTTGTGGGGAGGGTGGGGGTGAATTATTCAGACAACCAAGACGCGAAATGTCCTAGCCGTTCTCCAGCCGGTCGATCAGCCAGCGTACCGCCAGCGGATAACCTTTTGCGCCGAGCCCGGCGATGACCGCGGTCGCGACCGAAGACATCAGCGAGTGATGGTAGATTGCCTCGCGTCGGTGGATGTTGGAAATGTGAAGTTCGACGATCGGGCCGGGAAACATCTTCAGCGCGTCGAGCACCGGGATCGAGCGAAAGGTCAGGCCGGCGGGATTTATCAGAATGGCGCTGCCGTCGTCGATCGCCTCGTGGATCCAGTCGACCATCTGGTGCTCGGCATTGGTCTGCAGGAAGCGCAGAGGATGTTGTCTCGCCGCCTCGTGGCACATCGCCTCGATCTGAGCGAGCGTCGTCGTGCCGTAGACCTCGGGCTCGCGCATGCCGAGGCGGTTGAGGTTCGGCCCGTTGAGGACATGGATCGGTTTCATCGCGTTATCCCTGGTAGCCCATCAGACGAGGCAGCCACAACACCACCGACGGGAAGAAGGTGATGACGCCGAGCCCCGCCAGCATCGCCCACAGGAACGGCATCGTGTCGCGCACCAGATCGCGCAGCGGCACGTTGGCGATGCGCGTCATGATGAACAGTAGCAGGCCGTAGGGCGGCGTGATCAAGCCGAGCATGATGTTGACGACGACCATGACGCCGAAATGCACCATGTCGATGCCGAGCGCGTGGGCGGTGGGGATCAGGACCGGCACGACGATGAGCAGGATCGTCGTGCCTTCGAGCAGGCAGCCGAGCACGAGCAGGATGACGTTGACCAGGATCAGGAAACCGGTCGGCGACAGCTCCCACGACTGCAGCAGCGTCGATAGCGCGGTTGGGATGTTCTCGACGGTGACGACGTAGTTGAACACCAGCGCGCCGGCGATCAGCATGCCGATCGAGGCGGTGGTGCGCGCGCTCGACAACACCGAGCGGTAGAACTGGGCGAAGGAGACGCTGCGGTAGAGCAGCACCGAGATGACGAGCGCGTAGGCGGCGGCGATGGCGGCGGCCTCGGTCGGCGTGGTGACGCCGGAATAAATGCCGCCGAGCAGCACGACCGGCATCATCAGCGAGGGGAACGCCTGCCAGGCGATGCGCGGCAGTTCGCGCAGCGGCGTCGGCTTTTCGACCGGGAAATTCCTGCGCCGCGCGTCATAGGCGACAATCAGCATCTGGGTCAGCGCCAGCAGCAGGCCGGGGATCATGCCGCCGAGAAACAGGTAGCCGATAGAGGCGTCGGAGACGAGCGCATAGATGATCATCGGGATCGACGGCGGGATGATCGGGCCGATGACGGCTGTCGCGGCGGTGAGCGCGGCGGCGTAGCTCGCCGGGTATTTGCCGTCCTTGGTCATCAGCTGCTGCATCATCTTGCCGGAGCCGGCGGCGTCGGCGATGGCCGACCCGCTCATGCCGGCGAATATGATCGACTGGACGATGTTGACATGGGCGAGGCCGCCGCGAAAACGCCCGACCAGCGCGTTGCAGAACACCATCAGCCGGTCGGTCATCGAGCCGATGTTCATCAGTTCGGCGGCAAGAATGAACAGCGGCACCGCCAGCAGGATGTAGTTGGTGTACATGCCGTTGAGGATCTGTTCGGCGGCGGTGCCCATGTCGAGCCCGGCCAGGAACAGATAGAGGATCGAGCCGGCGATCATCGAATGGCCGATCGGCAGGCCGAGAAACGACAGCGCCGTGATCGCGACAATGGCGAGCGAGAAGGGGCTTGCGAAATTCATACGCCGGAGCTGGCCTTGGTTGGGTCGACTTCCTCGGGCGCCTTGCCGAACACCGCGTTCCAGGACAGCCAGAGATAGCGGACAAGCACCGCGACGACGAAGATGACGTAGATCGAATAGAGCCAGTCGAAGCGGATCTTCAGATAGGCGGTGCTTTCGACCTTCATGAAGGAGACGTAGCTCCACACCGCAGGCAACGACATGCCGTAGAGGGCGATCAGCGCCGCGGCGGACGCAAGCAGCATGACGCGCCGGGCGCGGGGGCCGGCGGCGGAATAGATCAGGTCGAAGCGGATCTCTTCTTCCTCGCGGACAACGAAGGCGGCGCCGAACAGCACCATCCATATCCACATCACGACCGACAGTTCCTGTGTCCAGCCGACCGGGAAATTGAGCAGGTATCGGAAAGCGATCTGCAGCAGGAAGGCAAAGAACATGGTCGCCAGCATCGCCGCCAGCAGGTTTTCGGCGCGGGCGTAAAGCCATCCGAACACGCCGTTGCCGCTACCGCCCATCGTCGTCCTCCTTCAACGGCCGCGACGGCCTTTGGGAACATGCGCAGGGGACCGGAATGACCGGCCCCCGACGCAAAAATGTTACAGGGCGTTGATCTTGTCGAGCATGCCGGTCGGCCAGTCCTTGGCGAGGTCCGACTTCAGATACTGTTCCTGGACGTGGGTGCGGAACGCCGCGACATCGGGTTCATACAGCTTCAGCCCACGGCTCTTGAAGCTCTCGGCGAGCTCCTTCTCGCGGGTCAGGTGCTTTTCGGTCGAGAACCCGATCGCCTTGTCAGCGGCGGCCTGAACCTTGGCCTGCCTGTCGGCTCCGAGCGCGTCCCATGCGGTTTTCGAAATGGTCAGCATGTCGAAGCCGACGAGGTGCGAAGTCAGCACGATCTGGTTCATGACCTCGTAGAACTTCATGTTCTCGACATTGGGCAAAGGGTTGTCCTGGCCGTCGATCGCGCCGGTCTGGAGCCCGGTATAGACTTCCGCGTAGGCCATCGGGGTCGGGTTGGCGCCGAGCGCCGAGCCGAGGAACTGCCAGGCGTCGCCGCCGGGCATGCGCAGCTTGACGCCGGCCAGGTCGGCGGGGGTCTTGATCTCCTTGTCGCCCCTGAGGCCGACCTGACGGACGCCGAAATAGGTTGGCCCGAGAATCTTGATGCCGAGCTGGTCCTCCGCGAGCTTCTTCAGTTCAGCGCCGGCGTCGGAGGCGAAGAACGCCTTCAAGTGCGCAGCGTCGCGGAACAGATAGCCGGCGGTAACGATCGAGAACGCCGGCACCTGCTTGGAAATGTCCTGCGGCGCGATATTGCCCATTTCGAGGTTGCCGCGCTGCAGCGCGACGAGCTCGGTGCCCTGCTTGAACAGGTTGCCGCCATAGTAGCCTTCGAAGGCGATGTCGTCCTTCAGTTCGTCGGCGAACATCTTCATCATTTCGGCGCGGATGTCGGTTTCGGCGAAGACGGCCGAGAAACGGACCTTGGCCTTGTCCTGCGCCATTGCGGGCAGAGCGGCGACCAGCGCGAGCGCGCCGGCGGCGGCCATCAGGGTGCGGCGTGTAACGTCGAATGCCATGCTAGTTCCTCCTTGGATTTTTGACTGCGTCGACTTGGTTATGCATTCGCCGCGCCTCGTCGCTGGCGGCGGCGGTTCGGAAAGTTCTGGGCGGGCGGGCGCGCTCATGCCGCCGCCTCGAAATGATGCGCCATCGCGGTGCGGTCGGCCTTGCGGCCGGAAAACAGTTCGAAGGCGCGGACAGCCTGGCAGATCGCCATGCCGATGCCCGGCAAGGTGCGGCAGCCGATCGCCCGCGCTTGGCGCAAGAGTTCGGTTTCGGCGGGAAAATAGATGATGTCGGAGACCCATTTGCGGGGCGTCAAGAGGGCGGTGTCGAAGGGCGCGCCAGGGTATTTCGCCATGCCGACCGGCGTCGTGTTGACAATGCCGTCCGCCTCGCGGACCGCCGCCGACGGGTCATCGGCGGTCCTAACCCGGTCGCCGAACGACTGACGCATGCGATTGGCCAGCGCGGCGGCGCGGGGGTGGTCGCTGTCGACGACGGCCAGCTCGGAGACGCCAAGCTCCATCAACGCATAGGCCACGGCGGCTCCGGCGCCGCCAGCGCCAAACAGCGCGACACGGCCCGTCGGCGCGCCGGCCATCGCCTCGCGAAAGCTCTCGGCATAACCCCAGATGTCGGTGTTGTGGCCGCTGCGGCGGCCATTGTCGAACACGGCCGTGTTGATCGCGCCGATGGCGGCGGCCTGCGGCGACAGTTCGTCCATCGCGGCGATGGCCATTTGCTTGAACGGATGGGTGATGTTGAGACCGCGAAAGCCGAGCTCGGCGGCGGCCAGGATGACGGGGCCGATCTTGGCGTCGGGCAGGCCCATGCGGTCGAAATCCAGCAGCACGTAGGAATAGGGGAGACCGAGCCGACGCGCTTCGCGCTCATGCATGCCCGGCGTGCGCGACAGCTGGATGCCACGGCCGACAAGGCCGACAAGCATCGAGCCGGCGGCGGCAAGGTCCCGTTCAGACAGCACTGCCTCGATATGGCCGACGACGTCGTCCATGGCTCCTCCATGACCGGCGTTCCTCCAACCGGCCGCGACCTTTGACCAGATCGCCTTGTCATTGCGAGGCGTCGCCGGATAAATGCGACTGCGCTCATTGCCAACAATGTACTAACTGGTTAGTTTAGTCAACGACCGATGCATGGCGCGTCAATGGAAGGTTGCTATGGCGGCGGAAAAGGCAGATCGGAAACGCAAGGGCGATGCGGGCGCGACGCGCGCCCAGGATCCCGAGGGGACGCGCCGCAACATCCTCGAAATCGCGTCGAAGGAGTTTGCGCTGAACGGTCTCTCGGGCGCGCGCATCGACGAGATCGCGGCGGCGACGCGGTTCTCCAAGCGAATGATCTACTACTATTTCGGCGACAAGGAGGGGCTTTATCGCCACGCGCTGGAGAACGCCTACCGGCAGGTGCGCGAGGGCGAGGGCAAACTCGATTTCGAGGGACTGCCGCCGATCGAGGCGCTGGCGCGACTGGTCGAATTCACCTTCGACCACCACCAGTCGCACGAAGAATTCATCCGCATGGTGATGATCGAAAACATCCATCACGGGGAATATCTGGCGCAGTCGGAGGCGATCCGCGACCTCAACGTCACGGCCATCGACCACATTTCGCGGATCTATCGCCGCGGCGTCGAGCAGGGCGTCTTCCGCAACGGGCTGGAGCCGGTCGAACTGCACTGGCAGATCAGCGCGCTGTGCTTTTTCAACGTCTCCAACCGGGCGACCTTTTCGAAGATTTTCGGCGCCGATTTCGCCGGACCAGAAAGGCTCGACCGGCTGAAGCGGAACACCGTCGAGACAATGGTGCGGTTTGTCGTCAAGTCCGAGCGACTGGTGGAGCGCGACGGATAGGCAAAGGAAGGAAGCCCGGGTGAAGACGTCCATCGCAACGGTTTCGATCGCCGGCGACCTTGCCGAGAAATTCGCGGCGATCTCGGCGGCCAGATTCGATGCGGTCGAAATCTTCGAGAACGATTTTCTCGCGTTTGACGGGTCGCCGCGCGACGTCGGACGGATGGCCCGGGACGCCGGACTGGAGATCGCGCTGTTCCAGCCGTTCCGGGATTTCGAGGGCCTGCCCGAGCCGCAGCGCGGCCGCGCCTTCGACCGGGCCGAACGCAAGTTCGACGTGATGGCCGAACTGGGAACCGACCTGATGCTGGTCTGTTCGTCGGTGTCGCCGGTGTCGTTGGGCGGGGTCGACCGGGCGGCCGCCGACTTTCGCGAACTGGGCGAGCGTGCCGAAAAGCGCGGCCTGAAGGTTGGCTACGAGGCGCTGGCCTGGGGCAGGCATGTGTGGGACCATCGGGACGCTTGGGAGATCGTGCGCCGGGCCGACCACCCCAGCATTGGCGTCATCCTCGATTCCTTCCATACGCTGGCGCGCAAGATCGACCTGTCGTCGATCCGCTCGATCCCCAGGGACAAGATTTTCATCGTACAACTGGCGGACGCGCCGAAGATCGATATGGACCTGCTCTACTGGAGCCGGCATTTCCGCAACATGCCGGGCGAAGGCGACCTGCCGGTGCGCGCCTTCATGCAGGCGGTCGCCGCCACCGGCTACGACGGTTATCTGTCGCTCGAGATTTTCAACGACCAGTTTCGCGGCGGCTCGGCCAAGGCGATCGCCGCCGACGGTCACCGCTCGCTGGTGTGGCTGGTCGACCAGGTGAAACGCGAGGAGCCGTCGCTCGACATCGACGCGCCAGCGATGCCCGACCGGGTTCCGGTCAAAGCGGTCGAGTTCGTCGAGTTCGCCACCAACCGGGCCGGGGCGCTGGAACTGGCGAGACTGTTCGGGGCGCTGGGCTTCAGGCAAACAGCGCGGCATGTCTCGAAAGACGTCGCGCTCTACCGGCAGGGCGGCGTCAACCTGGTCGTCAACACGGACCGTGACGGCTTTGCGCATTCGAGCTTCGTGGTGCACGGAACGTCCGCCTATGCGATGGCGCTGCGGGTCGGGAACGCGGCAGCGGCGATCGAGCGGGCGCGGGCGCTTGGCGCTGAGGTCTTCGACCAGGCGGTCGCCAGCGGCGAACTGAAAATCCCGGCTGTGCGCAGCGTCGGTGGCGGCCTGATCTATTTTGTCGACGACGCGTCGGGGCCGGGCAGGCTTTGGGAGGTCGATTTCCGTCCGGTGGAGGCGCAGGCGGACGGCGACGCCGGGCTGACGTGCGTCGACCATGTCGGCCTCACGATGGGCCATGAGGAACTGTCGACCTGGCTGCTGTTCTGCGTGTCGCTGTTTGAGGCGACCAAGACGCCGATGGTCGATGTCGTCGATCCGGCCGGCATCGTCCGCAGCCAGGCGATCGAGAGTCTCGACAAACGTTTCAGGTTGACGCTGAACGGGGCGGAGAATCGCCGTACGCTTGCCGGGCATTTTCTCGCCGAGACCTTTGGCTCGGGCATCCAGCACCTGGCGCTGGCCTGCGACGACATTTTTGCCACCGCCGCCAGGCTGGCGGAAAGCGGTTTTGCGCCGCTGGCGATCTCGCCGAACTATTTTGACGATGTCGAGGCGCGGTTCGGGCTCGAGCCGGATCTCGCCGACCGGCTTCGCGCCGGCAATATTCTCTACGACCGCGACGAGCAGGGCGAATTCTTCCAGCTCTACGCGCCGGCGCTCGAACACGGTTTCATCTTCGAGATCGTCGAGCGCCGTGGCGGCTACCAGGGGTATGGTGCGGCCAATGCGCCGTTCCGGATCGCGGCGCAAAAGCGGCTGATGCGCCCCAAGGGCATGCCAAGAGCCTGATCCTGGCCGCCGCGTCCCGCCGCGGACGGTAAACGAAAAGGGCCGCCCCGAAGAGCGGCCCTTGATCGGCAATTGCGAGATCAGCCGCCGAAGCCGAAACCGACCGGCATGTCGTCCAGCGTGATGCCGAGCGGCTCGAGGCTCTTGACGATCCAGGTCTGGTTGTTGCCGATGCGGCGGTTGTAGGCGGCCCAGCCGGAGACGAAGCTTTTCCACACCTCGTCGGACTTGTAGTTGACCGCGACGACCGAGGGCGTCGACAGCACCGGCGTCGGCACCATCACCTTGCCGACGGCGGCCGTCTTCTTGGTCATCGCCAGACCGTTCAGCATGGTGTTGATCAGGCCGTCGGCCTTGCCGGTGACGACCGCGACGATCGCCTCGTCGCGGGTCTTGAACCGCAGCATGTTGGCCTTGGGCAGATATTGAGTGGCGATCAGGTCCTGCGCGGAGCCGAGATCGACCGAGAAAGTGTATTTCGGATCGTTCAGCTCGCTCCAGGTCTTGCCCTCAAGCTCGGGCTTGGCCGAAACCAGCACGAAGGAGTTGAAATAGGTCGGCTCCGAGAACCAGACGGAAAGCGCGCGCTTGGGCGTCGCCGTCACCGCAAACGCCATGTCGACCTTGCCCGACTGAACGTCGAGGATGGCGTTCGACCAGCTGGATTCGACGACTTCGAGCTTCACGTCGAGCGTCTGCGCGATGTCGTTGGCCATGTCGATGACAAAGCCCTTCCACTCGCCGGTGCGCGGATCCTTGTTGAAATAGGGCACCTCGTTGAGGATGCCCGGGACGCGCAACACGCCGCGCGCCTTGATCTCGTCGACGGTGCTTTGCGCCTGCGCCGCTCCGCTTGCCAGGCCGAGCGCAACCGCTGCGCCAACCAGAATTTTCCTCACCAGATTCATCTGAAAAATCCCCTCCTAAGTTCCCGTGCCACAACGCCGCGGGTCGACTTCATGAAAAATCCTTGCGCAGCCTATCGTCGGAGCGGCAGGCGACAATGCTAGACAATAGCGGCGACTTATCAGGTTTTTTGTAAGTTGACGCCGACCGACACGGGTCGGATCAAGCCGAAATCGGGTTGGCGCGCGGCTCGTCGAGCTCGCGGCCGACGAGTTCCTGACGGCAGACGTCGAACAGTTCGCGCACCGCCGGATGGTTCTGCAGGAATTCGGCATTGCCGAAATAGACGCCGACGGCGGGCAGGTTGGTGAGCTTGACGGACACGATCGAGCGGTCGTCATCGCGCACGCACCAGGAGGGGATAATGGCGAATCCCAGCCCGACCTCGACGCAGCGTTTGACGCTGGAGCTGCCGGAGGCCGAGATCGCCGGCTGCGCCGCGGCGCCGTCGCGGCCAAGGAAATCGAGCGCCATGTTGCGCAGGGTCTGGCCCGGTTCATAGGTGACAAACGGACGCCCGGCGCTCCAGGCCGGCACATCCTCGGGCGCCGGCGGCGGCCCCCAGTCGCGCGGATAGACCAGCGACAGGCGGTAGGAGCCGAGCAGTTTCTGCGGCACCACGGGATCGCCGAAATGACGCTCCGAAATACAGACGTCCAGGCTGCCGTTCTTGACCATCTCCGCCAGGACCGTGTCACGCTCGGCGGCGGCGATTTCGAGATCCGGGTGGCGCTGGCGCAGGATCTTCAGAACCTCGGGAAAGAGATAGAAGAAAACCGCCTGCGGCATGCCGATGCGCAGCGCCGACCGCTGGTTCTCCAGCAGCTTGGACAAGCGCTCCAGCATGGTCTCGAATTCGGGATGGAGCAGATTGTAGAGCGCGACGCCGCGCGGGGTGAGCGAGATGCGCTTCGCCCCCTGTTCGGACTCGATCAGCTTGGCCTTGAGGATCTGTTCCAGCCGCCTGACATGATTGGCTGCCGACTGATAGGAGATGTTGAGCTCGCGCGCCGCGCCGGAGAACGAGCCGTGGCTGCCGACCTGGTAAAATGTCTGGATCAGGGTCAGGCTGACGCCACCCAGCGATGCACGCGTCTTGGTCACGGGGTCTCGGTCGCCCTACAAATTTCCTGTTCAGCCAAGCCCGGCTTCTTGCATCGACAGCCCGATGCGGCCCGCTGAATACTGCCCGACAGGTTTTGGCACGGATCGCGCGGGCAGTCGATGGCGGCAATCTCGGCAGGAGAAACAGTAGTTGTGGTGGGGGCCGGCATTGTCGGCGCCGCCTGCGCCTATTTTCTGTCGCGGCGCGGCTTCAAGGTCAGGCTGCTCGACGCGTCGGCGCCGG
>APMI01019364.1_pt1 | contig 10771 bp, 10 predicted proteins | sample 667938 | NCBI WGS metagenome assembly APMI01 (sample SAMN01084076, study PRJNA167559) | wastewater metagenome | biome: Wastewater | place: Denmark: Ejby Moelle, Odense | collected 2011-11-28
TGCGAGGTATGGGCTGGGTCAATCTCGGTCATGGCATCGTCCGCCGAACCCAGCAACTGGCGCAGCGCGGCCACACCCACCAGATTGAATGACCTCAGAGACAGTCGATCGCAGGGCAGCGCCTTGAGTACTTCGGGGATCCTGGCCAATGCGGCTTGCTCCCGCTCGTGAATGGCCGCAGCCAGAGGATCGGCGGCCGTTTCGCTCGCGGGCAGAACGCCGTTGACCACCAGATACTGCTGCGAAAGGCCAATGGCGGCGAGTTCTTCATGCGTTCGCGCGACTTCACGCAAGGTGGCAAGCTGCGCGCGGGCAACGAGTATCAGGCGGGTGCGCTGTTCATCCGCCAGCGCATCGACCGCCGCCTTGTACTGCGAACGCTGTTTTTCCAGCCCGGCCAGTGGCCCGAGGCAGGAAGCATCGCCCTTGCCCTCTTCAAGAAAGCCGCTCCAGGCTCCCGGCAGTTGCAACAGGCGGATGGTATGCCCGGTCGGCGCGGTGTCGAATACGATATGGTCAAAATCGACGGTGAGCGTCGAGTCGGTCAACAGGGCAGTGAATTCGTCGAATGCGGCGATTTCGGTGGTACAGGCCCCGGAAAGCTGTTCCTCGATGCCCTTGACCACCGCCTCCGGCAGCACGCCGCGCACCGGGCCGACGACACGGTCGCGATAGGCTTGTGCCGCCGCTTGCGGGTCGATCTCCAGAGCAGACAAACCGGCAACGGCCTCAATGTCCACAACCCGGTTGCCGATCGTCACGCCAAATACCTGGCCGACGTTGGAAGCAGGATCGGTGCTGACCAGTAGCACCCGCTTGCCGTTTTCGGCCAGTTGAATCGCGGTGGCACAGGCAATCGACGTCTTGCCGACGCCGCCCTTGCCCGTGAAGAACAGAAAGCGCGGCGGCTGATCGAGAAATTTCATGGAATCCGGCTTTCCTGTTCAGCAGCAGCGCTTGCCGCTGCAACATGCGGCCGCCGGCTTTTGCTCATCCGACGGCGCGCTGATCCCGGCCCAGCGCGTGAGCTCTCCCCGGTTGGGATAGCGCCCGGCCAGAGCAACCTCTCCGTCCACCAGAATGAGCGGTAGCGCTTCGGCTCCCGAACGTTCGAGAAAGCTTTTGACGACCTTGCTTTCGGCAAACGCCATCGGTTGCTGCGCCAGGTTGAAGCGTTCGATCTGAGCGCCGTTCTGCTTCGCCCAATCGACATCGGCGGAAAAGCTGACCAGTTGCTGGTCCACGTCTACCCCGCAGACACCCGTGCTGCAACACAGCGCCGGGTCATAGATTTGAATGTTGGTCATTTGAGTCTCCTTGGCAAATCGGCAAAATGCATGCCGTAGAAAGTTGTCACTACGCTTGTTGTCCGGCTTCCTCATGAATACGCCGGGCGGCAGCCTTGACCTCGTCGGCCGAGAGCGTTTCGAGCGGCAAGGCGAGGAAAGCCCGGACGCGCTTCTCCAACTGGCGGTAGGCGAGCTCGAAAGCCTCCCGGCGCGCCTCAATCGGTTCGACGTGTGCCGGATCCTCGATGCCCCAGTGCGCAGTAGCCGGGTGCCCCAGCCAGATCGGGCAGGTCTCGCCCGCAGCGCTGGCGCAAACAGTGAAAATATAGTCGAGCTGCGGCGCACCGGCCGCGGCAAACTCGTCCCACGATTTGCTGCGCACCTCGGACGGCAGCGCGATGCCGTGCTTTTCCAGCGTTTCCAGCGCGACCGGATTGACCTTGCCGGAGGGCTTGCTGCCCGCCGAATAGGCGCGAATGCGGCCTTTGCCGAGATGGTTGAACAGGGATTCGCCAAGAATCGAACGGGCGGAATTGCCGGTGCACAACACCAGCACATTGAGGGGGTTGCCAGTAGTCACGTTTGCTTTCCTTTCGGGATACAGAGTTCGGGATGACCGCCGCAGCAGTCTTCGGTCAGGAATTCGATCAGCGCGTTGATGCTGGCCATCGCCACCCGGTAACGCAGGAAACGACCTTCCTGCACCGTTGTGACCAGCCCGGCCTGCGCCAGCGCCTTGAGATGAAACGACAACGTCGGCGACGGCAAGCCGAGCTGCTCGCCGATCACTCCTGGCGTCAGCCCTTCGGGGGCGTTACGCACCAGCAAGCGGAAGACAGCCAGACGGCTTTCCTGGGCCAGGGCGGCAAGTGCGTTGACCGCATCATTTGTTTCCATGCTTCCAATACTATGGAAATGTAGTCCACTTGGCAAGTGCCGTTTGGAGATATTTTGGCCGCTACATCAGTTTTGAGGAGTGCTCCGAAAATGTCCAGGCCAGAGTCGCTCGAATTACTCCCTGAAACTGCATCGTGTGGGCATAGTGCTAGGGACTGACTTTTCGCCCGAACGGAAATTGGGGTTCGCCACTTGGGCAGCCGCTCCTCTTCGAACTGCTGACGTTTGACGTTTCGCGCCAAGACGCAAGGACGAGTCTTGTGCCGTCGCCGCGAACTGTAAACAAGTAGTTACAGAACGCTATTTGTACAGCCAGACACTTGCTTGCGCTGCCGCCCCGTACAGAATCGGATAACTGCCATCACGTATCCAGCGATGTTACAAGCATGAATAGTTCAGAGCTGGAGCCGAGTCAATGCCAGTCGAGGCCGACCAGCGTGAAAGGCTGATTCGTGTCGCGACAACGCTGTGTCATAATCTGGCAGCGGCATGGGGGATACAGTCATTTCAGTCCGCTTGATCGATTTTGAGTCGCTTCGCTACGGGGAGATAGACATCTATGACGAATAGCAACGTGTTAACCAATGATAAGAAGATTCATGCCAGTCCGACCAAGGACTTCTTCGTGAAGATGATCACCCGGGACATTGCTTTAGTGGACTGTATTTTCGACTTGCTTGACAATGCGATCGACGGTGCTCACCGTCAGTCTAGGGTTAAAGACGGTAGCAAGCCATTGCAGGGGTTCCATGCCGATATAACGTTCGATACAAAGCAATTCAAGATTACGGATAACTGTGGTGGAATTCGGCTAAGCGATGCGATCGACTATGCCTTCCATTTTGGACGGCGGCCGGACAGCCCAGTCGATGTCGAGGGTGGTATCGGTCTCTACGGGATCGGGATGAAGCGCGCCATATTCAAGATTGGCCGAAAAGCGGATGTCATCAGCGACGCCGATTCGTGTTTTTCGGTTTCCGTTGACGTTGAGGAGTGGGGCAGGAAGGACGAGGGCGATTGGGATTTCGAATACGAAGACTGTGATACGACCGGCGAAAAGGGTACGCGGATAACTATTTCGAATCTTAATCCCGGAATCGACACGGCGTTTGGCGACCCAGTATTCAGGAACGACTTGTTGAAGTTGATTGCGCGCGACTACGCCTTTTTCATCGATAAGGGATTTTCCATCGCAGTTTGCGGCCATGCCGTGCCGTCGTACAAGTACCAGATGAAAAGTAGCGGAGAAATCGCCCCGGCATTCGACGCGTATCAGGACGATGGTGTCAGCGTGCGAATTGTTGCTGGCTTGGTCGATGATCTACCTGACGACGTACCCGACGAACTGACGCCCGATAAGGTTGATCGATTCGGTTGGTACGTCGTCTGCAACGACAGAGTCGTCTTGCCTGCGGACAAGTCGGACAAGACCATATGGGGCGACGATGGATATAAGGTTTGGCATCCGCAATACAACGGATTCGCGGGGTTCGTATTCTTCGACTGCAAGGATCAAAGCAAGCTTCCGTGGACGACGACAAAACGTGAGGTCGACGGGTCGAGCCCTCTGTATCGAAGGGCACTTGCCAAGATGAAGATCGTTACCAGCGATTTCTCGTCGTACACCAATCGCCGAAAGGCCGATCTCGAAGCGGCAAAAGAAGCGGAAAAGGGCATGACGCAAGTCGACGTCTATAGTATCGAGAAGGCCCAGCCATTGCAGCTTCCAGCGCTGTCCAAGAATTCGGATAGAACGCAATATGCGAACATTATGTATAAGCGCCAGTTAGCCGAGGTTTCCGAAATTCGAGACCATCTTGGTATGCGTGCTATGAGTTACCGGGATGTCGGAATCTACACGTTCGAGTACTTTAGGAAGATGGAGCTTGGTAAATGACCGGCCCGTCTTTCGAGCGTATCGACTATCAGTTGCGATACAACAAGCACGTCGAACGCAAATTGGTATTCGACGTGCTCGCACGAGCGAAGTCGTCGATCGGTTTCGACCGTCATCGTTATCTTGGGTTTGGGTCGATGTGGTTTTCCGACTTTCGCTTGGCACATCGTATCTTGGGGCTAAACAGCATGATCTCGATGGAACGCGAGGAATACTCCGATCGTGCCACTTTCAACCAGCCGTACAGGTGCATTGATGTACACGGAGAGAACAGCACGGATTTTCTTCGGAAATTAGAATGGGATTCGCCGTTTATTTCGTGGCTGGACTACGATGGGTGTTTGGGACCGTCGGTAGTAGAGGATTTGGGCATTCTTTTGGACGGCTGCCCCACAGATTCGGTTGTGCTGGTCAGCGTCAACGCGAAGCGATTAAACTACCGTCCGAAAAGCTCGACGACGGCAATCGTCGGTAAGAGGCTCGGAACGGCGCTTGGTCAAGTTGAAGCGCTACTTGGCAGCGGTGTGGTGTCTCCGAGATTTGAGCCGCCCAAACTTGAAACGGGTGCTGCACATGGCGATGTTTTGGAGGAACATTTCGCCGAATTTTTCGCGGAAGCGCTACTGGCGTTTATGACGCATCGCGTCGCGAGCGCTGGCAGAAAGTTCGGAGTATCGCCGGATGGAAAAGACATCCCGCTTAGGTTCCTCCCGTTGTTCAATTTCTGCCATAAGGACGGGGTGGAAATGGTTACCGTGGGTGGGGTCGTATGCAGTGGAAGCGACGAGGGAAACCCATGGAGTAACGATTCGGCTTTGGGACTAGAAAGAAATCCGACGGATAGACTTCCGGCGCACCAGCGATTGGATATGGTGCCGCTGACGTTAAAGGAAAAGTTGACGCTCGATTCGTGCCTTCCACACGGGGAGCCGGATTTTCTCGCAGAGGCGAAAGGTAAGGGAGTCCGTCTGGACGATTCGGAATTGTCGAAGTACTGGCGCTACTACGGCCAGTTCCCTGTATTTTTCGAAGTCCCGGTATGAAAGGGCCGACGGCTAGGGAAAGCGCGATCTTATGACGCTGAGTAACGCTTCGGCCACGATAGGACTGACGCTATTTCCGATTTGGCGAAAGGCGTGCCACTTTGTTGGGTGGAACTGGAACCAATCGGGAAATCCCTGAAGCCTTGCTGCTTCGCGAGGGCTGATGACTCTTGGAGAGCGCGGATGGATGGGCCTTACCGCTTGATAGCTGCCGCGCTCTGGTCCTGTTCCGGCTCTCAGCGTGGGGCAATAGCCGTCTGGATCGAGTCGGGTGCCCTTCGAGACAGCATCGAACTCTCCGAATCGAAGTAGGCTAAAGCGCTCTACCGTTCTTGAAGTATGGATAGTGCCGAGGAAGCCGGAAGCCAGTCTCTTGTTGCGATAGAGGCGTATGGCATCTTTGTCGCCTATCATGTCGGGCACGACACCCTTGATTCGTTGCTCGAATGCGGAATCGCCGAGCTCGCCAACTGATCGCCAGCTTTCTTCCACGGTTGACCAGTGGGCGCGCAACTTCGGAAGGTGGCGCAACGCGTCTCCCACGCGAACATCGTTGGTCGTAGGCTTCGGAAGGAAATCGGATTCCGTCATTGCGGCGATGCGTGTCGGATCGTAGCCGATAAAGAATATGCGCATACGAGTCGTCGGCGCACCGTAATCGCTAGCCTTGACCTTTATCGGTTGCAGTAGGCAATAGTCCTTGGGTACTAAGGACAGCGCGTCGAGTCGCGTCTGCGTATTTCGATCGGCAAGCAGACCCGGCACGTTCTCTGCAAGGAAAAAAACCGGCCTAAGCTGCGCAACCAAACGGAAAAAACTTTCAAATAGCGAATTGCGAGGATCGTCCGTAGCCTGTCGTCCCATGTGGCTGAAACCCTGACAGGGTGGCCCGCCGATTAGTCCGTGAACGGAACTGGGGTGGAGGGACAATTCGGTCAGCAGAGCCTCGGCGGATAGTAAGCTGACGTCTTTTCGAATATGTGCCGTGTTGGGGAAATTGATTCTGTGCGTGGCCAACGCGCGCTCGTCGAGTTCGACGGCGGCGGTGACCTTAAAACTAGCCCGTGCGGCTCCCAAACTGAGCCCGCCCACGCCAGAAAACACATCTATGACAATAGGATCGACAGACATTGAAGGACGCCATAACTTTACCGCTCGCTATTCTACACGCACGCGGCCTACTGTCGATCGCTAGACGTCGCGGGCTTTCGACTGATATTGCGTTGATCAACATAGAAGTGCCAGACTAACAATCCAAAGTCGAATGGAGTGGTTCACGTATGGATCGGCTGTCGGTAAATCGACGAAGCTGGCTTATGTCACGGGTGCGTGGTGAAAACACAACGCCGGAACTGACCGTTAGGAAGTATTTGCATGCCCTCGGATTCCGGTACCGCCTACACGACAGGAATTTGCCAGGGAAGCCCGATATCGTTCTGCCGAAGTATCGAACGGTCGTTTTTGTGCACGGTTGTTTTTGGCATCGACACCGAGGTTGCCGATACGCAAGTATGCCCAAGAGCAACGTCAAGTTTTGGAAGGGGAAATTCGAACTGAACGTCGCCAGAGACAAAAGGAATGCAGCGGCGCTCCGAAAAGCGGGATGGCGATGCCTGACGATTTGGGGATGTGAGGCGAAACTAAATGAGAATCTCGATAGGTTGGCAGAGCGGATCGTGAACTGCAATGCAAGCTAGGGTTTGTCATGTGAGTTTCGCATCGATCAGACGAATATCGGCAGAAACAACTTCCTCCGCTTCTTACGCCAGCGAATAGGCTGGACTATGCCCTTTTCGCTCTACTGTTCTGTGTTCTTTGAACTCGATTCGTTGAACGGAGGGTTTGTAAGGAACTGACACGCTGCAATGGGTACATAGGAAGGGTAGCATTCATAGAGAACGCTGCCGCTCGGACTCGTCGCCCCTGAATCATGTTGAAAGATGTCTAATGGCAGGAGTGGGATTTGTTGTGGTCACCCGTTTGTGTTTGTTTGACTTCCATTGGTCGCTTTGGCCGACCTGCAGCCAGTAATCCGAATCAGCTCTCTAGTCATTTCAATTCCGCAGGAACCAGATCATCCGCCAAGTACGCCCGGACGATGCCTTCAAAATCCGCATCGCCCTTGAAGCCCAGCGCATGGGCGCGCGTCATGTCCCAGCGGCCGGGCCAACTGCCGACGATGCGTTGCACGACCGGATCGCCTTCCCAGCGAATTTTGTCGATCGCCTGCTTGCCGGCGACCCGGCCGAGGGTGTCGACCATTTCCCAGACCGTCACGCTGACGCCGGGCAGGTTGAGCACCGGGTGTTGCGCGAAGGCCTCGCTTTCCAGATCGTGCGCCCAGACCAGGCACTCGATGGCCTGGCGTGGGGAAAGCAGCCACAGACGGGTATCCGCCGTCACCGGGCAGACTGTCGCTTCGTTGTTCAGCGGTTCCCGAATAATGCCGCTGGCAAATGAGGATGCGGCTTTGTTGGGTTTACCCGGCCGTACGGAAATCGTCGGCAGCCGCAAGCCGCGACCGTCGATGAAGGTCCGGCGGCTGTAGTCCGACAGTAGCAGTTCGCCGATGGCCTTCTGGACGCCGTAAGACGACTTCGGACTGAGCGCGGTGTCGTCCCGAACAATCTCGGGAAGCTCACCGCCATAGACGGCGACCGAACTGGCAAACAGCACTTTCGGGCGATGTCCCAGTTGGCGGCAGCGCTCGAAGAGAAGGCGCAAGGCGTCGACATTGACGCGCATCCCCAGATCGAAATCCGCTTCCGCCTGGCCGCTGACTACCGCGGCCAGATGGAAGATTGACGCGGTATCGGTGTCGACAAGGTCGCTGATCGCCAGCGGATCGGCAATATCGCCGGTAACGACGCAAACCCGTGGATCGGTGAATCCGTCGGCCTTGATGGCATCGAACAACACCAGGCGGTCGATCGACTCTTCGATGCCCGCGGCATTTCTGAGCGCGCCGCGCTGGAGCAGCTTCCTGGCCAGTCGCCGTCCGAGAAATCCGGCGCCACCGGTAATCAATACTTTCATGGTATCTCCTCCAAAGTCATGGTCTTTAGCCAGCCCAGCCCGTCTTCGGTCTTTCCGCGCGGGCGATACTCGCAACCGACCCAGCCTTGGTAGTCCAAATCGTCCAGAAGTCGGAACAGATGGCGGTAATTGACTTCGCCTTCGTCAGGCTCGTGACGCTCGGGAACGCTGGCGATCTGGATATGGCCGATGCCAGCGATATTGTTCTTCAGCGTAACGCTGAGGTCGCCCTCGACAATCTGAGCATGATAGATATCCATCTGTACTTTGAGGTTGGCAGCGCCGACCTCCTTGCGTATGGCATGCGCCTCGGCCTGCGTGTCGAGGAAGTAGCCGGGCATGTCGCGTGTGTTGATCGGCTCGATGAGCAGCGTCAGGCCCTGGCCGGCAAGCGCCTTGGCCGCATGGTGCAGGTTGTCGACAAACACCGCCCGATGCCGAGCCCGATCAGCGCCTGCCGGAAGCAAGCCTGCCATGGCATGAATGCCCGATGTCCCCATCGCCAGCGCGTACTCAAGCGCCAGGTCCACGCCGGCTTGAAACTCGGCTTCGCGACCCGGAATCGAGGCGATGCCGCGCTCGCCCGTCGCCCAGTCGCCGGGTGGCAAATTGAATAGGGCGCTTATGAGCCCGGCGTCCTTGAGCCAGCGGGTCACATCCGCGACCGGGTAATCGTAGGGAAAAAGAAATTCAACCGCCGGAAAGCCAGCCCTGGCGGCCGCGGCAAAGCGCTCCGGGAACGGAATCTCGTTAAACATCATGGTCAGGTTGGCAGCGAATCTTGGCATGGCGGCTCTTTCAACAAAGGGCATTCATTCTTTGTGGCTGACGTACAGCGCATGTCAAACGATTTTTCTTATCTCAAGCCACACCGTGTTGAATGGCGCCACCCCGAAAATACATCGGCGTCACAATCTGTATTGGCGCGTCAAATCTTGCTTATCATTGACTGCTTGGCAGAGGCTACGGATAATTTGGCTCGTGTGTTTGAAATGCCTATCCATATTGTTGCCCATTTTTGTTGGCATATGGAGGGTTCCGCCGGTCAAACCGGCTATCCAAGATGGAGAGACCCCGTGAAGATTCCCAGTTTTGTGATTGCCCTCGCGGTTGCCGCCGCCTTGTCTGGACCGGCAGCCTTTGCCCAGGGTGGGGGGGAAGTCATCAACGCCACATTCACCTCGAACGTCGTGGACGGCCAGCCAGTTGATTTTCGTCAGGAGTTCATCAATTCGACCCCGGTCGTTTATTACTACGGCGAAGTGGTCGGCCTCACCGGGCAGACCGTGAAGTTGCGCTGGAGCCTCGAGGGCAAAAGCAAGCAGGAAGCATCTGTCAAGGTGACAAGTGTGAAGCAACCCGTGTGGTCGAAAATGAAAATGCAGGAAGAGTGGACGGGTGACTGGACCGTGGAAGTGGTGAATGGCCAGGGCCAAGTGATCGATCAGGAGAACTTCTCTTTCAGCCCCCCTTTGTAAGGCAGCGATTCCGCATTGCCGTAGCACCGCTGATTCCTGGCGCACGGTTGGTGAGGACAAAAAAAGCCGCAGACTCGCTGCGGCTTTTTGTTGAGCAGGTGCCCGGTTAGAGCATGGCCTTGACTGCTTCAGCTTCGTCGGTGAGTTCCTTGAGGGTCTTGTTGATCTTCTCGCGCGAATAATCGTCGATTTCGATCCCTTGAACGATCTTGAACGAGCCGCCCTTGCATTCGCAGGGGAAGCCGAACACGATGCCGGCGGGGATGCCGTAGGAACCGTCACTCGGTACGCCCATGGTGACCCAGTTGGCTGAACCGAGCGCCCAGTCATGGATATGGTCGATCGCGGCGTTGGCTGCGGAAGCGGCGGAAGAAAGGCCGCGTGCCTCGATAATGGCAGCGCCACGCTTGCCGACGGTCGGCAGGAAGACATCGTTGTTCCAGACCGGGTCGTTGATCAACGTTTTGACGTTGTCACCATTTGACGTGCAGTTGCGATAATCCGCGTACATCGTCGGGGAGTGATTTCCCCAGACAACGAGATTCTTGAAGCTGGCAACCGGGCGCTTGCTCTTTTGGGCGAGTTGCAGGACGGCACGGTTGTAATCGAGACGCAGCATGGCGTGGTAGTTTGCCGGGTTGGTGCGGCCAACCTTCTTGGCAGCAGAGGCGGCGATCAGTGCGTTGGTGTTGCAGGGGTTGCCGACGACCAATACTTTCACATCCTCCTTGGCGTTCTCGGCGATGGCTTTGCCCTGAACGGTGAAGATGGCGCCGTTGGCTGTCAGCAGATCGGCACGCTCCATGCCGGGGCCACGCGGGCGGGCGCCGACCAGCAGGCAGACGTCGGCGTCCTTGAATGCGACGTTCGGGTCGTCGGTGGCGATCATTCCGTCGAGAAGCGGGAACGCGCAGTCATCGAGTTCCATCATGACACCCTGGCAGGCCTTCTGGGCTTGCGGCAGGTCGAGCAGTTGGAGAAAGACCGGCTGGTCTTTGCCGAGCATTTCACCGGACGCGATCCGGAAAAGCAGGCTGTAACCGATTTGGCCGGCAGCGCCGGTGACAGCGACGCGAATTGGGGCTTTGGACATGGTGCGGCTCCTGTAGGTAAAGATGAACTGCAAAAAAA
>APMI01038802.1_pt1 | contig 10771 bp, 12 predicted proteins | sample 667938 | NCBI WGS metagenome assembly APMI01 (sample SAMN01084076, study PRJNA167559) | wastewater metagenome | biome: Wastewater | place: Denmark: Ejby Moelle, Odense | collected 2011-11-28
GCATAAACCCGTTTGGCGGGGGTGCCGGCGGCCGCCGTATTCCGCTGGTATTTGCGCTCCGTCGCGCGAACCGCGGCATGGAGGGACTCGCCATCACCCCCGATGGCCGCACGCTGATTGGCGCCATGCAGAACCCGCTCGACAATCCGACAGCGGCCATTGGCCGACAGAGCAACGCCAACCGCATTCTGTCGTTCGATATCGCGAGCGGTGCATCGAAGACGTTTGTATACGAAGCCGACGCCGTCGGCAACTTCATCTCCGAGATTCAAGCGCTCACGGCCACCACGTTTCTGGTCATTGAACGCGACGCGAACTATCAGGGCGGGAGCCCAGCGGCCACCACAAAGCGCGTTTACAAGATTGATCTCAGCGGCGCCACCGACGTCTCCGATCCGACCAACTCGGCGAACGGCAAGACCTTTGGCGGCAAGGTGCTCGAGGCGCTCTCGCCCGCCGAGCGCAGCGCGAATGGCATTGTGCCGGTCACCAAGACGCTGGTGTACGACCTGCTGACGCTACCTGGTGGCTACCCGCACGACAAACTCGAAGGCGTCACGCTCGTTGGCCGCGATCTGCTAGTGGTGTCCAATGATGATGACTTCGGAATCGTGGACGGCGGCGCCAGCAACTTCATTGCGAAGATCCTGCCGGCGACCTCGGCGCGCGATCGGCTGACGGTGTATTTCGTGCGCTTGCCGGTGCCGGTGAAGTAGCCGGGCACGGCCGGCGCGAACCGCCCCACCACCTCCCTTGACAGCTATATCTTGCGATATATCTTACGTCATAACGCGACGATATATCGCTGCGATACATCTTTGGCTGCGGGATTGTCCCGCCCGATCGCCGAGCGACGCCGCGTGACGTACGAGGAGTACAGATATGCGTGGACCTTTTGGACACCATCGTGGGGAGCACCGGGGCGAGGGCCGCCGGGGCGAGCATCGGGGCGACTGGGGCGGACAGGACTGCCGCGGCCGACGCCCCATGGGCGGCTTTGACGCCGATTTCAGCGCCTTCTTTGGCGGTGGCGGACGTGGACGCCGTGGGCCATTTGGCGGCGGTCGCATGTTCGACCAGGGCGACCTCAAGCTGGTCATTCTTCGCCTGCTCGATGAGAAGCCGCGTCACGGCTACGAAATCATCAAGGAGCTCGAGGACCGTTCGGGTGGTCGCTACACCCCAAGCGCCGGCGCCGTCTATCCGACGCTGACGATGCTCGAAGACCTCGGCTATGCCGTGGCCACGAACGAAGAGGGCGGCAAGAAAGTGTATACCATCACGGATGCGGGCCGCGCGCATCTCGCCGAACACCGGCCGGTGGTAGACGAGCTGTTTGATCGCGTTGGTCAGTTGGGTGACGCGATGTTTGGCGACGGCGTGCGCCCCGCGCGCGACGCGATGATTGCCCTGGCGCGCGAGTTTGGATCGGCCATGCTGAGTCCACGTCGCACGGCCGATCATGCGGCGGAGATTGGCAAGATTCTCGAGCGCGCCGCCGCCGAGATTCGCGCCGTCGCACAGCGATAGGTGGTGGCGCACGCGGCGGCCTGAAACCGCCGCGTGCGTAGGCCCGTAGCGAAAGACCGTAGGAGTTCGTGCAACACTCTCTTTCGCTGCGGTGCTTATGTCTGTCTCCGATACCACGTCGCTGCGCGAATTGCGCGCCGATTTTCTGCGCACGAGCACGCAATCCATGCCGCTCGCCGGATTGATTGTGTGGTGCGGTCTTGGCATTGCCGCACAGCTCTTGCCGCCACGCGTCATTGGCATGCTCGCCCTCTACGTCATGGCGATGATTCTCCCGCTGGCGTTTGTGTTGGAACGACTGCGTGGCCGCATGCTCTTTGCGGGCGGCAACAGCAATCCGCTCGTGCAGCTCTTTCTCATGTCTATCGTGGGCGTTGGACTCACCGTGCCCATCGTGGTCATTGGCGCCAACTTGGCGCACGAGCCAACGCTGGTGCTGTTGGGCATGGCCATTCTCGCCGGCGTGATTTGGATCCCGTACGGATTCGCGGCCGGTGACCCGGTTGGCCTGCAGCATGCCATTGCCCGCGCGTTGGCGTCGTACGTGGCGTTCATGGTGGTGCCGGTGCCCTATCGCGCCTCCGCTATCTGTGCGGTGGTTGCGCTGGCCTACGTGTACTCACTGGCGCGCATGAAGCGCCCGGCCAGCGCCCCCTCCACCGACGCACCGTCGCGCGCTAGCTTGTAGCAACGCCGAAGCGCATCCGATTGAGGGACGACCCTCGAACGTTCACACGCACGTAGGGACGGCCCTACATCTTCCGAGGAGACGAAGATGTCCTGGGTCGTCCTTTTTGTTGCCGGGTTGTTGGAGATTGGGTGGGCCGTTGGGCTCAAGTACAGCGAAGGATTCACCCGCCTGTGGCCCAGTGTCGGCACCGCGGTCGCACTGGCCGGGAGCATGGGGCTGCTTGGCGTCGCGTTACGCACGCTTCCCCTTGGCACCGCCTACGCCGTATGGACTGGCATCGGTACCGTCGGTACCGCGGTGCTGGGCATCGTGCTCTTTCGTGAGCCCGCCACCACGCTGCGTCTGGTATGCATTGCCATGATCGTGGCCGGCATCGTTGGGCTCAAACTGGCCACCGGCCCCAGCGCGTCGAGCGTCAGCCCGTAGCGGTTTGTCGCGCCGTTGCCCACAACGCGCGCTCGACCATCACCGCGGTCCAGTCCTGCCCCAGTGCGTCGGCGCGCGCCACCAGTGCGTCGGCGTACTTGCGGTAGTACGCTAAGGTCCAGGCCACAGGCCCTAGCGTCGCGACCTGCTTCGCGACGTCTTCATCGAAGAACGGATAGCGCTGCGGTGCCATGATGGCGAGCACGGCGCTCGCCGTGGCCGGCCCCACGCCATCCAGCTCACACAGCGCACCAACAGCCTTGTTCGCGACGTCAAGCTGTGAAGCGGCCGCGCGACCGGCAGCGTCTACGGCATCGGGCGTGTTGGCCTTCACCTTCACCAGATTGGGGGCGCGCCACACACCGCGCGCCATTTTCCACTCCGTCACGCGCACCATCTCCTCGTGCGTGATGCTCATGGGCGCGCGGGCGCGAATTCGCGGCGGAAGCGTCTCGCGATACCACGTGTCCAGTTCAGCGAGCCGGGCGACGGGGTGCGCCGCAATGGCGGCAGGATAGGCCGCCAGCGCCGTCTGCCATGCGCCAACGTCAGCGTTCAAGAAGAGCGTCATGCCTCGCCGGGAACTGATCCGTGTTCGGTTGAAACGTGCGCCAGCTATGCCAGAACTCCTGACTCGCCGCGAGTGGTGCGAGTGCTCCACGCGCACTCTTGCCGTTGAACGCGTAACGCACTGGCGCATCGGCCGAACCGGTGACGAGCGAGTCACCCTCGACACGAAAGACGGTCGCGCTATCCGGACGCTGGAAGGCGAAGAAGCTCACGCTATCGCTCGCCAACACCACCACGACCGGCGTGCCATTCAGCACATCGTTGATGACGCGCTGCCGCTCGAGGAAATTCCAGTCGTACGCGCGACTCTTCCCACCAGCGGTCAGCCCCACCACCCAGCTCTTCTCTCCCCATGAGCTGGTGTCGGTGCCCGTCAGCGCCTTCCGGCTGGTGCCACGCTCGTACGCGTAGTCTTTGCCATACTCGCGCGTGAACGCGGGGTCGGGCTGCAAAATGCCGCTCGCTGGGTACAGCGCGAGCCACTGCCGCAACGTGACCTGGCGACTGGGGACTTCCGCCAACATTGTGCCCTTGCGTGGTCCGACCACCGCTTCGCCGTTCGCTTGGCGCCACCAGCTGCCCGTGCGCACATCTTCGAGCATCGCGTTGAAGTGGTCCATCCCCACCAAACGAAACTGCTCAAGCTTTCCGTCCACGAACGGCTTGTACACGCGCCCGGTTCGACAGACGGTGCAGTAGGTCACCAGCACCTCCTCACCGCCCACGCGGTCGCGCAGATGATGGTGATAGCCAATGATCTGCAGCGGATACGCGCGCGCCTCGCCATTCACTTCGATGCCCACCACGAGTCGATCGAGTGCCACGGTATTCGCCACGGCGGCGAACACGTCCACCTGCGTGGGTTGCTTGAACATCTGGTCGGCGGCCATGCGGAAATTCACCACCCACGCGAGCGCGCCCACGGCGAGTGTCAGCCCAGGCACCACCACCCACTGCCACACACGCGAGGGTGCGCGCCACGCGCCCACAGCACCAAGGCCCATGAGGGCCAGCGCGAAAACGCGCACAATCCATCGCGCGGAGTAGAGCGTATACGCCAGCTCGAGGCTGCGCATGCGCTGGCTGCCCGGCATGGGCATGATGAAGTACACGTTGGCCGCTTCGAAGAGCACAAGCAGCACCACACCCAGCACGAACAGTCGTCGCATCAGTTGGCCAAGTCGGACAGGATATACGTGGGCGCGTGCGCTCCGGCCCCGCGCGCCTGAGCCTCGGTGGTGACACCGGTGAGCACGATGGCGCTACTGATACCGACGCCCTGTGCGCCAGCAATGTCCGTATGGAGCGTGTCGCCCAACATCACGGCGTGGCGCGTTCCCGCAAGCGCCAGGGCCGTCTCGAAGTGGCGCGCGGCAGGCTTGCCCAACACTTCAAACGTGGGCGCGGCGGAGCCCACGAGCAGCTGCAGCGCGCGGTCGAGCATGGCCGCGAGCGAGCCGGCCGTGAATCCGAAGGTGCCGCGCCCAGACGGGTACACCAGATCAGGATTCGCGAGCAGCATGGCCGGCGGCCGTCCCTGCTCGCACGCGCGCAACACCATCGAGAGCACATCGTCCATGGTGTCGAGCAAATCGAAGCCACCCTCGTCGGCGACGACCAGCGCATCCGCCGGCTCGTCCATGGAGGGCTCCACTACCGTGGCTCCGATGGCTTCCACGTACGCTGCTGAATCGCCGGTGCCTACCACCACGACACGTGCGCGATCGAGGCCGCGCTCCACCAGCGTCGGACCAATCAGCATGCCCGACGACAGGATATGCGCTGGCGTGACGGGCATGCCCAACCGCACCAACCGTTCGGCGGCGCGCTCCGGCGACCGCGAGGCGTCGTTGGTGACGACCAGGAACGTGGCGCGCTCGTGTACGAGCTGCGTGATCGCGGCGGGCGCCGTGGGCAGTGCTCCCGACGCGTCGACGAGAACGCCATACGCATCGAACAACAGCGCGTCATAACGCGACGCCAACTCTGACAACGTGGCGAGCCCGGGGCCCGCGTGATCTTTAGACATCCGTCATGAGGTCGAGCAGTTTGCACATGGTGTTCCAGTTGCGACTGGTCACGCCCTTCCCGAGCTGACGGCCAAGCAACTCGAAGGGCTTGCTGGCCGAGATGCCGTCGGGCATCGAAAAATACGCCGCGTGTTCGCCGACGACCGCCGTCTCGACGGTGAACGGCGTGGCCTCAATGAGCGCTTGGCGCTGGTCTGGCGAACCAGTATCGAAGAGCATCACCAGAAACTTGGTCGGATGATCGGCCGCCTGTTGCGGCAGCGGATTCTCCTGCAGCACGCGCTCAAGCTCGGCGCGTGTCCGCACGAGCACGGGCGTATCGACGGCGAGTCGGTCGCAGACGCCGGCGCGAATACGTCGCGCCGCGGTCACCGGCGCGACGCGCGGTGCGCGATACACCACGTTGCCGCTATTGAGCAGCGTGCGCGCGTCCTTGTAGCCGCACGCCTCGACAATGGCCTTGAGCTCGGACATGGGGACGCGATTGCCACTGCCGACGTTCACGCCACGCAAAAGCGCAACCTGCCACGGCGACACGGGATGTTTTGAATTCGGCATGCCATAAACTATCGGCTCGCTTCGGCTCCCACGCATCACATTCCTGATCTTTTGCAAACGCATACGTGCCGGCGCAATCACCATCCTGCATTGAATGCGCCGCGCAATTCCGCTAGGTTATAGGAACGTCTCACGCGTGCTCGCCGTCGCTTCGCGCAGCTGCAGCCCGTGTGTCCCAGTACCACCGTCGGCGCCTTGCTCGTTTGCGCGCACACGGTTGGTTCATGCCTCAGCCGGGATTCTCATGATCGAACGCGCCCCGTCCACGTCGAACCTCGCGATGGACAGTGACCGCCAAGCGTTCCTCGGCACCCATCGCGCGCAATCCGTGGCTGGCCGCGAGTTCACGCGATTCTCTGAAGGGCTGGTCTCCGCTGCCAAGCAGGCGGCCACGCAGGCTGGCATTGAAGCGCCCACCACGCGCCTCTCGCCCGACCGGTGCATTGTGCAGTTGGGCCCGGTTGCGCTGACCGTGATGTACATGCGTCACGGCGCCGATCTCCCGGTGGGCGGACAGCTGTTGGCCATCTTCTGGCGCGGCACCATCGCGCAGCGCGGCGATCATATCCCGGAGCGTCTTGGCGCGCGGAAGGTGCCCACGCCGCCGGTGCAGATCGCCGAAGAGACGTACGTCGTGTCGGCTGACAACGAAGCCAGCTGGCATTGGCACCCGAAGTCCACCGACGATACGGGATTCACCTCGCCGGAATTGGCGGGTCGCTGCATTGAGCAGCTGTGCGCCGCGCTCGCCGAAACGCCGGCCACGCCGGCTGACATCACGGCGTAACACCCGCCTCGTTCGTCGCGCATTCACGGCGTACAGGCGGCTATGACCGCGTTTGAAATACCCACCACCATGCGCGCCGTGCGCTTGGTGGCCCCCGGGCAGCCGGTGGAGTTGCACGAGGTACCCGTTCCGGTCATTGGCCCGAACGATGTGCTGGTCAAAGTGCACGCCGCCGGCATTTGCCATTCCGATGTCCACTATCGCGCGGGCCGATCGCGTGTGGAACCGTTGCCGCTCACGCTGGGGCACGAAGTGGCCGGCGAGATTGTCGCGGTGGGCAGCCATGTGCTGCGTCGCCAGCCCGGCGATCGGGTGTGCTTGCACTACTTGGTGATCTGCGAGGAGTGCGCGCACTGCCAGGCGGGACGCGAGCAGTTTTGCGTGGAAGGACTCATGCTGGGTCACTTCACCGACGGCGGCTGGGCGGAGTACATCGCGGTGCCGGCACGCAACGCCGTGCGACTGCCCGACCACGTGCCCTATGAGCACGGCGCGGTCATGATGTGCTCGTCGGCCACGTCACTCCATGCGCTGCGCAAAGGCCGTCTCGAACGCGGAGAGTCGGTACTGGTGGTGGGCGCCGGCGGACTTGGCCAGAGCGCGATTCAGATTGCGCGCGCGCTCGGGGCCCGTACCGTGGTGGCCGTAGACCGCGACGACGCCAAGTTGGCGCTCGCCGAGCAGTTTGGCGCGATTGCGGTGAACGCCAGCGGCCGATCAGTTGAAGAAACGGTGGCGGCTGTGCGCGATGCCACCGAGGGGCGCGGTGTTGATGTCGCGCTTGAGTTGGTCGGACACGGCGATACGGTGCAGGTGGCACTCAAGAGCGTGGCACCGCTGGGACGCGCTGTGGTGGTGGGGCTGAATGATGTGACGGTGGCCGTGGACACGTACCGTGACCTCATTGGCCGCGAGGCCGAACTCATTGGGTCCAACGATCACTTTCTGAGTGAGCTCGAAGAGCTGTGCGTTATGGCCCGCGCCGGTGAGCTGGTGCTGGACGACATCGTGACCGCCGAAGTGCCTCTCGACGCTGCGGCGATCAACGATGTGTTGGACCGGCTGGAGCGCGGTGCGGCGCCGGCGCGAACCGTGGTGGTATTCGCGTAGCCGCAGCGGTCGCGTCAGCGCGCGACTTACGGCTTGGCGGCCTTCGCCCAGCACTCCGACTGCTTGAGCGTCGGCAGCCACGCGCCTTCCCGGCGCATGTCCACGTGCTCCGCATCTTCCAGCTTGTACATCACCAGCGCGCCCGCCGCGTCGCGCGTGAAGTGCGTGCCGTACAGTTGGCCTCGACCGATGCGCACGCGGTTGGCGTCTTCCATCACCGCCACTTCGGCCGGTGACGATTCGCCAATGCCCGATTCCATCATGCGACGCTGCGCCACGGCGGAGAGTGCACTGTCGTTCGCAGACACCAGCCACGCCGCATGCACACCGGCCGCGCCGACCGCCGCGCGCGTGGGCCACTGCCGCTTGGCACTCATGGCGCGCAACGTGTTCAGCAGCGCGGTGTCTTTCGTGGCCACGCCCTGCGGCGCACCGACAATGCGATAGCCCAGCTCCGGCTTGAAGCCCGCCTTCACGTCGTAGCCGGCCGCGGCAAGCAACTGCTGACGCAGCGCCGGGTCGGTGAAGGTGGTGCCCGCGCTATCGGCAAAGCTCTGTTGCTTGACGTACCACGCGGCCTTGGGCGACGGCGCTGCGCACGACGCCCTCTTTGCGCTCTGCGCCGACAACGATGACACGCTGGCCGATGCGCTCGCGAGCGCGATGACGCCCCACACGACGCGACGCATTACTTCTTCTCCGGCGTGACGGTGAAGGCGTCGAACAGCGTCATGCTATCCGTCTTCGACCACAATCCAACCTTGCCGCTCACCGGCTCGGTGAGCGTGAACTCCACCGCGAGCTTGCCATTGAGATACGCCTTGAACTCAGTGCCCTTCACGGTCAACGACAGCTCGTTCCACGTGCCCAACTCGAGCGGGAAGGTGTTGGTGCCGCGCTTCGTAAACGACCGCACACCGTTCTTGAAGGTCCACAGCACCACGTTGTCTTCGGTTCCGTTGAAGCGCACGGTGAGATAGTCACCGTTGGGCTTCACGTTGAAGAGAATGCCGCCGCACCGGTCGAGCGCGCCGCCAATCATCTTGAATTTCACGGAGATGGTTCCGTTCGTGAATTCGGGTACCGCCTTGTTCACGGCAATGGGGAAGTAGGCGAACGCCTTCACATTGTCGATGAACTCCTCATGCTCGGCGCCGTAGATGGCGCGCGCCTTGTCGGCAAGCCCACCGGCGGGCTGCCCCTTCTTCCAAATGCGTCCGTCAACCATGAGGACGCGCTTGCCGCCGTCGTTCGTGACGACCCAGTTGCCGACCATGGGCAAAAACTGCGACGGCTCCTTGTTGACGACATCGTTCGCGAACGAGAACGACTGTGCGGAGAGCGTGCCGGCACAAACGGCCGTACTGCCGACGGCGCAGGCAGTGAGAAACAGCGTACGAAGTGGGCGCATCGTGAGACGGGTAGAAGAGAACAGCACGGAGCGGTGACTAAGGGCGGGGCGGGATAGCGGTCGGGCGTCGCGTCAGACGCCAGTACAGAGCGGCGAGGCCCATGGGCCACGCCAACATCAACAGCACGAGATCGGTGCGCGTAGCCGGGATGCGCGCGGGATAGCCGGGATACGCGGCAGCATCATTGGCGGGCACGGGCTGTTTCGCCAACGCGTAGATGGTTTCGAGTACGATGGCCGGCGTGCTCGAACGACTCATGGTGCGCTGCCCATTGAGCGCGTACCACACTTCGCCATAGTGCGCTTCATTGCCGGCAAAGAGCCCGGTGCTACTCTGCGCCGCGTACGTGATGTGCACTGCGGGCATGACCCGCTCAAGCTTCTGCAGCACGCCACGTTCGAGATCGGCGCGACGCGGATCGCTCGGCCCGAGATGCACCGTGATCTCGAGCGGTGCGCGAATCTGCGACAGCGCCGCTTCGTCTGCGGGCGAAAAGGAATTGCGTCGGTCTTCACTCAGGTCACGTGCGCCACGCACACGCGATGCCACCGGAAAGAGGACGGCGAGTGCGACCACGAGCATGGCGGTACGCCCAAGGGCATGCGCACGCGTGCGGGCGGGCTCGAGCCAGATGACGGCAACCGACAGCAGCCCAATGACGAAGAGCAGGGCCACGGCCACTTCGTTGTACGCCACCAGACCGTGCTCGAAGGTGCGCAGCATGGCGTCGGGCGTAAACGGCGCCACGACCGCGGCGAGCCCACCACGCACGCTCGCAGTGAAATCGATGGCCCACCCACTAAGCGTGATGGCCAAGGCGACCACCGCCGCGCTGGCCGCGCTTTCCGTGATGGCGGCGCTGGCCATGCCAAGCGCACACACGAACGCGCCGTGCAACAGATGACCGGCGAGCACACCCAGCGTCTCCGGCCATGCCAAGTGCCCGCCCCGACTGTGCCAGAGCAGCAAGGCCATAACGCCGGGCACCATCCAGAAGAGCCACGTGCCGAGCAACGCAACAAGACGCCAGAGCAGCTGTCGCCACACCGGTACCGGCGCGAGCAGCAGGAGTCCTTGCGCACCGCTCGCCTTCTCGGCGGCCACCGTGCGAATGGCCACGAAGGGCAGCAGCAGCGTCGCCACCACCGCGTACGCGCCCAGCACGGGCGACACAATCCCATCGAGCGGACTGAGCGCCCCACTCAATGCGGCGGTGGCATCACCAGGAACGCCACTCATTTCCATATAGGTGGAGGCGGCTTCGCGCCACGCGAGTCCAACCAGCGGGCCAATGGCGAGAGCCACGAGAAGCCACGCGCGCGAGTGCCAGAGCACCCGCCAATCTTTGGCGAGTAACGCCCGATCCACACCGCGCATGGGGGCGGGCACACTAGGTGAGGGCAAGGAACACCTCCTCCAAGCCCGCATCGTCAGTCACCTGTGCCACCGCGCGCAGCGTTGGCAGGTCGCCCTGCGCGAGTGCGCGCCCCTCGTGCAGCAGCAAGTGCGCATCGCAGGTGCGCATGGCATCACTGGCCGAGTGGATACTGAGCACGAACGTACGCCCGGTGGCCGCGCGCGTGCGTACGACGGCTGTAAAGGCGCGTGCTTGTCTGGGGTCGAGCCCCTCGAAGGGTTCATCGATGAGCGTCAACGG
>APMI01057733.1_pt1 | contig 10769 bp, 11 predicted proteins | sample 667938 | NCBI WGS metagenome assembly APMI01 (sample SAMN01084076, study PRJNA167559) | wastewater metagenome | biome: Wastewater | place: Denmark: Ejby Moelle, Odense | collected 2011-11-28
AAGATTATTCATTGATTTTTACCAGCGCAAAAGGAGTAAGCTCCTTTTTTAAAAACGGATTTAAACCCAACGAAGATTTTACAGCGAAAAACTACAATAAAATCTACTGCGTGGGTGAAAAGACAAAAAAAGAGCTGAGAAAAAAAGGTTTCGGAACGTTTAAAGTCCTGAAAAACGCGGAAGAACTTTCACGGTTTATCATTATGCACTGTCAGCAGGAAAAATTTCTTCATTTCTGCGGAAATATCGCATTAGACGTGCTTGACAAAAATCTTCCCCTTCAAAATATCAGTTACAGAAAAATCACGGTGTACAATACGGAGGAAATCAATCCGCTGATTAATGAAAAATATCATGCCGCAGTGTTTTTTAGTCCGAGCGGAGTTCGTAGTTTTGCAAATCGAAATTCTTTTGGGGATATGATTCTGGTTTCCATTGGAGAAACGACAGCCAATGAACTCAGAAAGCATACTTCAAAGCCTGTTTTGGTTTCGGAAGGAAGCACATTACTTTCTGTTCTGAAGCTGATCCGAAAAGAGATTTTAAATAAAAATTGATATTTTAATTGTCATTCTTGGCAATAAAGTCTAGTATATTATGATTAAAAACGACCTATACTTAAAAGCACTTCGCGGAGAAACCGTAGAAAGACCACCGGTTTGGATGATGAGACAGGCTGGAAGATATTTGCCGGAATTTATTGCATTACGCGACAAATACGACTTCTTCACAAGATGTCAGACGCCGGAACTGGCTTCCGAAATTACCGTACAGCCGATCAGAAGATTTCCTTTGGATGCAGCGATTTTATTCTCTGATATCCTTGTTGTTCCGCAGGCAATGGGAATTGATTTCAAAATGAAGGAATCTGTGGGTCCATGGCTGGATAATCCCATCAGAACGATGGAAGATGTGCAGAATGTGGTGGTTCCCGATGTGAATGATACTTTAGGTTATGTTTTTGATGCTATTGAACTGACTTTACAGAAATTGGATAATGAAATTCCGTTGATCGGTTTTGCGGGTTCTCCTTGGACGATACTTTGCTATTGTGTGGAAGGAAAAGGAAGCAAGGCTTTTGATATTGCAAAATCTTTCTGCTTTACACAACCGGAAGCGGCGCATTTATTACTTCAAAAGATTACTGATACAACGATCGCTTATCTTAAAAGAAAGGTTGAAAAAGGGGTTTCTGCGGTTCAGGTTTTCGATTCCTGGGGCGGAATGCTTTCTCCGGCAGATTATCAGGAATTTTCATGGAAATACATCAACCAGATCGTTGAAGCTTTAAGCCCTTTAACGCACGTTGTGGTTTTCGGAAAAGGATGCTGGTTTGCTCTGGAAGATATGGCGCAGTCTCCGGTTTCTGCTTTGGGTGTCGACTGGACGATTAAGCCTGAGTTTGCAAGAACTTTAACCAATCATACCATGACGCTTCAGGGAAATTTTGATCCTGCAAGACTGCATTCAACTCCTGAAACAATTAAAAAAATGGTTACTGAAATGATCAACCGTTTCGGAAAAGACCGTTACATTGCCAATTTAGGACACGGAATTTTACCGAATATTCCTGTGGAAAATGCTGAAGCGTTCATCAGAGCTGTCGTGGATTGGAAACCGAATGCTGAGTTTTAGTATTTAAATACATATAGAATAAAAAATCCCTTTCAAAAAACCAATTGAAAGGGATTTTAATTTTAAAATAATTTTTATACATTTGATTATCAAATATTTCTAAAAATGGATATCCAAAGCAGAAAATTAGCTTTTATACAGGCTTTTCTCAACCTTCAGAGCGAGGAAATGATTGTTCAGTTTGAAAAACTCATGAAGAAAGCTAAAAATATGGATGAAGAAAATCAATTTAAACCTTTCTCCACAGAAGAAATGAATGAAAGAATTTCAAGATCTGAAGATGACTTCAACAATAAAAAATTCAAAACCACTTCTGAACTTCTGTCAAAATACGAAAGGTGAAATATAAAATCATTTGGTCGGAATTTTCAGAAAAGCAGATTGATGATATTTTTAACTACTATGAGTTGACATCAGGAAGCTACAAAGTTGCTTTGAAAATTGTTACGAGAATTCTAAAAGCTCCGGATAAATTAATTGACAACCCCAAAATGGGTCAGACAGAATTTTTACTTGAAAACAGAATCATCAAATATCATTATCTTGTAGAATCGAACTATAAAATTATTTACTCTGTAGACGAGGAAAATCAGTTGATTAAAATTGCAGATGTTTTTGATACAAGACAAAATCCTAAAAAGATAGATCGCGAAAAATAAATAAAACACCCTTTCAGCAATTGAAAGGGTGTTTCTATGAGTAAAATAATCAATAATTACTTGATTTCTGTAATGAATTCTTCTTTTGGTTTTCTTACTTTGGTTAAATTCACTAACCAGTCATTGGAAGCATCTCTGTACCCGATTGGTAACAAAAGAACGCTTTTTAAACCTTTTTCCTGCAGGTTTAAGACCTTATCAACTTCTTCCGGAACAAAGCCTTCCATCGGGGTAGAATCTACCTCTTCGAAAGCGGCTGCAATAATCGCTGCTCCAAAACCGATATAAGCCTGTTTTGCGGCATGAGTGAAGTTTTCTTCTGCAGATCTTTGCGGATAAGTATTTAAAAGACTTTGTCTGTAATTTTCCCAACCTTCATTTTTAAATCCTCTTACTTCATTGGTAAGATCAAACATTCTGTTGATTCTTTCTTCTGTGTAATTATCCCACGCTGCAAAAACCAATAGATGAGAACAATCTGTGATCTGCGGCTGATTCCACGCATGAGGTTTGATCTGTTCTTTAACTTCCTGATTGGTAATCACTATAATTTCAAAAGGCTGTAGACCGCTTGATGTAGGAGCCAGTCTTGCTGCTTCTAATATTCTATCCACTTTTTCCTGTGGTACTTTCTGACCGTTCATAGCTTTGGCAGCGTATCTCCAGTTCAGTTTTTCAATTAATTCCATAGATTAAATTTTAACTTTCACAAAATTAAATGATGTACCACAATTTTTGATGCATGATTTTCAAATTTGATGTATTGGTATTATCTATAATGCAGAATCTTCTTCCACCGGACTTGAAATCTGATCGGCAAAATACTGCTCCAGATCTTTCAGAGTTTCAGGGTTGGTCTGAATATCTTTTACCAATTGTCCTTTGTTTACCACTACAATTCTGTTGCAGACTTCTGTGGTATGCAAAAGATCGTGACTGGAAATAAGGAAAGTCACCCCATCTTGTTTAGACAGTTCTTTAATTAAATTTTTAAGCTTGATCTGTGTGGAAGGATCCAGATTGGCAAAAGGTTCATCCAGAATAATGATTTCGGGATTTCCGATGATGGCTCCTACAATTCCAACTTTTTTCTGGTTTCCTTTGGAAAGATCGCGGACGTATTTTCCGGAGTTTAAAATTTCTCCGCTGAAAAGATCATGAAACTGTTTTAAAAAGGCATCAACGGAGGCTTTATTCTGCCCTCTCAGTTCCCCGATGAAATAGAAATATTCTTCCGGTGTAAGATAACCGATGAGGAAAGAATCGTCTACAAAAGCGGAAACTTTGTTTTTCCATGCTTCAGATTCATTTACTTTTATCCCGTCGATGCTTACAAATCCTGTGGAAGCCTGAATAAGATCAAGCATTAAGCTGAAAAGGGTGGTTTTCCCGGCTCCGTTGTTTCCTACAAGACCAAATGTTTCCCCTTTCGGAATTTCCAGATGTTCTATATTTAAAACGGTTGCTTTACCGTATGTTTTTGTTAAATTATTAATGGTGATCATATTAATCTTTGTTTTTGAATGCTTCTAATGTACTGTATTTTTCTACCTTGTAGTGTTTTACGATAATATCGAATATCTTTTCCCTGATAAAAAATCCGATTACTCCTAAAACTCCGATACTGATAACTCCCGCTGTAATACTGAAAAATTTCTGCATCAATGCGAAAACAAGCATCGGAAGAAACATCTTCGGAATTAAAAGCAGAAGCGCTTTTACGTTAAAGCTGTTTTTCTGTCCGAATCTTTTTTCTTTGGCATTAAGATCCATCTGCGTTTTGTTAAAAGCTCCCGACCAAAGTGTAAACTGAGAATTTACCCCGATATTGTAAATTCCGGCAGCGAAGAAGGTGAGATACATTTCCCAGCCGAAATAGGCATAGCAAACCGCCAGAATCATAGAAAAAGCGGTGACAATATTCATCAGCCACCATTTTGCTTTCAGGTATTCTTTGTAAGGAACATTCAGCGTCATCATCAAAGGATAATAAGAGCTGTCGAAAGCAGGAACCCGCTGTCCGAACATAAACTGAAATCCTCCGGTTACAAATAATCCCATGAACATCATCATTGCAGGTGTTTTGTAAATCGGTGACGAAAACATCAGCAGTCCGTAGAAAAGAAACATAATGCTTCCCCACAAAATCCCTTTCGTTACCTTATTGCGTTTCAGCATTTTAATATCATTGTTGATGAACGTTCCGATCGCTCCGTATTTGTTGAGAAAGGTAATATTCTCGGTTCTTCCGATTTCTTTTTTAGCTTCCAGACCTTCATCCAGATAAAATATTTTCCGGATATGGTTATAGCAGATTTTCCACAACCCGAAAAACAACCCGATTGAAATCACTACAAAATAAGGTCTTTCAAAAAAATTATAAAAAAACTGCTCAGAATAATCCAGAACCGGAACTATATTGTAATACGCCAATCCTGAAACTGCTGCAAAAACGCATCCGACAACAATGGCAATGGTTTCTTTATCGTTAAAAAGAATATTGATAAAATTATTCAGGTAAAATAGCAGTGAAATCCCAATCAGCCATCCAACAACGCCTAAAACATCATATCCGTTGAATAAGGCAATGATGGAAAAAGTAATCAGGAACAGGGAATTGAACCAACTGAAAGCTGACAGAAATGTTTTTCCCAGCATATAATTCACCAAAGTTTTTTTGGGAATATTGAGCGTCAGAAACGGCTTGATATTCTGTGTCGGCAATTCCTGCCATATGTATTTGGCAATGAGATCGACCGCCCAGGCTGCAATCATGAATTTTGAAACCACTTTAAAGGGATTCTGTTGCATTTCTTCCTGAATATAAAAAAATGCGACAAATGCTCCTCCTACAAGACAAGTCATAAAATAAAGAATCCCGATAAATCGAAGAATCTTCATTGCCAGATTGATTCCTAAAGAACTGCCCCGAAAAAAGCTTTTGATTTCTAATCTGAGGAATTTTAAAAACATAGCCATCTTTTATTACATTAGTTTGTATAAAGATAGAATTGTTACAGAATTTATATACAGGAGCTTAATTAATTACAATCTTTGGCTGTATCTAAAAAGATTTTTTCCTTTTTCCAGAAATTTCCGGAATCTTTATATTTTAGTTGTATGGATAACATTCCTTTTTTAAACTGAAAATTTTCAAACAATTCTTCTGCAAACAATATATCCGAGTTTTTCAGCGTATTTTCAATTTTCTTTTGAGAAACTTTTATTCTGCAAGATTGATTGGTATTGAGATTAGTAAATAATACTTCATCATTTCCCGACATTGTCAATACATAAGGATTCTTGGAAGAATCATCGCTAAAAATTGCAGTTCCCAGTTCAGCAATCTTTTTCCCTGTTTCTTTGCTGTAAAGAATATATTCATGAGGATCACAACATCCGGAAGCCCTGCTGTTTTCTATCAAAAATGAATTTTTATATTCAGTCCACTGAATGTATCCTAATCTGGTCGTAAATTCCATTGCATTTTTATCCAGCGAATATATTTTACGCCGAATTTTCCCTTTTTGAAACGTAATCCAGGAAGCATTGCAGTTGTATTCCCAATATATTTTTGCTTTATTTTTAAAAACTGTCGCTTGACAGGAAATTAAGCTTTTTAATTCCGGCTTTTTTGAACAGCCACAGTTTTGACTGTACACTAAATGTAAAAAGAGCGAGAATATGGCAATTAATAATTGTTTCATGAATATGGATAAAATTCAAATATAAAAAAGACCTCTGAAATCCAGAAGTCTGTTATCGTTTATTTCGTTAAAACCTATCCTATCAATTCTTTCGCCTGCGCCAAAGCCGCTTCGGTAATTTTACTTCCGGAAAGCAACTGGGCAATCTCGTTCAGCTTTTCTTCGTCACTTAATGGGACAATGGTAGATTGTGTTTTTCCGGCGATGTCTTGTTTCAGCACTTTGTAATTGTTGTTTCCTTTTGCGGCAACCTGCGCTAAGTGAGAGATGACGATTAGTTGCATATCGGTAGACATTTCACGCATCAGATTTCCGATCTCTTCGGCTACTTTTCCGGAAACTCCGGTATCGATTTCGTCTAAAATTAAGGTTGGAAGTTCATCACTTTCTGCAATGATCTTTTTTACCGCCAACATTACCCTTGATCTTTCACCACCGGAAATTGCCGTTTGAATAGGCTTTAACGGAAATCCTGAGTTTGCCTGAAACAAAAGCTGGATATTTTCTTTTCCAAATGGGTTGAAATCCGAAGAATCGTGCAGTTCAATATCAACTCTGGCTTTTTCAAGACCTAGTTTTTTCAGTAAAGATTCTGCTTTTTTGATGAAAACAGGAATGCTTTTCTTTCTGTTTTTCGAAAGCTTTTCAGCCAAAGACTGAAGTGTTTTTTCCTTTTTGGAAATATTTTCTTCTACCTCCTCAATCTGAGCCTCCAGTTCGGACGCACCTTGTTGTTCTCCGGCTAACTGATCTCTGATTTCTTTGAGTTCTGTAAGATCGGAAACGTTATGTTTTACAAAAAGATTATTGATTCTGTTATTTAATTCAACCAGTAATGCTAAATTTTCAGGATTTACTTCTATGCTTTCCGCTTCATCTTCCAGCTCGGAGATAATGTCTTTTAATTCCACAAAAGACATTTCAAGCCTTTCATCAAGCTCCGCAAAACTCTGGGAAACTTCCGCAATTTTGGCAAGTTTGTTCTTCGCTTCATTAAAAAATGACAAAATTCCTACTTCTTCCTGATGAAATCTTGATAAAACCTGAGCCAGATTATCGGAGATCATTTCCGCATTTTCCTGAATGGAAAGCTGATTCTGAAGTTCTTCATAATCCACATTATCCAGATGAAGTTCCTCGAGTTCGTTCAGAAGAAATGTTTTATAGTCACTTTCTTTATTGGAATCCGAAAGCTGAGTCTGGAATTTTTTAAGCTGTGTTTTAAGGCTTTGAAAATCTGAAAATTCATTCTGATACTCATGAATGATTTGTTTGTTTTCAGAAAGTCCGTCAATGATTTTAAACTGATATTCTGCCGTAAAAAGATTCGACGTTTCAAACTGGGAGTGAATGTCGATCAACTGAGAAGACAGTTCCTTTAAAATATCCAGTGTTACAGGGACATCATTGATGAACGCCCTTGATTTCCCGGAAGGTAAAATTTCACGACGAATGATCGTTTGATGTTCATAATCAAGATCATTTTCGATAAAGAATTTTTTGAACTGATTGTTCAGGGAAAATTCTGTTTCTACGATGCTTTTTTCTTCTGCTTTTGAGATCGATTTTACATCTGCTCTTTCGCCCAGAATCAATCGGAGCGCACCTAAAATGATAGATTTTCCCGCACCGGTTTCTCCGGTAATCACCTGTAAACCGTTGTGTAATGATACTTCAAGGGTATCAATAAGGGCAAAGTTTTTAATGTAAATTCTCGAAAGCATTGATAATAGCGATTATTTGGCTATTGCAAATATAGAACTTTAGATTTCAGAATTCAAGAGAATTACTGTTTCCATTTATTCCATCTTGCTTCGGTATTTTTTGGCGAAAGGATGATCATTTCATTCTTAAGATCTCCCAAAACAATTCCTCCGTTATTTCCGGTATTGAAGATATTGAAAATCTCATCTGCTTTGGAATCCATGAAAAGATTGAAGAAATAGGCCTGCTGAAAAGAATTCTCGTATTGTTTAAGCTGCATTAAAGCATCAAAAATCACTTTTTTCCCCTGGCTCTGATCCTGATTGAACAGATTATCCAGTCCGGCTCTGTGATAAGAATAAATCGTAGCGCGAAGCTGACTCCAGTTCGGGCTCATGATTTCTTTAATCAGAATAGAGCGGCTTCTCGGCTCGTTAATCTGCTTCCAACCGTCGTAGGTATTCTGAGATTCTCCGTTTTGTGCAATCTGCTGTGCTTTCTGATACCATTGTGTTCCCGCCATCGACTGAAAACTGTCTGCATCCATTCCCAAAATAACATAAACGTAAAAACTGATGACATCAATTAAATTTTTTCCGGAAAACTGTCTTTCGTTGAAGATAAGGTTTTCGTTTTCCACATAATCAAAAGAAAATCTTGTATCCTGAAGGTTAAGCAAAGGAGATTCATACGTTGTGTTGAAAACCGGACGAACTGCCTGTACCACAATACTTCCTCTGAAACGGTTTCCGTCTCTTTCGCTGATCACGATTGCGAAGTTGGATTTTATTTTTTCAAAATTCTGAAGTCTTTTTCCTGTCCAGCTTGTATTGTTGATGAAATCTCTCAGACTTTTCTCCAGAGCTTTGTAGGCAGACTGGTTACTTCCTCCCAATTGCTGGGAATTTACCTGTACAGTTGCCAGTAACTCCTGAGAAAAACTCTGACTGAATAAAAACAGAAGTAAAAATATGCTTAAAAATTTTTTCATTATCTACTAAAAATTGAGAACGGAAATTTATTAAAATTATTTTAAAAGTTGCTCCTCAACAAAATCCAAAATGTCTTTTGCCACTTCATCTTTAGATTTCAGATCAAATTCTGTTTTTTCCGTTTTGGTAAATATTTTTATTTTATTGGTATCATTTTTAAAACCGGCTCCTTCATCACGAAGCGAATTAAGAACAATCATATCCAGATTTTTCTTTTCCAGTTTTCCTTTGGCATTTTCCTCTTCGTTCTGAGTTTCCAATGCAAAACCGACTAAAAACTGATGGGTTTTCTTCTCACCCATAGTTTTAAGAATGTCCGGATTTTTAACCAGTTCGATCGTTAAATTTTCGTCATTCTTTTTGATCTTTTCCTTTGCCACTTCTTTCGGAGCATAGTCTGCCACGGCAGCACTTGCAATTCCGATGTCTGTTGTATCGTAATACTCCAGAACTTTCGATAGCATCTCTTTTGCTGAGGTTACTTTGTGTAATTCAACATTTGTATTATTGATTTTCTGAGAGCTCGGTCCCGAAATTAAAATTACTTTTGCGCCTCTTTTTGCGGCTTCTTCCGCCAGAGAAAACCCCATCTTTCCAGAGGAATGATTTCCGATGAATCTCACAGGATCAATGGCTTCATACGTTGGTCCGGCTGTAATTAAAACCGTTTTCCCTACGAATGTTTTTTCAGTTTCAGAATCAAAAAAATCTCCGACTGAATGTGCTATGGTTTCCGGTTCTGCCATTCTTCCCTGCCCGATTAATCCGCTTGCCAGTTCGCCGCTTTCCGCCGGAATAATATGGTGTCCGAAACTTTCTGCCAATTCCAGATTTTTTGTTGTGGACGGATGCGCATACATATCCAGATCCATTGCCGGAGCAATAAAAACGGGGCATTTTGCAGACATATACGTTGCAATTACAAGATTATCGCATAACCCATGAACCATTTTAGACAATGTACTTGCCGTGCACGGCGCAACAACCATTACGTCTGCCCACAAAGCCATTTCCACGTGGCTGTTCCAAGTACCGTTATCGCTGTAAAAGTCTGAGTACACCGGATTTTTGGATAAAGTGGAAATACTGAGCTTCGTAACGAAATGTTCTGCATCAGGCGTCATAATTACCTGAACTTCGGCTCCTTTTTTCACAAAATCTCTGATCAGAAAATGAATTTTATAGGCTGCAATTCCTCCGGAAATCGCGATGAGAATTTTTTTACCGGAAAGACTCATTCAATTTTAATTTTTTAAGAATACTAAATTACTTATTTTTTCTCACAAAGCCGTCCAAACAACAAAGGTCATAAAGAAAAAGATTTCCTTATGACCTTCATATATAAAAAATACACTGATTTTTATTTTCTCTCTTCAGTTTTTCTGAAGTACACATCTTCGTTCAGCCATTCTTCAATTGCAATAGAAGTCGGCTTTGGAAGTTTTTCGTAATGTTTAGAGATCTCGATCTGTTCTCTGTTTTCGAAAACTTCTTCCAATGTAGAATTATGAACAGCAAACTCGTCTAGCTTATTGTGAAGTTCTGTACGAATTTCAGCGTTGATCTGCTCTGCTCTTTTTCCCATGATAACAATCGCTTCGTAGATTGAGCCTACTTTGTCTTCAATCTTATCCTTATCGTAAGTAATGGTATTTACTTCTGCTTTTGTATCTTTTACACTCATTTTGAGAATATTAATTTTATTTAAGTTCGCAAATTTACGAATTATCTTTTAATTTTGAAAGTCGCCGCCGGCGGAGGTGTGCTAATTGCTGCACTGTCCCTCTGGATCTGCATTGCTTTCTTTTCTGCTTCTACCTGATCTTTCTCCTGCTGAACGGTTTTTGCCTGTTCCGCATTCTTCGCTTCCAGCTTTTTCTGTCTTTCCGTTAAAACGGCAATTCTTGCTTCTGTATTTTTCTTAACTACAGCAAATTCTTTCTTTTCTTTTTCAAGCTTACTTCTGATCTCCAAAGCAGTTTTAGAAACTTCGGTGTTCGGCATTTCCTTTTCAATCTGTCTTGTGAAGGCCAATGCGCTCTCTATACGTTCATCTTTAAGATCATACACCG
>APMI01002956.1_pt1 | contig 10768 bp, 8 predicted proteins | sample 667938 | NCBI WGS metagenome assembly APMI01 (sample SAMN01084076, study PRJNA167559) | wastewater metagenome | biome: Wastewater | place: Denmark: Ejby Moelle, Odense | collected 2011-11-28
GGCAAGTCCGGACACATCGGCCGCAAGTTCGCCGCCACGCTGGCCAGTACCGGCACACCCGCCTACTTCGTTCATGCCGCCGAAGCCGCACATGGCGACCTCGGCATGATTACCGCCAACGACGTGCTGGTCGCCATTTCGTATTCAGGCACAGGTGAAGAATTACTCAAGATCGTCCCGCTGGTCAAACGTCAGGGCGCCCGCCTCATCGCCATCACCGGTAATCCCGATTCGCCCTTGGCACGCGAGGCTGACGTCCACCTGAACGGCGCAGTCAGGGAAGAGGCCTGTCCGCTCAATCTGGCCCCTACCGCCAGCACCACCGCCGCCCTCGCCCTCTCCGACGCCCTTGCCGTGGCCCTGCTCGACGCCCGTGGCTTCGGTCCCGACGACTTTGCCCGGTCCCACCCTGGCGGCGCTCTCGGCCGGCGCCTGCTCACTCACGTGCAGGACGTCATGCGCAGCGGCGCCGGCATTCCGCAAGTCAGCGAAGACGCACTCCTTGGCGATGCCCTGATGGAAATGACCCGTGCCGGCCTGGGCATGACCGCCATCGTCGCACCCGACAGCAAGATCATCGGCATCTACACCGACGGCGACCTGCGTCGCTCCCTTGCCAGTGGCTGTAATTTTTCTACTGCCCGGGTGGCCGACGTCATGAGTCGCGACCCCAAGACCATCCAGGCGGGGGCCCTCGCCGTGGAGGCCGCTGAAATGATGGAAAGACTGCGCATCAGCCAGCTCCTGGTTGCAGACCGTGAAGGTCACCTGGTCGGCGCCCTCAACCACCACGACCTGATGCTGGCCAAAGTCATCTGATCGCGTGGCACCTTGCAAAACCATCCATGAACAGTCGCGCCCACAGCCTCTTTCCGGTCATCGTCCTGACCCTGCTCGCCGGGGTCAGCATTTGGCTCGACCGCGCCACCCAGCAGAGCCCGACGGTCAAGACCGACAAGACCCGGCACGAACCCGATTTCACCGCCGACAAGATCACCCTGCGACGCTTCGATCTGACCGGCAAGATCCAGCATGTACTGGTTGCCGACAGCATGGTGCATTACGGCGACGATGAATCCACCGAACTCGTCAAACCGCGCCTCGACTATCTGAACCGGCCCGAGCCGGTAAGGATCGAGTCCGAACACGCAGCAGTGAGCAAGGATGGCGAAACGGTCGTCCTCACCGAACAGGTTTTTCTGCGCCGTGCGCCCCACGACGGCAAGCCCGAATCAACCCTGCGTACCGACCAGATGACGGTCTGGCCTGACACCGAGAAGATGCGTGCCGACAAGCCCGTCACCCTGACCGAAGGCCGGACGATCATCACGGCCGAGCGCATGGAAAGCGACAACATCGCTGGCGAAGTGCGCCTCCAGGGCAATGTCCGCGGCACCATTTATCGCAATCCCCCGACGCCGAAACCATGAAACCAGTCTCGCGGAAGCTCGCCCTCCTTGCCTTCCTGGCCCTCACGGCCCCCCTCGTCCAAGCCGAAAAGGCCGACCGCAGCAAACCCGTCAATATCGAAGCAGACCGGGTAACGGTGGACGACAAGAACAAGATTCACATCTTTGAAGGCCACGTGATCCTGACTCAGGGCACGCTCACCATCCGCAGTGAAAAGCTGGTGGTCAGCCAGGATCTGGAAGGCTACCAGCGCGGCATCGCCACCGGCGGCGAAGGCGGCCTGGCCCGCTTCCGCCAGAAGCGCGAAGGCAAGAACGAATGGGTGGACGGCGAAGGCGAACGCATCGAACACGATGCCCGCAGCGAGCTGTCCCAGTTCTTCCAGCGCGCCCACGTAAAGAGTGGCGAGGACGAGGTCCGTGGCCAGTACATCCAGTTCAACGGCACTACCGAAACCTACCTGGTGACCAACGGCCCCAACGCCACCACCATCCCGAGCCAGCAAGGACGGGTCCAGGTCACCATCCAGCCCAAGAAGAAGGACGCTGCAGGCACCCCGTAAGGCTATCGGGCGAGCCTTGCCGGAAAGCCCCGCCCAGCCTCATTCTGCAGAGTTGGCAAGCCTTTCATGGCGAAGCACCGGATCACCAGAAAACAAGCAAACCGTTGTTTTCAAATAGATTAAAAGCAGATAAGTATTTTTGCTGCAGTGCAACAAAAATGTGTTGACAGCCTTTTTGACTTGAATATAATGAGCCACATGTTGCAACGCACCAATCAGGGGCATTGCAAACTCTAGACTGTAATCATCATTCACTTCAGGAGATTGTCATGACCACCACCCCCGAGCAAATCGTTGCCGCCAACAAAGCCAACATCGAAACCCTGCTGACCCTGGCCAACACCGCTTTCGCCAGCGCAGAGCGCATTGCCGCCCTCAACCTGAACACCGCCCGTGCTGTTCTGGAAGACAGCGTTGCCTCCGCCAAGGCCCTGCTGGCCGCCAAGGACGTGCAAGAGCTGATCGCCCTGCAAACCTCGCTGACCCAACCTGTTGTCGAGAAGGCTGTTGCGTACTCCCGCAGCGTGTACGAAATCGCCTCCCAGACCCAGGAAGAAGTGTCCAAGCTGGTTGAAGCCCAAGTGGCCGAAGCCAACAAGTCCTTCGCCGCTGCTCTGGACAAGGCTGCCAAGTCCGCTCCGGCTGGTTCCGACGTTGCCGTGGCTGCCGTCAAGTCCGCCATCGCCGCCGCCAACTCGGCCTACGACAGCGTGACCAAGGCTGCCAAGCAAGTCGCCGAAATCGCCGAAGCCAACGTTGCCGCCGCCACCAGCGCCACCGTCAAGGCTGTCAGCGCTTCCGCCCCGACGACCCCGACCAAGTCCTCCAAGAAGGCTGCCTAAGGTCAGCTGACTTGCCGGGAGGTGCCGACGGCATCACCCGGACTGGTTGAAAAAAGCCCGCTCTGCTCAGCAGCGCGGGCTTTTTTTGGCGTAAAGCCAACTGCTTACATGCGGGCAATCATGGCATCGCCAAAGTCCGAGCACGACAGTTCGTTGGCGCCTTCCATCAGGCGGGCGAAGTCATAGGTGACCTGCTTGTCGCCGATCGCGGCTTCCATGGACTTGATCACCAGATCGGCCGCTTCGGTCCAGCCCAGATGGCGCAACATCATCTCTGCCGACAGGATCAGGGAACCCGGGTTCACCTTGTCCAGCCCGGCATACTTCGGGGCGGTGCCGTGCGTCGCTTCAAAGCAGGCGTACTCGTCGGAGATGTTGGCCCCCGGGGCAATGCCGATCCCGCCAACCTGGGCGGCCAGTGCGTCAGAGATGTAATCGCCGTTCAGGTTGGTGGTGGCAATGGTGTCGTATTCGGCCGGGCGCAGCAGGATCTGCTGAAGGAAGGCATCGGCGATGGCGTCCTTGACGATCACTTCACGACCGGTCTTCGGGTTGGTGAACTTGCACCACGGGCCACCATCGATCGGCTGGGCACCGAACTCTTCCTGCGCCACCTTGTAGGCAGTGTCGCGGAACAGGCCTTCGGTGAACTTCATGATGTTTCCCTTGTGCACGATTGTCAGTGACTTGCGGTCGTTGGCAATCACGTACTTGAGGGCTGCACGCACCAGACGCGTCGTGCCTTCCACCGAGATCGGCTTGATGCCGATACCGGAGGTTTCCGGGAAGCGGATTTTCTTGACGCCCATTTCCTTCTGCAGGAACTCGACGACCTTCCTTGCCCCTTCGGAATTGGCCGCCCATTCGATACCGGCGTAGATGTCTTCCGTATTCTCACGGAATATCACCATATTCACCAGATCAGGCCGCTTGAGCGGCGAAGGCACGCCCTTGAAATACTGCACCGGACGCACGCACTGGTATAGATCCAGTTCCTGGCGCAGGGCCACATTCAGGGAACGGATGCCACCGCCGACCGGGGTCGTCATCGGACCCTTGATGGAAACCGAGTACTCCCTGAGGGCATCGAAGGTTTCCTTCGGAAACCACTCATCCGGACCATACAGCTGGGTGGACTTCTCACCGGCATAGACCTCCATCCAGTGGATTTTCTTCTTGCCGCCGTAAGCCTTGCCAACGGCAGAATCGATGACCTTGATCATCACCGGAGTGATATCAACACCAATGCCATCCCCCTCGATGAAGGGGATGATGGGGTTGTCAGGAACGGCCTGGCCGGGAACAATTTTTTGACCGCCAGCGGGCACCTTGATCAGAGAAGCACTCATTCCAACTCCCTCGAATATGTTTCGCATCGTACGGGGCGCTTCGGTCGGGCTGTGGCGAAAGCCACGGGGAGGACGCCTCCCACGCAACCGATTCACTGCTGCCCACCCTGCCCGGCAAGCTTGCCGACCAGCAACAGGCTCTTTTGATTATGGCTGAAATATCGAAGCGCTAAAAGCTGCGCTGCGCAACGCAGGCGGCATAACCCAAGCGCGGGGGCTGGCCATGCCCGCAGGAGGCATATCAGCCTCATACTGAATGCTAGACTTTCATTTCTCGTCGACACCGTTACACCCTGCGCCATTGTTGCAACATCGCGCAGGTAGCCGATCAAGGGGAACATATGGACGCCAACAACGGAAATCCGGTCATCCCGGCCATTGCCCAGGCCATGGTCGAGGGCTTCAACAAACACTACCGAATTTTTCGCGAGACATCCCGGCGGGCCAAGGAAAGCTATGAAGCTGCAGACTGGCAGGGGCAGCTTTCAGCGGTCCGCGAGCGGGTCCAGTTCTACGATGACCGGGTCAATGAAACTGTGCAGCGCCTGCACGAGGAATTCAACGCAGGAACCATCGACGACGCCACCTGGCAGGCGGTCAAACTCCACTACATCGGCCTGTTGATCAACCACAAGCAGCCCGAACTGGCGGAGACCTTTTTCAACTCGGTTACGACCAAGATCCTGCACCGCGACTACTTCAACAACGCCTACATCTTCACCCGACCGGCCATCTCGACCGATTACATCGAATCCTTCCCGCCGACCTACTCCAGCTATTACCCGCAGGACGAAGGCCTGCGCAAGACCATCCACCGGATCATCGACGATTTCGACTGGCAACGCCCCTTCGAGAATCTTGAGCGGGATGTGGATTACGTGGTGCGCAGCGTCGAGCAGCATCTGGGCGAATGGCCAAAGATGGAAGTGAACTGCCAGATCCAGGTGCTCTACTCGGCCTTCTACCGCAACAAGACGGCCTACATCATTGGCAAGGCCGTCAATGGTTACCAGGAAATCCCCTTTGTGATCGCTGTCCGTCACGGCACCTCGGGCATGCTCCACCTCGATACCATTCTCCTCGATACCTGGCGGATCTCGCTGCTGTTCTCCCTGTCTCGCGCCTACTTCCTGGTCGATATGGAAGTCCCGTCCGGTTACGTGCAGTTCCTGCGCAGCATCATGCCGACCAAGCCGCGCTCCGAGCTCTACACCATGCTGGGGCTCGGCAAGCAGGGCAAGACCATCTTCTTCCGCGATCTCATCGCCCACCTTCGCCACTCCAACGACCAGTTCATCGAGGCGCCAGGCATTCGCGGCCTGGTGATGCTGGTGTTCACGCTGCCGTCCTATCCCTACGTATTCAAGATCATCAAGGATGTTTTTGGCAGCTCTAAGAACATGGACCGGGCCACGGTCAAACGCAAATACCTGCTGGTTCGCCAGGTGGACCGGGTCGGGCGCATGGCCGATACGCTGGAGTTCTCCAACGTGGCCCTGCCGCGCAGCCGCTTCCACCCCGACCTGATCGCCCAACTCAAGCAACTGGCGCCGTCGGTCATCGAGGCGGACGGCGACACACTGGTAGTCAAGCACCTGTATATCGAGCGCCGCATGACACCGCTCAACATCTACCTGGACAAGGCCAGCGACGAGCAGGTGGACAACGCCGTGCGCGAATACGGCCAGGCTATCGGCGAGCTGGCCATCGCCAATATCTTCCCCGGCGACATGCTGTGGAAGAACTTCGGTGTCACCCGCTACGGCCGCGTCGTCTTCTACGATTACGACGAGATCGAGTACATGACCGACTGTAATTTCCGCAAGATCCCACCTGCCCCCAACGAAGAAGCGGAGATGGCCAGCGAGCCCTGGTATTCCGCCGGGCCGATGGACGTCTTTCCGGAAGAGTTCTCCACCTTCCTGCTCGGTCAGGCCAAGATCCGCAAGGCCTTCCTGAAGCACCATCGCAATCTGCTGGAGCCAAAATTCTGGCAGGACGCCCAGGAAAAGATCCGCAAAGGCTACGTGGAAGACTTCTATCCCTACCCGCAGGAACTGCGTTTCTGCAACGCTTTCGCTACCCGGGCCTGACCCCCCGGGTTTTTTCGCTCGGATGCACGTAAACCCCAGTGTCGCCTCCCTCCATCAAAGACCAATATTGACGACGAAGCTGCTATCCCGACAGCACTTCCAAAACCAATAAAAGGAGGAGACACATGGAACACCGGTTTCGTCTGCAGGCTCTCAGCCTCGCCATCAGCAGCGCCCTTGTCCTCACCGCCTGTGGCGGCGGCGGGGGCCACAGCAGCAGCCTCAGCGGCATCGCAGCCGAAGGCCTGGCCATCGCCAACCAGACCCTCACCCTAAAGGATTCCAACGGCGCCATCCGAACGAGCACGACCGACGCCAATGGCAACTACAGCATCGATACAGGCGGCCTGAAATACCCGCTCATGCTGCAAATCACCGGTAGCAAGGGCGTCTGGTACGCCCTCGTCGGCATGGATGACGCCGGCAAGCCCGCCAATATCAACAATGCCACCCACAGCGTCGCGCTGATGGCGCTCGGGGCGAGTTCCGGTGCAGCCCTCCAGACGGCCTTTTCGTCGGGCAGCTTCAAGGAGGTGAGTGCATCTGCACTGGCCAGCGCCGACAAAAAACTGCTGGATGCGCTGGAGGCCGAACTCGGCAAGCGCCCGGAAAGCCTGCGCAGTGCCAAATTCACGCCCGGCACCGATGCCGCAGACGGCGACGAGATTGACCGCCTGCTGACCCTGGTGGACGCCCAACCGTCTGGCGGCGCCTTCACGGCTTACAACCTGCTGCCCGAACACATCCAGGCCAGCAGTTACACCGCCCGGACCTACGATGGCAGCAGCGACGATCTGCTCACTGCCGGACTCGGTAAGACCGGCCTGGGTAGTGCCACGGCCCCGGCCTACGTCAGCGCTGCTGCCCCCACCGCCCGCGAACTGCGCCGCAATGCGATCTACAACAATTACCGGGCACTGGTGGACGCCAACAATACCAGCGGCGGTTACGGCACGCTTTATGGTCCGAATATAGATACCAGCGGCAACGATACCCTTGGCGAAGGCAAGATCCCCGGCCTGGAGGCCATCGCCTATTCGGGCGACGCCAGCGGCAAACGCAAGATCACGCTGATGGTCCAGATACCCGACAGTTTCGACACCAGCAAGCCATGCGTCGTCACCGCGACGTCATCCGGCTCCCGCGGCATCTACGGCGCCATCGGGACCGCAGGTGAATGGGGCCTCAAGCACGGCTGCGCGGTGGCTTACACCGACAAAGGAAGCGGCAACGGCATGCATGATCTGGCTACCGACACGGTCAACCTGATCGATGGCACGGTCGCCACCGCCACCACTGCAGGCAAAGAGGCCCACTTCAGCGCCGATCTTTCCAAGAACGAACTCGACGCCTTCAACCTGACCTTCCCGAACCGTGTTGCCTACAAACACGCCCACTCTCGCCAGAACCCTGAAAAGGATTGGGGCAAGCACACCCTAGACGCCGTCGGCTTCGCCTTCTACGTGCTCAACGAGAAATATGGCACCGCCGATGCGACCGGCAAGAAGCCGCGGATCATCCGCCCGGGCAACACCGTGGTGATTGCCTCCTCCGCCTCGAATGGCGCCGGCGCAGCACTGATCGCCGCCGAACAGGACAAGCTCGGCCTGATCGACGGCGTGGCGGTGAGCGAGCCGCAAATCCAGCCAAAAGACGTGAGCGGGCTCAGCATCAAGCAGGGCGCCAGCACCGTATCCACCATCGGCAAGCCGCTGATCGACTACTTCACCTACGCCAATATCTACCAGCCCTGCGCCGCACTGGCGAGCGACGCCGCCGGCTCACCTGGCGCGGCCTTCATCGCCGGCTATTCCACCAACCGCTGCACGGCCCTCAAGGCCAAGGGGCTCCTCTCCGGCGCCACCACCCAGGCACAAGCGGACGAAGCCCTGCAAAAGCTGCACACCTATGGCTGGACCAGCGCCAGTGATGTATTTCATGCTTCCCACCACGCGTTCGCAACACCGTCGATCGTGGTCACCTACATCAACACCTACGGACGCTTCAGCGTGACCGACAACGTTTGCGGCTTCAGCTTTGCCACCACGGTCGCGTCGGGGGCAACGCTGGGCAATGTCACGCCGACCAGCGCGCTCGTGCAGGCTGGCATCTTTGCCAACGGCAACGGAGTTCCGCCAACCGGGGGGATCAACCTGGTCTACAACGACGCCAGCGGTGGCGCCAAGCGGGATGTCTTTGCGGTGTCGCCATCCACCGGCCTTGCCGACGGGGCGCTGGACGGTGCACTGTGTGCCCGCTCGCTGGTCACCGGCACCGATCCGGTCACCGGCAGCAAGCTGACCGGTACGCTGCTGAGCCAGTCTGAAAAGGTGCAGAAGGGTATCGCCGAAGTCCAGGTGAAGGGGCAACTCGACGGCAAGCCGACGATCATCGTGGCCGGCCGCACGGATACCCTGATCCCGGTGAATCACGCTTCACGGGCCTACTATGGCGCCAGCCAGAAGGCCGACGGCAGCAAGAGCAGGCTGCGTTACTACGAGGTGACGAATGCCCAGCACTTCGACAGCTTCATCGACAACGCGGCGCTGCCCGGCTACGACACGCGGCTCGTGCCACTCCACGTATACTTCAACCAGGCCATGGACCTGATGTACGCGCACCTGAAAAACGGCACCACGCTGCCCGCCTCCCAAGTCGTGCGAACCACGCCACGGAGCGGCACGGCAGGAGCGGCTGCCGCCATAACGGCCAGCAACGTGCCAGCCATTGCCGGCAGCCCGGCGGCCGGAAACATCATCACCTACAGCAACGGAATGGTCAGCGTGCCCGACTGATCAATAAAAGAAGCAATCCCGCGACAAACCCGGCTCCTGGCGAGCCGGGTTTGTCATTTCAGACCCAGCCCGATTCGACAATCCACGGTCCGCCCCCAGCCTGCAACGCATCGCGGATATAGGGCACCATGGCTTCCGGCAAGGTATCGCGCACGCACCATACAAGCCCGTCGCATTTGTCCGGCTCGGCAATCACCGGCTCACCCGACCAACCAGTCGCCTGCAGGAAAAAATCGATCCTGTTGGTGTCGGAGTGCCGATGAACGACACCAAGCACCACCAGCCCCGCCTCGGCGAGTTCAATCCCCAACTCCTCGCGCATCTCGCGCACCGCCGTCGCCGCCAGGGATTCGCCCTCTTCAACGTGGCCACCCGGCAAGCTGTACAGCCCATCGAAGAATCCCGTACCTGCGCGGCGCATCAGCAACACATGACCATCGCCCCGCTCGAGCAGCACATGAACACCGGTCGGAATGCCCGGGTGCCGCATCAGTGTTTGCCGGTACTGCCGAAGCCACCCACCCCACGCTCGCTCTCGTCGAAACTATCGACGACATTGAAGGCCACCTGCAGCACCGGCACCACCACCAGCTGGGCAATGCGCTCCATCGGCTGGATGGTGAAGCTATCGTGGCCCCGGTTCCAGACAGAAACGAAGATCTGCCCCTGATAGTCAGAATCGATCAAGCCGACCAGATTGCCCAGTACGATGCCGTGCTTGTGACCAAGGCCGGAGCGCGGCAGGATCATCGCTGCCAGCCCCGGATCTGCCAGGTGCAGGGCGATGCCGGTCGGCACCAGCGTCGTGTGGCCAGGCGCCAGTGCGACCGGCGCGTCCAGGCAGGCCCGCAGATCGAGGCCAGCAGAACCACTTGTAGCGTAAGCCGGCGGCTGGCTCTTCAGGCGCTCGTCGAGAATCCGGATATCGATACTGTGCATGGCGATTTGCTCCAGGTAAAGGAATGAGGTCAGATCTTCGGCAAGAGCGCAGCCAGGTGCGCCACGATGGCCCGCGCCACCTCGGGTTTCGGTGCTTTAGGCAGGGGATGTCGTCCGGCGGCGTCGAACAACACGACCTCGTTATCATCACCACCAAGACCGTCCTGCACCAGATTGCCGACAATCAACGGCAACTTCTTGGCCTTGCGCTTGCCCTCGGCGTATTCATCCAGATTACGGCTCTCGGCAGCAAAACCAACGCAGAACGGCGGATTCGGCAAGCCCGCCACATCGGCGAGAATGTCCGGGTTGGGGGTGAGCGTGATAGCGAGCTCTGCACCGGATTTCTTGATCTTGTGTTCGGCAGAAGTCGCCGGCCGGTAATCCGCTACGGCTGCCACTCCGATGAAAACATCGACACCAGGCAGCGCGGCAAACACTGCATCGCGCATCTCCAGCGCGCTCTTGACGTTCACCCGGCGTGTACCGACGGGTGCCTCCATGGCCACCGGCCCGCTCACCAGCGTCACCTCGGCGCCAGCCTGAAAGCAGGCCCGAGCCAGCCCGTAGGCCATCTTTCCGGAACTGGAGTTGGTAATGCCGCGCACGGGGTCGATGGCTTCAAATGTCGGCCCGGCCGTCATCACAATGCGCCGGCCGGCCAGCAGCTTGGCTTGAAAGAAGCCGATCACTGATTCGCATAGCGCTTCGGGCTCCAGCATCCGACCAGGGCCGACCTCGCCACAGGCCTGCTCGCCCGCCGCCGGCCCCAGCAACG
>APMI01021987.1_pt1 | contig 10764 bp, 7 predicted proteins | sample 667938 | NCBI WGS metagenome assembly APMI01 (sample SAMN01084076, study PRJNA167559) | wastewater metagenome | biome: Wastewater | place: Denmark: Ejby Moelle, Odense | collected 2011-11-28
GCAATGCGAGGCCGAGCAGCTTGCGCTCCTGCGCGCCCAGCGCGCAGCCCTCCTCTGCCAGCGTCGCGTCCAGACGCGCCTGCAACGCGGCATCGCGGGCGGCCACGAGTCCACCGCCGGTGACGCCGAAATTCTTGGGCAGGCTGGCCACGACCACGTCCGCAGGTGCCAGCAGGTCGCGCGCGGCTTGCCACATCGCCGAGCCCGCACGCCCGGATGCCCCGAACGTCACGTTGTCGAGCACACGGGTCGCATCCACCACCAGCGGGATCGCATGCGGTGCCAGCAGCGCCTTCACGGCCCGCAGGTGTTCGACCGACACCGTCTGCCCGCCCGCCGCATTGTTGGCGATCTCGACGCAGACCATCGCGATCTCGCCGGGATTGGCCAGCGCAGCGCGCAGGGCGTCGAGATCGAGTTCCCCCTTGTCCACCGCCGTGCTGTCGAGGGCGAACACCGAGGCCTTCGCGACTTCCCGCGGCGTGAAGCCGTTGTCGATCTGGTGGAAAAGGTTCGTCGGGAACAACAGGTTCTGCAGCACCACGCCCTTGCGGGGCCAGGCTCGGAACAGCACGCGCTCGGCGGTACGCCCCGACTTCGCGAGCACGAACTGCGGGAACGGGAACACCGCCGCGAGCGCGGCCTGCGTGTCGACCGGGCCATACAGGCGAGCATGCAGGTGTCGCGAACGCTGCTCGATCGAAGGCCGGTGCAACTGCGCCCAGGAATCGGTCTTGAGATCGAACTCGACATGCGCGTGCGGCAGGCCCAGCGGATTGAAGCCGCTCTCGGCCAGTCGATACGAGCGCGCGATGCCGCGGATGCCGAGCACCGGTTCGCCGGCCGTTTCACTGACCGGGGACACCACATCCGATGTGGACTTCGCGGCGTCCGCGACCGGCTTCGAGGCGCCGTCCAGATCCGTATGCCGGGCCGCATCGCTGGTCTGCATGCGGTCCGGGTCGGCGATCATCATGATCAGGTCGATCACGTCTTGCGGTTCGCCCGTCCCCTGCGGACGGCACAGGTGGATCGTGTGATTTTCCGGCCGAAACTTGTTCTTGAACTGCAGGTTGCCGGCATCGTTGAACAGGTTCTGCTCGCGCAATTCGTCGAGCGCCCGATCGATGTCCGGATCGGCCTGGTCCGATTCCTCCAGCTTGCAGCCGTAAGTGCCGCCCATGCTGAGCACGTCGCACCCTTCGGACTTCAGCGTCTCGATGATCTGGCAGATCGCGAATTCCAGGCCGCCCAGCGGCATCTCGCGGCCGTAGAACTCCAGGTCCATCAGATAGCCGCCCAGGCGCGCGGCCAGCGGCGTGATCATGATGACGTTCTGCATCACGTCATCGACGTAGGTGACGAACAGCCGGTGGCTGGGATCGAGCGTGCCGGCGATGATCTCTTCGCGCACCTTGTGGATCAGCGGATTCACCATGGTGCGGTTCGCGCACCAGGCATCGATGATGCCGGCGATGGCCTGCGTGGTCGCGGGGTCGCCGCCGCAGCGGAATTCCTCGGTCCGGCAAGCGCCTTCCTTCTCGAACTTGTTCACCAGATAGCGCAGGCGGCGCATCGACGCACCCGCGAGGGTGAAGTCCTTCAGATCGACGACGCGCTGGAGCACGCCGAAAGGGGTCGCGCTGAAGCGCAGGTCTTCCGTGGCGGGCACGGCCTGTGCGGAAAGGAGATTGGGATGCAGGCCGGCCTGGATCGCATGGCGGCAGAACTCGGCGGCGAGTTCCGGGTAATCGTCGTCCGGCCCGCTGTAACCGTAGGCGAGCAGGCGATCGCCGCTGCGGGCGTAATGGAAATAGCCGGTGCGGCGGCTGCCGATGAAGAGGTTCGGCGCGATGTTGCGGGTACCGCGCGAAACGGACCCGTCGTTCTTGTGTTCCTCGAACGTCTTGCGGACCCACTCGCCGAGGCGGGGGTCATCACGCAATGCCTGTTCGAAACCGAGGACCGGACCTTCCGGAATCGAAGGCCGTGCCGGTGCTTGCGCGACGACGGCACGCACCGTTGCCACCGTCGCAGGTGCCACGTCCGCAGCGGGCTTCGCGGCAGGTGTCGCAGGCACATTCGATGACGGTGCAGGCGCTGCATTCGTATTCACCGGCATGACGACATGCCCGCGCGCCTGCATCAGCTTGCGCAAGGCATCGGCATGCCGGTCGACGAAATATGTCGCCAGATCGTTGACGTGATAATTCTCGAACAGCAACGTCTTCGGCAACCGACCGAAATCGTTTTCAAGCGATTTGACGATCCGCAATACCCGGAATGAGTCGATCCCCAGTTCGCCGAAGGGTGTCGCGGAATCGAAATTCGCATCGAGCGATTCCGCAGCTTCCGCGATGAGTGCCTTCAGGTAATCCTGTGCAAAGTCGAACAATCGATCCCGTTCAGTCATGGAAAGGGTCTCGTGCGGCGAGGCGCGATGGAGTTCTTGTGACCGAGCGTGTCGTCCTTGCCCGGGAAAAATAGGCGGACAGGCTCCGCCCTGTGCCTGACATGCCCCCGCATGCCCGGCCCGATATCGAAGTGTTGGCCACCCGCGTCAAGCGGGTCGCGATCTAGAACTGATACTGGATCTTGAACAACACCTGCTTCTGATCACGCACGGCCCGCAAGGAACCATTTTGGTGATTCGTCGAAGGGACGGCCAGATTCAGGCTCAATGTCACGTTATCGTTAACAGTCCATGTCGTCAATAACATGCTGAGGTTGCTGACATGAGGCCAATAACGAAAGTTCTGCACGGAAACGGACAGATCGTCGTTCAGGAATTTCTTCTCGGCGGACAGCATGACCGTCTGCCGATTGCGCGCCACGCCGACCAGATCATCATCCCAATCGGAGACATGCTGGTTGAGCAGCTCGCCGGAAAATGACAGCGTTGGACTCGATTGATAATCAAGCCCCAGGTAGGTCTCGATCGTGCGACGGTGCTGGATCTGCAATGCGGCATCGTTGAACGGCTTGCCATATTTCACGGCCGCCTCGCCGCGCAGCACGAAATTGCCCATCGCGCGCGTGAAGGAAAGCCCGGCCATCGAGAATCGTTCGCGCACACGCGAGACCTGGCCATCCACGTTCATGCGGCGGGCGTAGTCGTTGTCGACCAGACTCGCCGCCATCAGCGTGAAATCGGCAGCGTCGTAGCTTTTCTTCCAGCTGACACCGTATTCCATGCCGTTGTCGCCTTCGATGCGATGGCGATACGTCAGCGGATCGAAGTCGTAGAAGGAGCCGTCGGCCGGGGACTTGTTGAATTCCGGCGTCGGGATCAGGAAGCCACCGAGATGGATGCCGTGCGAGAAATGGTCGATCTGCAGCATCGGCTGTCCGATGCGCAGTTCCTCGAGATTGAAATTGAACAGCTCGCGGTTGTCGCGCGGGCTGATCTCGTCGGTGATGGGCGCGAGCATCGACTCGCCCCAGGCCAGGGTCTGGATGCCCGCACGCAGACTGGTCTGGCCGATGCTGGTCTGCAGGTAGGCCTGCGTGACCAGCGTATCGGTGCGATCGACTTCGCGCCGGTGATCCCGCCCCATGAAGGCGTTGGTCTTGGCGTCGAACAGCACCGAAAAACGGCCGTTGAAGGTCTTCGCGTATTCGACGCGCACCGACGCACGGTTCTTCACGATGCGCGACGGATGCTGGGTCTTGTAGCCGAACTCGTAGGCCATCGTGAAGCGCAGCGGCGATTCTTCCTGCGCCGTATCGCCGACACCATCGCCGATGTCGCCGGAGGCCGTGGTGGTGTCGCCGAGATCGAGTTCACCGGGCTCGGAAGCCCCGGGCGGCGGAGCGTCGGCATCGGACGACGTGCCGGTATCGACGGATGCGGTATCAGGCGCACCGATCTCGTCGATCCCGCCCTGCGCGGCGGAGGCTGCGGCTGCGGTGTCGTCGTCGGTGGTCACCGCAGGATCGACAGGCGCCGACAGGCGCCGAGGAGTCGGCGCCCGCCTGCACGGGTGAAGGTGGCGCATCGCCGCTCGTCGCCTGCGCGAGGACGCGATCCGGCGAGAGGAACACAAGGAGACCGCAGCACACCCAGCCGGTGCGCATCAGAGAGGGGATCGCACGCATCAGCACACCACGACGGCGTCGCGGTCGACTTCCACCCGCACACTGCTGCCGACGGCGTCGACGTTGATCACCACGAGTTCCTGCTGCTTGAGCCGCACCAGATCGCCTTCCATCCCGGCGAGGGGACCCGAGACGATCTTCACCCGGGTGCCAGCGAGCAGTTCGGGACGGGCTTCGTATTCGTGGCCACTGTCCACCAGGCGCTTGACGGCATCGAGGTCGCGTTCCGGCAGTACCGCCGCCCGCCCCGCCGACAGCACCAGCCCGCAGGAACCGGGCACATAACGCATGCCTTCATACTGCTCGGGCTTGGGCCGAACGAAGACGTAACCGGGAAAGAGCGGCATTTCCACCACCGAGCGGCGGCTGGAAATCGAGCGTTGGACGCGGCGCCTCGGGAGATAGGTCTCGACCTGCTTCTGCTGCAGGGCGGCTTCGACCTTGTTTTCGTGCCGACTTCTCGTTCTGAGTACCAGCCACGGATCTGCCTGGTGCACGCTGTGCACAAATCCCTTCATGCCCGCCATCGTCCTGCAAACTTAATTGTTAAATTAAAATTAAGCCAGAATTCTTGCCATTACATGACAAGGCTGAACCCGAGCTTCCTGTCAACATAACCCTATCCTATCAGGATTGAGTTGTTGCATTGCAACATCCCGCACTCGAAATACCCGCTTTTGCCATCGCGCCCATCCGGTGGCAGAATACGCGGCTTCGCCGGGCGTCAGCCCCGGCTTTCACGGCAGCGCAGGGCGCATGGCGAAAGACGACGTCATCGAATTCGAAGGGACCGTTTCCGAAACGCTCCCGAACACCATGTTCCGGGTCAAGCTCGAGAACGGACACGAGATCATCGCCCACATCTCCGGGCGGATGCGCAAGAACTACATACGCATTCTGACGGGAGACAAGGTCAAGGTCGAAATGACTCCGTACGACCTGACCAAGGGCCGGATCACCTATCGCATGAAGTGATCCTCGCAAGACATTGAACGACAAAGGCGGCCCTCGGGCCGCCTTTGTCGTTTCCGCCGATGTCGCACCGAGGTGGCAGCACTTCGGACGCCGCAGCCCGGCAGGACCGCGGCGCCCTGCCCGGCTCAGTCGACCGTGGCCGGGAGCAGCTTCTCCGGTTCGGCCTGGGCCTCGACCACCAGGTCATCATCGCGCACATCGACGTTGACCCGACCGCCATTGACCAGCCGGCCGAACAGCAGTTCGTCCGCGAGCGGGCGCTTGATGCGGTCCTGGATCACCCGCGCCATCGGGCGGGCGCCCATCAGCGGGTCGAAGCCATGCTCCGCCAGCCAGTCACGGGCCGCGGGCGTGGCCGACAGCGACACGTTCTTCTCGTGCAGGAGGGCTTCCAGCTCGATCAGGAACTTGTCCACCACGCGCAGGATGTGGTCGAAGCCCAGCGCCTGGAACTGCACCACCGCGTCGAGGCGGTTGCGGAATTCCGGGCTGAAGCTGCGGCGGATGACTTCCATCGCGTCGGTGCTGTGGTCCTGCTTGGTGAAGCCGATCGAGCGGCGCGCAGCCTGCACGGCTCCCGCGTTGGTGGTCATCACCACGATCACGTTGCGGAAGTTCGCTTCGCGACCGTTGGTGTCGGTCAGGATGCCGCGGTCCATCACCTGCAACAGGATGTTGAAGATATCCGGATGGGCCTTCTCCACCTCGTCCAGCAGCAGCACGCAGTGCGGGGTCTTGACGATTTTCTCGGTCAGCAGGCCGCCCTGGTCGAACCCGACGTAACCCGGAGGCGCGCCGATCAGGCGGCTGACCGAGTGCGGCTCCATGTACTCGCTCATGTCGAAGCGCACCAGCTCGATACCGAGTTGCAGGGCCAGCTGGCGCGTGACCTCGGTCTTGCCGACGCCGGTCGGGCCGGCGAACAGGAAGCTGCCGATCGGCTTGTCCGGGTTGGCCAACCCCGAACGAGCGAGCTTGATCGCGGCAGTCAGGGTCTCGATCGCCGGATCCTGGCCGAAGATCACCATCTTCAGGTTGCGCTCGAGGTGCTGCAGCACGTCCTTGTCGGACGCACTGACCTGCTTGGGCGGGATCCGCGCCATCTTGGCGATGATCAGCTCGACCTCCTCGACGTCGATCCGCTGCTTGCGGTTCTCCGGTGCGAGCAGTTGCTGCCGGGCACCGGCCTCATCGATGACATCGATGGCCTTGTCGGGCAGCAGGCGATCGTTGAGATGCTTCACCGACAGGTCGACCGCCGCCTGGATGGCGTCGTCGGCATAGGTGACGTTGTGGTGCGCCTCGTACTTCGGACGCAGGCCGCGAAGGATCTCGACGGTCTCGCCAATGGTCGGCTCGACCACGTCGATCTTCTGGAAGCGTCGGGCCAGCGCGCGATCCTTCTCGAAGATGCCCCGGTACTCCTGGAAGGTGGTGGAGCCGATGCAGCGCAGCTCGCCCGACGCCAGTGCCGGCTTGATCAGGTTGCTGGCGTCCATCGTGCCGCCGCTGGCGGAGCCGGCACCGATGATGGTGTGGATCTCGTCGATGAACAGCACGGCCTGCGGGATTTTCTTGAGCGCGGCCAGCACGGCCTTCAGGCGCTTCTCGAAGTCGCCGCGATACTTGGTGCCGGCAACCAGCGCACCGAGGTCGAGCGAGAAGATCGTCGCCCCTGCCAGCACGTCGGGCACATCACCATCGACGATGCGGCGCGCCAGTCCTTCGGCCAGCGCGGTCTTGCCCACGCCCGCCTCGCCGACGTACAACGGATTGTTCTTGCGCCGGCGGCAGAGCACCTGGATGGTGCGCTCGATTTCCTCGGCGCGGCCCACCAGCGGGTCGATCCGACCTTCGCGGGCCATCTGGTTGAGGTTGGTGGCGAATTCACCGAGCGGGTCATTGCGGCCTTCGCCGCCCTCGCCCGCCTCGCCGCTCTGCTCATTGGTGTCCTGGCCCTGCGGCGACGGCGTGTCACCGGCCTTGGTGATGCCGTGCGACAGGAAATTCACCACGTCCAGCCGGGTCACGCCCTGCTGGTTGAGGTAGTAGACCGCGTACGAATCCTTCTCGCCGAAGATCGCGACCAGCACGTTGGCGCCGGCGACTTCGCTCTTGCCGGAGGACTGGACGTGATAGACGGCGCGTTGCAGCACGCGCTGGAAGCCCAGCGTGGCCTGGGTGTCACGGCCATCGCCTTCGGGAAGCAGCGCGACGGAGGTGGAGATGGCCTGTTCGAGATCCGTGCGCAGGCGCTGGAACTCGACGCCGCAGGCCTTCAGCACGGTTTCGGCGGATGGGTTGTCGAGCAGCGCCAGCAGCAGGTGCTCGACGGTCATGTATTCGTGACGCGCTTCGCGGGCGTGCTTGTAGCACTGGCCGATCGCGTATTCGAGGTCTTTGCTGAACATGGTCGTTGCCATCCTCCGAGAAATTCTGCCGTTCGAGTCCAAGTCTGCCGCGCCGGGTCAATCGGCGAGGTCATTCCCGGACCCGGGGATCAGGATGGGTCTCCCCTTCCCGACACGGAATACCGAAGATCTGAACACTGCGTCGTGCCGGAGGCCGGCTTGAAACGACGCGCCCGTCCATGTCACGTGACAATGTACCTGCCGCGTGTCCGGACGCAAGAGTGCACGCAAATTCCGCGCCATCGGCGCGGTTTCGGATTCCGTCCGCCGGAGTTGGGGATCGGCTCAGGCCTTTTCCATGGTGCACAGCAGCGGATGCTGGTGCATCCGTGCGTATTCGTTCACCTGCGCGACCTTGGATTCGGCGATCTCGCGGCTGAAGACGCCGCACACGCCGCGACCGCGGGTGTGCACGTGGAGCATGACCTGCGTGGCTTTCTCCAGCGGCATGCCGAAGAAGCGCGTGAGGACTTCGACCACGAAGTCCATGGGCGTGTAGTCGTCGTTGAGAAGGAGGACGGCGTACAGCGGCGGACGCTCCAGCTCGGGCCGGCTGGTGGCGAGGGCAACGCCGTGGTCGTGATCGTGGTCGGGGGAATGGGCCATGCGCAAATTATACGGGCCCGCGGCTCGCGAAGCCCGCAACCCGGCGTCCGGACAGGCGACTCAGTTCCAGTTGCCGTTGACCTGAGGGCAGCCAGGTGTGCCCACGTTGGCGCAGACGTGACGCGCCATGACCGGTGTTTCGCCGTTCCAGCAGCTGGTCAGCAGGGGCGGGCCGTCATCGAAGTCACCGGAGATACTTCCAGACGAACGAGCCGGGACGGGCCGTCGGCGCGGACACGGGGCGGTTGGCGTCGAACGTGCAGGTGAACCGGGTGAAGCCCGCGTTCCAGGTGCACAGGCCCTGTAAGTTCGCGGTCGCAGCGGCACGGGTCTGGAAGCGACGAACAGGGCGAAGGCCAACCCCGCACTGCCGAGTGTCGATGGGAAGCCCTTGCGTGCCATGGCATGACTCCTTCGAAGATCCCGAGGCGGGGAAGCGCATCCCGACGGGATGCGTTCCGGGCGATTCGCCCGACCACCACCCTGCAATGCGCGGCATTGGAACGACAGGTCCGCGGGCGGATCGACAAGCCCGGCTCGCCCAACCGACGGTTTCGGCATGCCGCCCCCGCATATGCGGGGGACCGGAAGGCCATCGGACCGTGGACGTCGGTCCGGACGAAGGGAGACAATGTGTGACAGCGGCGGCCATTCCGGCCGTTCACCACCAAGGGGAATCGCTCATGTCGTTCTTCCGCTCCACGGCCATCGCCTCCGCGCTGCTGGTCGGCGCCTTCGCCCTGTCGCCCGTCGCCCACGCCGAGGACGCGTCCGTCAAGTCCCGCCTGGACGCCCGCGGCGTCAAGTACGAAGTCGACGCGGACGGTGATTTCAAGGTCACCTACAACTATTCGAAGGAAAAGCGCACGCAGCTGGTGTTCGTCAGCGGCAGCACCGAGAGCGTCGCCGGCTTCACGGTCCGCGAGATCTTCGCCCCGGCCGCGCGCGTCGAGAAGGACGGCATCAACGGCGCCAAGGCGCTGGAACTGCTGGCCGAAAGCCGCAAGAACAAGCTGGGCAGCTGGGAGATCGGCGGCGACGTGCTCTATTTCGTGATCAAGCTGCCCGACACCGTCAACGCCGAGCAACTCGAAAACGCGATGGACATCGCGGCCGAGACCGCCGACGACATGGAAATCAAGTTCAGCGGCGATCGCGACGACCTCTGAGGTCGTCCGGGTACGCATGACCGACCTCGATCGGCGTTTTTGGCAGCCTGACGTGACCGTGGCCACCGTGGTGGTGGCCAACGGCCGATTGCTGTGCGTCGAGGAACACGCCAACGGCCGGCTGGTGCTGAACCAGCCGGCCGGGCATCTGGAACCCGACGAAAGCCTGCAGGACGCCGCCCTGCGCGAGACCCGCGAGGAAACCGGCTGGGACGTACGCCTGACCGGTTTCGTCGGTGCCTACCAATGGAAGGCGCCGGAAACCGGGCGGCACTACCTCCGCATGGCCTTCGCCGCGGAACCCGTGCATCACGATCCCGGTCGGCCGCTCGACGACGGCATCGTCCGTGCGCTGTGGATGACGCCGCAGGAACTGCTCGACGCCCGCGACCGCCACCGCAGCCCGCTGGTCTGGCAGGTCGTGAACGACTATCTCGCCGGCCAGCACTCCCCGCTGTCGCTGCTGCGACAAATTCCCTGACCGGACCGATGGCCGGTCCACGCATCATCGTCGGCATGTCCGGCGGCGTCGATTCCTCTGTCGCCGCGCTGCGCCTGCGCGATGCCGGCGAATCCATCGCCGGGCTGTTCATGACCAACTGGGGGGCCGACGACGGCAGCGGCGAGTGCCGCGCCGAGGACGACCGCCGCGACGCGGTCGCGGTCTGTGGCCGGCTGGGCATCCCGATCCACTTCCGCGATTTCTCGACCCAGTACTGGGCCGGCGTGTTCGAGCACTTCCTGGCCGAATACGCCGCCGGGCGCACGCCGAACCCCGACGTGCTGTGCAATCGCGAGATCAAGTTCAAGCATTTCCTCGAAGCCGCCCACGATCTCGGCGCCGACGCCATCGCCACCGGGCACTACGCCCGCGTCCGCGAGCGCGACGGCCGCTGGCAACTGCTCCGCGCGGCCGACCGCGGCAAGGACCAGAGCTACTTCCTGCACCAGCTCGGCCAGGCGCAACTGGCGGCCACCCGCTTCCCGCTGGGCGACCTGATCAAGACCGACGTGCGCCGCATGGCGGCGGAAGCGGGCCTTCCCACTGCGGCGAAGAAGGATTCCACCGGCATCTGCTTCATCGGCGAACGCGACTTCCGCACCTTCCTGTCGCAGTACCTGCCGGCGAAACCTGGCCCGATGGTCACCCCCGACGGCCGCCGCATCGGTGAACATCCCGGTGTCTTCTATTTCACGCTGGGTCAGCGCGAAGGCCTGCACATCGGCGGCGTGAAGGGTTTTGCCGCCGCGCCGTGGTTCGTGGTCGGCAAGCGTGTGGCCGACAACACCCTGATCGTCGACCAGGGCACGGACTCGCCTTATCTGTTCTCGCACCGGCTGTGGACCGAGGCCGCGCACTGGATCGACGGTGCGCCGCCGGGGCAGGCGTTCGCCTGCACCGCGCAGACGCGCTACCGACAGCGCGACGAGGCCTGCACGGTCGAGGTCCGCGACGACGGCACCCTCGCCGTCGCCTTCGCCGACGCGCAGCGTGCGGTCACCCC
>APMI01004570.1_pt1 | contig 10763 bp, 5 predicted proteins | sample 667938 | NCBI WGS metagenome assembly APMI01 (sample SAMN01084076, study PRJNA167559) | wastewater metagenome | biome: Wastewater | place: Denmark: Ejby Moelle, Odense | collected 2011-11-28
GAAACTGCGGATTTATTTAGAAATGTTTTGTCGGTAGTGGAGTTGAAAAAGGACATTTCAGGAAATGAAAGGTTTGTTTTTGGGAGGAAATAAGAACTTTCTGCTGAAACATCATTATCGCTATTGAAATGCTGGAAATATTGATGCAGCGGATGTTCAAAATTGATGAGGGAAAAAGCGCGAGCGAAGCGAGCGCCGAAAAGTGATTTTGTAAACCTTCGAGAGAAAAAACCGCCTCAACTTTAGCCCCGGTTGTAATGAAAATCCTTTTTTGCGGCGGCGAAGCCGCCGCAAAAAAGATTGTAATGGAAAACGGGACTGCCTTCTCAAAGAAGTTGATCCTGTCTTGCTTCTAAAAATTTTAATGCTGCATTTTAGCAGGATCGTCGTAATTCACCATCCAGTTGATGCCGAATTTATCTGTCCACATTCCGAAATAAGCGCCCCAAAATGTTTCTGCAAGTGGCATTGTCACCGTTCCGCCTTCGGAAAGTCCGTTGAAAAGTCGGTCTGCTTCTTCTTTGGAATCTGTATTTATGGAAATGGAAATATTGTTTCCTACAACATGATGTGACGCCCATTCTCCGCCTGTGTCGGAACCCATCAAAACGGTTTCCTGAGAAATTGGTAGGGAAACGTGCATGATTTTGTTTTTGTCTTCGGCGGGAACTTGTTTTCCGTCCCCGGAAGGCGGCATATCGCCGAAACGACCGATGTAAGGGAATTCTCCGCCGAAAACGGATTTGTAGAAATTGAACGCTTCTTCGCAATTACCGTTGAAGGTAAGGTACGCATTTACTTGTGCCATAGAATTTTGTTTGATATTGTTTGAATTGGTTTGATGTTGAATGAAATTCAGTATCATTAAAATTAGAAGGTTATTCAAAAAAGGCATTAATTGTAAAATTCAAAATCTACCCTTATCTGTCCGTTTTTCTTTTATAGGTTTTTCAGATTGGTTCTATAATTCGACTTACCGTCATAACTCTTCCAATCACCTATTAATTCTATAAACTGGCTTTCGATTTTTTCGGTTTTCTTATTCCACATAAAGGTGTAAATAAATTTCCCTTTCAAAATTCCAGAGTGCTTTCCGCTTGGTTCTTCTGCCAATTCATATTCTCCGAAAACCAAGTTTCTTCTCTTGCCGTCTCTGTATTTTGTGATGGTCAGTTTCCCTTCGAACTTTGTATAATTTCGATCTACTAAAGTATAACCTGCAAGGAAATATTCCTGGTCATTTTTCTTGTTTTGTTCAGAAATATTGACTTTCATCTTCATTTCCGTCTTGTCGTTGCCAATGGTTCCGACATACGGTTTGGAATTATTGAGCCATACTTTTTCAATATTCGGCATTTGGGAAAATGCGAAAGAACTTATGAAAATAAATAGAAAAATTAGTTTTTTCATTTTGATTGATTGATTTAGAAACCCCGCCAAAAAATTTTACGAAATTTTCGCCACGCCTCTGAAAGAGGGAAACCGCTACACTCCAAATTGTTCCAAGTGATGATTTAAATGTTTTGCAAGCATATTGTTCCATTCTTGGGAAGTCATGATTCCGAAACTGGTGTTTTCCTTGCCTTCGAAAGCTTCTTTTCCTAACTGCTGAACGCGCTGTATATTTCCAATGAGCTTTTTCTTTTCCTCCTCAAAATTTTTGCGATCTGCAATGATGAAAACGGGACTTGTCGGCAAACTTTTTTTATAGGGTTTTTCGTTAACAATCTTTGGCTTTACAAATTTAGAAAGCAAAAATTTGGCAATGAAACTCGGTTTTTTATGTTTTTCAGGTTCAAAAATAAAGGAATACGCCACATTCAGGTGTGCTAAAACTTGATCAACCGTCATTTTGCCCCATTTTCTTTGGGTTTCTGGCGTCAGCTTATTGATTCTGTCGATATAATTTTGAGCGGTTTTCGCGTCAAAAATATTTTCCATAGTTTAAATTTTGAAGTAAAACAAAGATAAATATCTTTTTGAAAATGAAACCAAAAATTCCGCCCCAAAAATTGAAGCGGAATCTAAATTATTCATTTTTCATTGTTAATTATTCATTAATAGTCACTTTCGTTCCCTGCGTATGCGCATTCATCTGCGGTGCGTAATAGTTTTGCAAAATGGTAATTCCGTTGCTGAACGTTCCCGAAGCATTGCACACATAATCGTATTCAAAAACGTATTTTCCTTTCGGTAGGTATTGAATATAGAAATTGGTGGAAGCATCTTTTGTGGATTGGTAATATCCCAAATTGTTTTTCCATTGATAACCAGACAAAACATCAAGCGGCTCAAAACCTGCAGCTCGCATATCTTTCAGGTGAATGAATTCCATATTTCTGTCGGTGTTCAAAATCATTCTTACTGTTACTTTATCGCCCACTTTCAATGGAGTTTGAGCGGTAATTTTCAACAACTCTTCCCCATTCTCAGTTTTGATTTTTTTATAAAGTTCTTTGGTGATGGAAATATAGCTTTCAGAAGATTTTATTTTATCCAAATCTTCGTAATACTGCCAAAATAAACCACCCTGAACAATTCCTGCTCCTGGTTTTGTGACAGTTACTGTTCCTAAATTTTTGTCGATCGATTCTGGTTTAACCGTAGATTTTACATAACCTGTGGCTTTCGTGTCCGGATTTTGAAGTTCTTTCCCGCCCCAAATGATGGTTGCTTTGTCACTTTCATTGGAAGTCCAAGATTTTCCTGAATTCATAATCGTGTAAATCACTTCTGCTGTCCCTCGTGATGTTCCCCAAGAATTCACTTCTTTTTGGCTAACGAGCCAAATCTTCATTTCTTCGATGAAATTGGTATCGTTTGGGGCGAGTTTATTGAAGGCTTCCAAAGCTCCTGCATGATTCACGGTTTTTGAAGAATACCATCCCCAATCGTTGAGATTTTGTTTCCAATAAACACCTTGAGTTTCCGTGTCAGTCGAGGTTTCCTTTAAATAATTCATCAACTTTTTCGACAAATTCGTGAGTTTATACTGATCAAATAATAATGCTGCACGATGTAGTCCAAAGAACGTGAAATCGGTGATTTTCGCAGTTGATGCTTTTTTGATGACCAAGTTCTTCAACGTCGCGCCTTTTCCTTTTACTGGATATTGATTTTCCCAATAATGACGGGTATCAAGATAATCCAAAACATAATTATTCCATACCTCTTTTGTCGCGCTGAGCGGAGTCGAAGCGTCCCAATATTTATTCACTTCATTATCCACATAAGAAATCAGTTTGGAAACCATTTCTTTTTGCTCACTTCCCTGATAATCAGTAATATTTCCTTTCAACCATTCATTTATTCTGCCTAAATTTTTCAGAATATACAGCGAATTGTAGTACGAACTCGGATAACCTGCATACCAAGAAAATCCGCCGTCAGGATTTTGCAGTTTTTTCAGTTCTGCCCAATCGTTTTTAATGGAATTTCGCATCGTGTTCGCATCGAAAATTCGAGCCAATTTCTGCATTTGTTCCGTTTCATCCTTGCTTTCCAAAACCCAAGGCGTTTCTTCTAAAAGTAATTGTTTCAACTCTTGATTTTTCTCCAAATTGGAAATCAACAAGCCTTTGCTTTGATATTCATCAAAAACCGTTTTCATTTTTGGATTGGCTTTAAATATTTCGGAAGCCAAAACATCGGCAAACCATTTGTTGAAGACCACATCCGCAGAATTATTCTGGTCGTTTTTCAAGCTTGGAAGCGCAAACATAATTTCCCAAATAGGATTGGTTGTCAATTCCAAAGTATTCGCAAAATTTGTCGCCGTAGTCGAAGTATTTTTAGCCAAATTTTCCAAAGTGAAAGTTTTGGTTTGACCTTCCTTCACAAAAATCGGCACGGCATCGGTAACCAACATTCTGTTTGGTAAAACGGCAATTGCTTTTTGCTCACCGTCGCTGAAATTTCCTGCTTTCGCGACGATTTTAATGATGATGGAAGAAACATCGTTCGGAACTTTCAATTTCCAATTCACCACAGAATTTCCGTTTTCACTCAGAGAGAAAGTCTGTTCTTTATTATAACCTGAAACCGCCGTCAATTGGGAAATTCCGAATTTTTGTGTAATATCTTCGTTGGTAAAAGCATCCAAAATCTGCAACTGTGCTATTCCATTCAATTTTTCATTAACTAAACTTGAGAGTTTTGATTGCAAATTCAGTTCGTCGCCTTCTCTCAAAAACCTTGGATAATTCGGCGTTACAGAAAATTCTTTTTGGGTTACGATTTCTTTCTGCAAAGTTGCGGCTCTTGCATCTTTCGTATGCGCCAAAAACATCAGTTTCCATTGTGTCAATGCTTCGGGAGAAGTAAATTCAAAGGAAACATTTCCATCTTTGTCGGTCATTAAATTTGGATAGAAAAACGCGGTTTCGTTGAGGTTTTGACGAACAGGGATTTTTTCTAAATCATCTTTTTCCTTCACATTTTCTCCCGCAACACCTACCTGATTTACGATTCCCGAAGTGGTTTCCAACTGTTTTGTAATCGGAGGAGGCGGAGTTTCTACTTTTGCCGCAACTTTTGCAGCAGGGACCGCCATATCCATTGATTCTTCTACTCTTGAATACATAACCATATTTCTTCCTCTACCATAAATCCCTCCATCAAACCAACTGAAATTCGGGAACTGAATTCCTTCTTGGTTCAAGTATTTATATCTTTTGCTAAAAGTTTCCTGCGCCAAATTTTCATTGATTCCGTAAGAATTCAGAATGAAATATTTTTGGTAAAGTTGTTGCCAAGAATACGTGTTCATCGCAAACTGATCAAGCGACATATCGTACATATTCGCCAAAACTTCAGCATTGATTTTTTCGTTTTGGTCGCCCAAAATTTTCACCGTCCATTTTTCTTTTTCGTTCGGCTGCAATTTGTCACGGAACGTCACGGTTTCAATTCGCAGTGGTTTTTTGTCGGAAGCAATTTTCAGATTGACACTTTTAGTTTGAACATCGTTAAAAGCTACCAATTGAAACTGAACATTGATTTGGTCGATACTTTCATCTTTTGGAAAAGCGACTTCATACTCCAACAAACCATTTTTGAAAGATTTTTGTTCGGTCACCGTTTCTCCGTTTCCGTTTTGAACGTAGATATTCACTAAAGCATTTGGAACAGCAGAATAAACATAAATTTTCGCTTTTTCATTTCGGTTAAATTCTGCTTTTGGTTGAAGCACTTTTAAGAAAGGTTTCTGCGAATCATTCAAAAATCGTTTGTCGTAAACTTCAAATTCTTTTTCCGTTTTAATGGTGTCTTTCCCTTCGATGTTGAAAAGTTCGAGTTTATACTTTCCTGCACTTAATTTTCCTAAATCTAAAGTTTGAGGTTGTTTGCTATCGTTTGAAGTTGTTTGATTTTCAACTCTTTCGATAATTATTTTGTCAATTTTTGTATCTTTTTCCTTTTTTTCAAAATAATCGTGTGGAAATTTCTGAACAAATTCTGATTTCGAAAATTTCGGTAAATCCTGAATTTGTTGCTCAAAATTACTTCTGAAAATTCTTTCATCAGGAAGCAATTTCGAAAGTTTCACATTGTACGATTTCTTCAGATTTTGGTCGTTGTAGTTTTTGGTTTCCACTTTTACGGTTACATTTTCATCTGCAAAAGCGTCTTTGATATCATCAGTTTTAATGTAATGGGAAACCGAAGCAACTTTCACATTTGTGTTTGCAGATTGTGTTTCACCATTAATATCGGTTACCGAAGCATTGATTTCGTAATTATCAACCTGAATTCCTTCTAAAGTTTCATCTTTTTTCAAATTTACCTTTATCATGAACTCGCCTTTCTCATTGGTTTTCACTTCACCGAGAATGGAGTTTTCATTATCATTCCCTCGTGGAAACCACCAAAAATACATCCACCGAATATTGTGTTTTTTGATCTCGTAATTCACCGTCGCATTGCTCAAAGGAACTCCCGAAAACATCATCGCTTTCCCTTTCAATTCAATGGTTTGTCCGTATTGGTATTCATCCTTAATCGGCTCGAAAGTCACCTCAAATTTTGGGCGTTTGTACTCTTCCACACGGAAATCTTTGTAGGTATCAATTCCGTTTTCGTGAATTTGAAGCGAAAACTGTCCGTTCAATTTTCCGTTCGGTAAGATGAAATTTCCGTTGTAGGAACCGAATTCATTCGTTTTGAAAGTTTGATCTGAAATTTTTTCTCCATTGGCATCGTGAATCGATATTTTCTGAGAAAGTCCAGATGCAACACTTTCCTTTTGATTTACCAATTGAGTGTTAATCACTTTAAAATAAACGGTTTGTCCAGGACGATAAATCGCTCGGTCTAAAAATATTTGTGCAGAATTTTGGTTTTGATTTCTAAAATCTTCGCCATAATAACGGTTTCCATAAACCTGCATCAAATTGAAATCATTGGTTTTCGATTGTTGAACAAGATAAAATCGGTAATATTCGTTGTCTTGGGAAACTGGAAACTTAAAGTTTGCTGAATGATCCGTGTTTAAGGGAAAAGTATTCATCATAGTTCCACGTGAATATTCATAAATCTTCAAACCTTCGCTTGAGATTGATTTTCCGTTTTCGCGATGGACTAATTTTAGTTGATTTTCAATGGTTTTCCGATCATCTTTTTTGTTGTAAATAATTCGCGAATTTGTAACGATGAAATAAAAATTCTCCTGAATCGAGTTTTCCACCACATATTCCACCAAATAAATTCCTGATGGAAGTGGTTTGATTTCTAAAGAAGTATTGTGTGTTTTGTAATCCTTTAAATCCTGTAAATCAAACGATTCCTTTCGAACCAAAGATTTTTTTACCGCACTGAATTTATTTTTGTCGTAAGAATCAGAAATATATCTCAAGAAATTCTGAAAATCGTCCTTCACCTCATAAATATTCAATGAGAATTTGTCCACATTTTTTGCTTGTGCCACCAAATGAATCGGGAGATTTGCCTGTGTATGCGTTTCATAATAAATTGTGAGATTTGGATTGACAATCTGGTTTTCTCGATTGAGAATATTGTTTAGAAATTTTGATTTTGGAAATTCTTTTTTTACGCTTTCAACCCAAATTAATGCTTCCTTATATTTTTGGTCTTCTGTTAATTCATCAATGATTTCACCCGCAATCATTACTTTGTAATCGCCTTCTATAGTGCTTTTGTAAAGATTTTGAAGTTGAGAAAGTTGGTCTTTGCAGTTCGTAAAATCGCAGTTGTAATTGAGTTTTTGATGCTGAAAATAGAGTTTTGAATTTCCCGAGTTTTGAGTAATTAACTCTTCATAAATCTGATTGATTTTGGAACGGTTCACTTTCAATTCATTCGGTGTAAATAAATCTTCATCTTTCAGAAAATCAATTTGTTTCATCGAATTATAGTCAAACAAGGTCGGGAAATAATCCAAATCTTCTGTTCCTTCAAAAATGGATTTGTACTTCGACATCGAAATTTTTTGCAACTCGGAACTCTGCTTTTCTAAATCGGCAAAATGTTTGTTCAAATAATTTTTAAAATCCAGTTTAGACCAAGTCTCGATTTGTGCGAAATCCTGATTGCTGATATTGTTTCTTTGATCGATTTCCCATTGATCCTCTTGATAATGATCGTAGATAAATTCACCCAACAGAACTTGATAAACCAGTTTTTCTTCGCCTTTCAACGATTGGTCAAATTCCGACAATTTTTTGAAAAACTGACTTGAAGAATCATTTTTTTCATCATCTCGAGTTTGGTTCACAATACTGAATTCCGCTTTCAGCGAGCGTATGAGTTGAACGGCATTACTTTCTTTCATGGCAGTTTTTTGGATTTCTAAAATAATTGGGAGATTGGATTTGTATAAACCTTGCTTGTAATTGGTTTCAATTTTTTTCCATTGGTCGTCGTAATATTTCTGTCCAAAAATTGGCGTAACTACGATAAACAACAGAAAAAAAGTGAAAAGTGTTGTGAATTTTTTCATAAAAGATGTTCTAATAATTTCGTGACACGCGATAAATCGCGCCTCTACAATATCATGGATTTTAAAACTTTGAATTGGTTAAATTTGCAACTGATGCATTTTATAAAATTACTAAAAAAATACGTGATCGACAGCGAAATCTATGTTTCTTTGATGGGCACTTTTTTGGCAATTTTTTTCATGTTGGAGCAAAATGTGTTCCGCTTTCCGACGGTGATTTTAATCTTCATTACCTATTTCAGCGGCTATCTTTACACCAAATATCAAAACCATCAATTATTTCGCAAAGTATTGATTTTCAACATAATTTGCGCAATTGGTTCTTTAATATTAATTATTCTTAATCATAACGAAATCCGAATTTTAAAATGGTTGGTCATCGTGATTTTGGGATTGCTTTACAATAGTTATTTCTTGGAGAATTATATAAGAAAAGTTCAATTATTAAAGGTTTTTTATGTAGGATTTACCTGGGCTTTAATCAATTCCTGGCTGATTTTACCTCAATTTCATTTCACTATTTTTCTCATCAGTTTATTTTTTGTGACGGCTTTGGTTTTGCCATTCGATATTCGGGATATGAAGGTGGATGATGTCGTGACTTTTCCAAGGTTAATAGGAGTTGAAAACACGAAATATCTTGCGTATTTTCTTATTTTTTTGAGTTTAATGATTTCCATTTTTTATCTAAAAACTGCATTTGCAATTTCCTTTGCCTTAACCTCAATCTTAACCTATATCCTTATTTATTTTTCAGAAAACTCTAACAAAGATTCTTACTTTTCGTTTTGGGTGGAAAGTTTAAGCGGATTACCTTTTGCTTTTTGGCTATTAAATTGGCTTATAAATTGATAATCGATTATCGAAAAAAAATATTCTTTTGCAATTAAAATACCTTTTCACTGTAATTCTGCTTACTTGTTTTTCTTGTATTTTGGCGCAAGAGAAAAAGGATTCGGTTTACACTAAAATTGAAGAATTTTCAGACAAAAGAAAAGTTACCAAATTTCTGCACCGTTTTATTTTTAGGAGAGAGGCTGATTCAGTCTCTGTAAAAACGGATACTAAAGAAAAAAACACGACACAATTCAACGGAAAATTCATTCGGAACATTGAAATTGAAACGGTGGATCCTTTTGGTTATACGATTTCCAACAAAAATAAAGACACAAAATGGTACGATCGGCTTGCTGAAAAAATCCATATTGATTCCAGAAAATCAACCATTCGAAATTATCTTTTTTTCAAGGAAGGTGAAGAATTTAATTCCCAAAAACTATACGAATCTGAGCGTATGTTAAGAAGCGTAAACTTTATAAACCGCGTAAATATCAATGTTTCGGAAAGCGAAGATGCTAAAGATTCTCTCGATGTTCATGTAAAAGTTCTAGATTCCTGGAGTTTGAAACCGCGCATGAGTTTCTCGGGAAGTAAGATCGGTTTAGGAATTAAAGAAGAAAACCTTTTTGGTTTGGGTCACGAATTAAATTTTTATTACACCAATAATTTTAAGGAGAAAAAAAATAATTTCTTTGGAAGCTACACCACCAATAATCTTTTCGGAACCTTCATCAATGCGACTATTTTGGGCGAAAAAGATTTCGAAAATAATGAAAGAGTCAGTTTCAGTGCAAGACGGGATTTCTTTTCTCCGCTCACAAGATGGGCAGGAGGATTTACATTTGATTATTTCAAACGAAAGGTTGGTTTGCCAATATTAAATTCATCAAATATTCCTGAAGTTCAAATCAAAGTTTTCAGCCAAGATTTGTGGGGAGGTTATCAATTTCCGGTATTCATTAGCAACGATGGAAAAATTTCCAGAAATATTGCGGTTTTGGGAAGGTTTCAAAACTATCAATATAAAGACAAACCCGAAATTGACGGTGGAGATTTTTTTCATTCTACCAATAGTTTTTTAGCTTCCGCAGTTTTTACGGACAGGAAATTTTCTGTGGAAAAAAATATCTTTCAATACAATCTTCCTGAAGATATTCCTTATGGGAAATCATTTGGTTTAACAGGTGGGTTTTTAGCAAGAAGCAACCAAGCCATTCCTTATGGTGGAGTCTCGGCTTCCATTGGAGATTTCAATATTTTGGGATATTTTAATTTAAAGGCTCAATATGGGAGATTTTTCAGTAAAGAGAAAGACCGACAAAACGAATTTCGTTTAGACGGAACTTACTTCACCCCTCTGCACGATTGGAAATTTGCCAAAGTCCGCCATTTCTTCTCTCCCACTTTCGCCGTCGGAAATTGGCGTTATCAATATTCCTACAAAGACCGAATGAATCTTTCAGGATGGGACGAATTCCCAATGTACAACGGAGATTATATTGGGACTAAAAAAATTATTCTACGTTATCAAATGCAATTGTTCATCAATAAATCTTGGAAAAATTTCCATTTCAGTCCATATTTGAATGCAACATTGGGTTGGTTGTCACAAAATGGCGACCCTTTATTTAAATCCAAAACGGAGACAAAGTTTGGAATTGGTGCCTTGATTGACAATCCGTATTTGGTATTCAACAGAATTAAGGTTTCGTTTGTATATTACCCGAAACTTCCGATTGACAGTAAACCTGGGTTTGAATTTAACAGTTTTGGAAATGACAGAATGCCGTTAAGTTCTTTTGGCACGGAAGTTCCGCAGTTTGTGAATTTCGGGAATTAGAACTTCAATTTCAAAATCCATTAGTTCGATTTTCTTTATCTTTACTAAAATTTTGGCGATGGAAAATTTAGAGTTTCTAAAAAATAAATTAATCAGGGCAATCAACGAAAGTTCTGATAGAGAATT
>APMI01034060.1_pt1 | contig 10762 bp, 13 predicted proteins | sample 667938 | NCBI WGS metagenome assembly APMI01 (sample SAMN01084076, study PRJNA167559) | wastewater metagenome | biome: Wastewater | place: Denmark: Ejby Moelle, Odense | collected 2011-11-28
CGCCTCTTTGCGCTGCAGGACTCAAGGCTCCTCAACAAGCACGCGTCGAACTGGGCCCACCATCAATCACATAAGACAGCTAACATCATGAATTGAATAGGGATATCCATTTAGGCTTTGATTTCCTACTCGCTTTCCTACTCACAATTCTCTTACCCACCTAGCAACACGATTGGCCCAACCCCGCCCCAATGCTTCCAGACTGGACAGATTGCATGTCGAGATTGCCCCACTTCTGACAAGTCTATTCTGTGCACCATTGCGGTAAACCGAGACGTTGATGCGCCCAATTCAATTCGCTGGATCACGCCGGCATCCGCCGCTGGGCGAGCATCAAACGCGGTGGCGTTTCGACCTCGGCGGTGGTGCAGCCGCACCCGCGGATCGCCAAAGATCCCCACTACCCAAAGCCTGGTGTTCACGCCGCTGGTTCCCGTTAGGAGGCGAGGACGTCCTTCGAACGTAGTTTGCGGTGCCGCAGCCGCGCCGTTGCAGCGCTGATCGGGGCGAGAAGTCAGCGTAGATCTGGCAGCAGCGCGCCCAGTCCCAGTCCGACAAAGCCGGCCCAAGACGCCGGCTCGAGCTTCACCTCGTTGCTGAGAACGTAAGGAACGACGGCGACGAGTAGCGTGAAGCAAACCATTGCCGCCACGCTAGAACGCTTCACGCGCGTAGTGTCAGTGCCGATTTCGGCGGACATGATCACCATGAATTGCAGCTTTGAGTAGAGCATGAAGGCCACTGAGGCCGAAGGCTACCAATAGCCAGGTCTGATCGCCCAGCAACAGGGCAACCGAAAAAACAATGAAGGCTGCGACCTTGCGTACAACCGCGCCAGTAGCCAGCCCTTCCGACATCACCTTGATTCGCACCCACCACGACGGCTGCGTGGCGGTATGAGGTCGAAACGGCGGCGCCAAGGCCGGACCGAACAACAACCCAGTCGCGACCATCAATGCGTTCGACGCGGCCACCGGGTTGACCGCCTTGTTCCCGAGAACCGCGAGCACCAGGAGGACGAAAAGGATGGCGTAGGCACGCACAAGCCAAGTAGGCGCACTCGACGCTCGGTGTGTGTCATCGAATGCGAAGGCGAAATAGGTCGATGCGGCCAGATAAAGGCCGGCGTAGAAGACCACCATGAAAGCTATTGCCATTGCCTTCCCACACTATCCACCGTGCCGCACACCATCAGTTCCTGCGGAGCGCGCCGGTGTCGCCGCGTCGCTCACTCACCGTACTTTCGGTGATACCTGCTAACCGACCTGAAGTATCCCCACGAATCCAATGGATTTCAGTGCCCGGACGGGACACCGATGTTTTCAAGCGCGCCGAGTCAAATCAACCGCAAACATGGTCGATTGCCGTTCTGTTGTGATCTCAACTAAAGATGGGTAAAGCTAGGGCAACTTTAGCCATTGACGAATCGAGATCATGACGCCTGAAGAATTGAACTTGAGCAAAGACGACACCGCCTCGTCCACCGTAGACGAATGGTCTGCTCGCCTCGGAATACCCGCGACGACGCTCTTGCACCACGCAGGGCGCAATGAACTCAAGGTGTTCTTTCAACCTGTAGGCGTCAACTTCGTACCCCGCTACGTGAGAGTTGAGGGATTCGATACTGGTTCTTTTGATATTGACATACCCCCTGCGCTTCCTTCAGAAGCATTGACCGGGTCTCCTTACTTGGCAGGCACGCTGTACGGAATCTATCTCGACGCGCCTCGGTGTGCGGAACTGTGCAAGTCCCCGCAGATAAGAGTGACATTTCACAGGGAAATGTTGCACACCACGCAGCCATCCATTGTCGTCATCAGCAGCGAACAGAACACCTGGGGCCGCGACCTTCCATCCGACACCCGCATCGCAATCTTCCCGACGATCGCTCCTGACTACTTCACCCAGGAGGAGGGAAAAAAAATTCCAATTGCGCATCACATCAAGCATCAAGCCTGGAATCGCTCGGCGGAAGAATATTTGCGCACACCGATCTCATTCCTAGTTGAGGCGCGTCACGTTCGGATTCGAGACATCGACATGGCAGACTTCTTCTCTCGAATCAGGACATTTGCCTTCATCGACGAGATGTTTGACGGCGTCGTCATCGCCGATGCTCTGCCCAGTTTCGTCTCCAGGAAGCTGCTCGAACTGATCTCCGCCAATCGCCAGTTCTGGAGCGGGTCTGCTGGCCTGAATACAGAGGAGCGAGAGGCGCGCCGGAAGGAGGCGTTGATCTATTTGTCCGGGAACTTCAAGAGCTATTGCAACAAACAGTCAGACCCCGCTGAGGCAGTGAAGTTTGCTGCCGAGGCATGCGACCCGTACATGGTGAGCGCAGAGCACAGTCTTTTGCCGAAGACCACCGTTACCCGCTGGATGCTAGGGCTTCTAACTGCTTCAAAGCTGTTCTTGTCCGCGAGCGAGGCATTGGGGGGTAAGGCTACCCAAGAAAAAGAAGCGATCGTGGCATTCTTGAGGTCAATGAAGCTAAGAGAGAAGCCGGGCACCGCCGCGACCTTGCTGATGCCCGAGCGATCGCCCAGGAACCCGAAGTAACCGACCAGGATTCGCCTACATCATCCGACCGGTCAGCGTCAAGCATTGACACGCTAATCTTCGACAGAGATAGACATCAGATCCAGGATAGGAACCGTTGCAAGGGCCCTGCAGCGTTCCCAATCCACTGGAGTTACGTTATGAAACATGCCACCCGCAGCCGCAGGGCGACTGCCGCTGTCCGTACTACCGTAGGCCCTTTTGCCCATCCCACAACCGCAGCGACCGCCTTCGGTCCCTCCAGTCTGCCCGTTGCTGCCAACCACAATCTGCTTGAGCCCGACTGCTCCACGCCAGTGTGCAACTGCAGCGACTGTGCATGTCTGGAAAAGCGCTTGAGCGCGCGCTCCATCTACACGTTCCTGGACGAAAGCCGGAGCAAGTTCTGGGCACGCCAAGATCCTGGCCATGAGAGCCATGACCCGCTCTTCCCGAAGCCGGTACCTTCTTCATCGACTGGGAAGGGGCATAAGCGCTGGAAGCGCGGTGAATTCATGGCCTGGCTCCGGCTTTGCGAAGCCTTGTCGAGCGAATCCTGAGGTGATGACGATGAGCGCACACTTCAGCACCACTGCGCACGATAGCGCGACTGCCCGTTCGATTACCTCAATCACGTCGACGGCCTGTACCGGATATCTGGAAGCTGCAGGCACCGTTGCTCGAACGGCAGCAAAGCTGTCACGGGAAGATCTCAAGTTCTGCGGTATCGCAGTCTGCGCGGTATATGCGGTTGCCTGTGAGATCGCGTTGCTGAGCCGCCGCAGCGATGAGGCCAAGGACCTTGCCCTACAGCGCCTGACACAACTCGTCCCCAACGGGCCCTTCAATCGTGATTGCCACGCACGAACTGCGGTGAAACTGATCAACCCGAAAGGGCATGGCGCCAACAGCGCGCGATTTCAGAACGATGAGCTCTTCTGGTTTCGACGCAACTATCCGGGCGAACGTCGCCTGACCGACGGGTTGGCCCTGTTCATTTGTGCCTGCCTCTGGTGGACCGAGCAACAGGGCAAACGATCGGTCCACGGCGTGTCGCCGCTCACAACTGCCGACTTCGACAAGAAACTGGAGGCACTCGGGTTCTGTGACAGTGAACGTTACGCACTCCGCACGATCCTTCGCTACAAGCCTCGCTGCTAACGGAAGGCCTTGGTCATCCTGCAATCGATAGCCATCGAGCCGCTCGCACACGCGAGCGGCTCTTTCTTTATAGCAGGCTACAGCGCCATCGCACCTTCAGTCCCGCTGCATCTGCGTCTCTCAAAGCCATCCTCTTGCCGCCATGCTGAGGCTGCTTCGACCTCCCACAACGACATGATCCAGCAGCCGGACATCGAGCAGTGCCAACGCCTGCTTCAGCCGAATGGTCACCGCCCGATCTGCCGCGGACGGCTCAATGTCACCCGAAGGGTGGTTGTGGGCCACGATCAGCGCCGAGCAATTGATGCGAAGCGCGTGCTTCGCGACTACCCGAGGATGGACTTCCGCCCCGTCGATTGTCCCCATGAAAAGTTCGACGTATTCGATCAGCTTATTGCGGGAATCGAGCATGACGGCTGCGAACACTTCCCGCTCCCGATGGCCTAGCTTGTCACGGAAGAAATCGCAGGCCACGGCTGGATCCTTGAACGAAGCGCCCCGCACCATGCGCGCATCCACGATGTGTTGCGCGGCTTCGAGCACCTGTTCCGGCTCAGCAATTGCGTAACGCGTCTTGTCGCGGACAAAGAGCATCTGCGTCACAGGCATGGCTCTTCGCGAGCCGAGCCGTGCTGTTGTTCTGTCACCTGCCCTGGGCTAGTGGCAGCCGCTCCATCACTTGCGACTTCCCCCATAGCCTGAGCCGCTTCTGCGTCGCCCGGGATGTTGCCGAGTTCATTTCCATCATTGGCTGCCTCACGGTTCGGCCCCGTTCCAGCCGTTGCGTCACTCGGGAGTCCGGCCGACATCTTCGGCAACACGAAAACGTGGCGTTTGATGAGCTTTGCGAGCCCATAGACGGCGATCCCACATGCGGCAGCGATGCCGAGTTTCTTGATCATCTCTTTCTCCATTCTAAAAATTCATCCGTAGCCCAAGGGAGCACACCTGTCTTGCATGAGGTGTGCCGCTGGAAGTGGCAGCTACCTGCCACTCCTAACGTGCTTTAACGCTTGTCGTTGGCAGCTACTGCTGGCCTACGACGGTCCCACCGCATCCATTCGTTGCTAGCAAGCGTGGCTATCACGACTCGTCGAAGGGCAGCGTTGTCGTTCTAGGAGCGCAAGAAACAAGACGCCCGACATACGCTCGAGCGTCGAAGTGCCGCGACGGTTGGACTCAGGCTGTCAGGCCGACCAATTCGTCCCAAGCTCGTTGCTTCAACTGCGCACCTCGGCCAAACCACGCGGCATCACGCCTGTAATCATCACTGCGGGCACGGCGGTGGTGATCGACGTACTCGGTGACGCTGTTGAGCAATCCCCACGCTGTGCCACGGCTGGAAGTCAGCTGCGCGCCTTTGCCGCCGCCGTCGTACAGCGCGCGCACAGACCGGACGGCCTGTTCGTTGATCACGCGCGCCTGACCGAGTTGTGCGGGATATGTGAGCACCCGACGCAATAACCCTTCGACCGAATCCGGATCCACAGGCGTGGCCACCAAGGCCTTCATCCTGGCCACGAATCCATCCCACTCGGCGACCGTAACCCCCAACTGCTGTTTCACCACCTCCGGATCGAAGTGGCTGCGATGTGGCACCTTGATCGCGCCTTGCCTCTCGCCAACGGCGATCTGAAAGGTGTTGTTGCACACCACGCGGACCGAGGTGAACTGGGCCGTTGTTGCTAGGGTCCCGTCACAGGCAGTGGCCAGCAGTAGGTAGCCATCGACCCGGTCCTTGCCCTTGAGCTGCACGCTCTGCCCTGTACGGGCCAGCGCCCAGACCTTCCGGCCCTCCCGTAGTACACCGGCGGTCTCCAGCTCGAAGCCGCCCAGCTCCGTCAGGTCGCGGTAAAAGTCCAGGATCTCGCCGGGCTGCACTACCTTGAAACGCTTGGAGACCACCGCCAGCGGCGCCTGGGTGTCAGAGCGATAGAGCACTTTCTGCTCTGGATAGGCACTGAGCGTGCCCACGCCATTTCGGCCGGTGATAAAGCGGACCTCGGATTCCTCTATGGCCCAGTCCATGCCGGCGCTCTTCTTCCACTGTTCGATCGACTGGCCCGGGGCCAGCTTGTTGCCGAGCCCATGCCACGGGCGCTGCCCGGCATAGGCCATGGTTTCGACAAGGTGCATGTTGTTCTCCAATTTGAGAGGGCGAAAACGCGCAGGGCCCGGATTGCTCCGGGCCCTGCGCACTGCCTTTGATGTGTTGACGAACTACTTGGATAATCCGTGAAATGAGTGTTCAAGCTCGCCGAGCGCCCCCGTATCAAGGCGACAAGGCATCAATGCGTTCCTGATACGCGGTAGTTAGACACGCAATGTCGTCGCGACACGCATCCCGTCGATCCCGACGCCACGTCCCTTGGGCCTGATCCAATTCCCACACGTCATTGCTGTTGGCTTTCGCTTGCTCGAACCGATCTGCGAGCGTTTTATCAAGGGCGGCAAGCCCCGCATCCCTGCACATCGCCCGTTCCAGATCCGAGACGGCAGTAGCGCAACCAGGGCCAGGTGATGATCGTTCAGGTGCCGATTGCGCTGGTTCGGTCACCGTGAACGTCACGGCGCGAATAGTCTGCCCGTCAAGTTGCACCTCGACGTTATAGCGTCCTGATGCCCAGCCACTTTGATTCTCAGTGAAGAAGAGCGCAGCCAGATCTCCGTCGGTATGTATCAACTTGAATGCTTCGTACACAGGCACATCCGTGAACTCCCCGTGGAAGGTCCATTTCGTCGAGAGCTTGTGTTCGACCGAACCGGTTCCACGATAGGGCACCTGAAGGTAGATCGTGTCGTCTGGCTGGAAGACCTGAGTGGGCCTGATGACTTCGTTTCTGTTGTGATCCGCTTCGGATCCGAGAATTGGTGGATCGATGACAACATCGCTGGCTGATGCACGAAGCGATTCGAGCGGCCGATCGCCTTCCTGCTCGACTGGTGCATCGGACGCCGCACCGCCCGCCGGCAATGGCATTTCTCCAGGCATATGTTCAGGGATGCCCGTCTGCCCACTGGGTGCGCTCTGCTGGCGATAAAGCGCCTTGCACCGGCTGGATTTGTACACTTCAAGTAGCAATTGGAACTGCCCCTCACGATCGTTGGCATACAAGGGGACTTCTTCCTGAAAGCGAGCCCCCATTTCCATGCCATAGCGCGCGGGACTTCCACCGGTGTTGATCTTCGACAACAAGTGGTCTGTATTGCGCATGGCAATTTGCGCATCCGCGTCTTCGCCGAGCATGGTGGCGGCTTTCGCGCACTTGAAGGTCTGGTAGACCTTTTCCTCTTGGCTTTCTGAGCAACCAGCAGTGAGGGCCGCTATCAGGGTCACTGCTATGTAGATGTAGCTTTTTGTCGTTGTCTTCGGCACTGTCATGGCTCCGTGCTGGGTGCACCTAGACGTGGGCCTAATGCAATCCAACGCTGAAATGTGAGTATGGAGAAACAACGCACGCCCCTATGTAATGTGACGTGCGCGAGATCGCCTATCTGCCTCCGAACGCGGCGAAATTCTCGATCGCAGTCCACACAGCGCGTTCGACCTCGCCCAAAAGCGCTTCCACTGTGTCTTCATCGAGGATGTCCTCAACCACGTCGGAGACCATCGTCCCGATGATCTCTTGCTCGTGCGCGGTGTACAGCGCATACATCACCGGATCCTGAATGTTCTCCACAAACATGGCGGCAGTCTGCGAGGAAGCCGACATTCCGCGGAAGCCATGCATCCTCGACTGGAACGGGGTGAACAGCTTTGAATGCTTGAGTTGTCTGATTTTGTCAGGCCCCGAAATCTGCGCGAGATGACTCAACTGCTCTTTTCTGACGATTGCCTCAGCGATGATCATTTCATAGCAGACCGCTAGGACACCTGCCGCACGATCGTCTCCAAGTTCGGATCGCAGCATGTTCAATGCGTTGCTGAAAATAAACGCCAGTAGCTCGAATCGCACGATGTCTGACGACAGCACGAACTGTTCTTCGTCATCGAGCTCGAAATCGTTTTGCTCCAGCACTCGCGCAAAATCGCGCGATGCCTTCAGTAACGACGCCATCAGGGTGAAAAGGGCCTTGTTGAGGGGGTCGCCTGCCGCGAGTCGCCGTTCCTGCAGCTCGACTTCAATTTTCTGCAAGACGGCTTCCTCTACTTCCGTATCCTGCGACTCGTCTTCCTCGTGTTCCCTCTGCGCGTCGTCTTCATTTTCCTTGAACTCACTTGCCTTGTTTCCCATTTGCCGCATCCGCTCACGCGAGCTCTCGCAGCCTTGGTCTGCCGCCAGCTTAAACAGACGAAATGCCTCCGCTGGATCTCGGATTTCAAGATTTCTTGCCAGATTGTGCTGAGCCACCCGAAGACCCGCATCTGCGGCCCGTCGGAGCCAATACAAGGCTTGATCAGGATCGCCATGGCAACTCATGCTCATGAAATTCGCTGACTCCGCGTCGCCATTTTCAGCGCGATTGCGGTGCCAAGCACGCAAGTCATCGAAGTACTCATTTAGAGCCTGACATACGAGAGCAACGCCGCGACTGCTGAAGTGCACGAATTCCTTACATACATCACCCATGCGCAGGATCTTGGCGCCGCGTGCCTCAAATCCGCCGTTGAACCCACCTTGCAAGATGTACTCCTCGGGATCCACGAACAGCGACTTGAAACTGATGCACTTCTCGCCAATTAACAAGCCTTCTTTAGCGCCGCCTCGAAGCGTGTCATCAATCAGAACGAGGGGGTCACACATGTACCAACGTCCTTCCCACCCGCGCGCACTGATGGCGTTTTGGGCTTTTTGGGTAGGAATGGATGGAGCGACAAACAGCCGTGCCTGATCGGCCGATTCCAACCGAAGCCGCGCGAAATATTCGACGATGCTCGGCTCCGGCGCCGAACTCATACCGTCGGTGCGGGCGGCTCCACCGTATCTGGGTGGTTTAGCAGGAGCACCGTTGCGAGAAGCCTCCGCGGTTCGCGTGCTGCGCGGCGCAGTCTGGCCCCGGTTCCGGGCCTGAGCTTCATCGAGACGTGCTCGTTGCTTCGGGTCGGTTAGCACCCCGTATGCCTCGTTCACCCTTTGCATCTCGATGGTCGCCCATCGGATCGTTTCCTCGCCCTCTTTGGCATACCGATCCGGGTGATACTGCGAGCGGCGCCCTTTGAAGGCGAGCTCGATTTCGGTTTCTGAGGCGTTTTTTCTTACGCCCAGTACGCTGTATGGATCCACGTCAGATGCTCCTGGTGCAGGCAGGCATGTGCTTACTCACATGACGCTGTAGGGGTTGGAATGGTTGCTCATCGTCACGATGACTTCGGGCTTCAAGGCCCCGCGCGCCGTTGAGAGCCAGGCACGATCAGGGCAACGGTAGCGAGGGTTTTCATACTGGATATCCACTGATGCACTCGGGTGATCAGTGGTCTCGCTTGACGAACAACAGCACGCCCGTAATCACGAGCAGCATCAGGAGTCCGCCAATGACCTTGCCAAGCGACGGAAAGAGGATCGCGGGCCACACGATCGCCCGGCCCAGGTTGGCGGCAAAGCCCTGGTAGGAGTAAGCACCAAAGAACGTGCCGTAGAGCGCGAACAAGGCAGCAATGGCGGCGTAACCGCCAATCAAGACTTTCTTCATTTGATTCCCCTGTAGTAGGTCGCCAGCGGTCGCTAGTGACCGAGATGTCCACGCCGCGATTAGCCACGTGCGACAGCTGCGCTAGACTCTACATATGGCGTAGAGTCTGCCGCAACTGTAGAGGACAGTTCATGATGTGGACGATCCTTTTAGACCCCGTCCCCGGTGTCCAACTCTTCACCCCGCGCCTTGTTTGCCGCACGCCTGGTACAGGCGCGGCAGATGCGTGGCCTGAGCCAGCGCGCGCTGGGGGATCGCATGGGCCTGGGTAAGGCAACGGGCTCGACCCGGATCAATCGGTACGAGCAAAAGACCTCGGCGACCAGCTTCGAAAGTCTGGGCGCGTTGGCCGAGGCCCTGCAGGTGCCGCCGGCCTATCTGCTGGCCGATAGCGACCCGATGGCGGATGCCATTCTCGAACTGGGCAAGGCCACGGATCAGCAGCAAGCCAACTTCGCACTGTTGCTTCAAGGCCTCAATGCGGACCCTGCGTTGGTGAAGGCTCTGCTTCGGGTGTTGGCGCTACCCAAACGGGAGCGGGACAAGGCACGCAAGGCCCTGCTGGCCTCTCTGGACAAGCCCGGCGCGTGAGTCGATGAGACCCCGATAAGCCGGGGTCTCATCTTTCCTGCTGGGGATCGCGCTCCCTGTTACCGAAACCCACTACTCGCAAGGCCAGGCTGCACAGCTTCGGCCAACAACGCCCGGATCGTCTTGGCGTCTTCATCGATCGTGACCTGCACGCCAAACAGCGCCCGCTGGCTGTCCTGGGTGTCCAGGCGTGCGGCATCTGACTTGAACGCTCGGCTACCGAACACGAACCCGCCGTCGGCAGCCCGGTAGAGGTTGAAGAACCGTGTTTGCTGCCGGTCGTGCTGGACCAGGTCGTAGTTGCTGTCCGCCGGGCATGCCAGCTCGGCGGTCAGCAGATGTGCCTTGCCATCGGCCAGCAGGACGATCGGACAGGGGCCCGGTGCCTGCTGGCTGATGACCTGGAACTCGCTGCCGTTACGCAGCGTGCAGGTGCTCAAGTTCATGAAGTTCCTCCTCGATGTAGTCGTGTGTGATTTCGTCCAGGACCGCCCAGGCCCAGGCGTCCGTTGGTGGTTCGCCGTAGCAGGCCATCCATTCCTGCAGCACATCCCGCTCCAGGTCCTCATCCCGATAGACCGTCCCGTCGGGCATCAGACGTGTCAGGGTCAGGTCGCCCTCCCAACGGAACGGATCCTGTCCGTAGAGCGATGCGCCTCCGGCAACGCCGGGTTCGGGCAGATAGGTGTCGTTGCTATAGAGCGCCCCGTCCGCCTCGTCCCAGTCGGCTGCGTTGAACAGCACGGCCTCGCCCTCATGGGTCAGCAAGGCAAACCGGCTCCAGCCGGTGCCGTGCTCGATCAGGGGCCGTAGCCGGTGCCACTGCGCGACGGTCATGTCC
>APMI01032265.1_pt1 | contig 10759 bp, 8 predicted proteins | sample 667938 | NCBI WGS metagenome assembly APMI01 (sample SAMN01084076, study PRJNA167559) | wastewater metagenome | biome: Wastewater | place: Denmark: Ejby Moelle, Odense | collected 2011-11-28
GCAGTCGACTGGGACGAAGGCTTGTTGGCCTGCGTGGTGGAGCTAGGCGTGCCGCTGTTCAGCGCGCGCACCGGCGTCGAGGAAGTCGGGCCTTCCAGCGCCGGACGGCTGGCCGCAAAGCTTGGGTAGTATTGGTACGCTGGGCCGGCCTTGACACGGTTCAGCACCGCGCCAATGATGTTTGCGCCTACCAGTCGCAGGCTTTCAACAGCACTAATAGTGGTTTCGCGGCCAGTCGAGCCGCTGCCCACAACCAAGAGCACGCCATCGACTTGCGGAGCCAGCGCGAGGGTATCGGAGTACCACAGCGATGGACTGTCGATGATCACCATATCGGCGTGGGCTTTGCACATCTGCAGCAGCTCATACATTCGCTGTGAACCCAGGATCTCTGACGAGTTCGGCGTGCCAGTGCCGGCCGTAATCACCGAAAGGCCAGGAACAGACTGCACAGGCACCGGCTGCGGCAGGCGGTCGCGAACCTCAAACAAGCTCGAGAGGCCAGCCTTGTCAGCCAAGCCAAACAGCGTAGCCAGTTGCGGCCGACGCATGTTGGCATCGATCAGAATGACCTTCTTGCCGGTGCGAGCGAAAGAAACTGCCAGGTTCGCGGCAACATCAGTTTTGCCATCGCCGCGCGACGGGCTGGTGATCAGCAGCGACGGCAAGTGGCGGTCGGTACCCGGGATCTGCAAGTTGGTACGCAGAACACGGAAACTTTCGGCAGCCAGCGTCTCGGGAGCGGCCAGCGTCACCAGCTGCGCGCCATCCTTACCCGAAAGCTTTTTGTGCCGCGCCAAGCCGCCCAGATAGGTCAGGCCAGTCACGCTACGCAGCATTTCGGGTGTATGAATGACGTCGGTGAAGAACTCAAGCAGCATCATCGCAGCCAGGCCAAGCACCAGGCCGGCGATAACGGCGGCCAGCACATTGCGCTGGACATCCGGCGCGATCGGCGTGGGGTCGGCCACAGCTGGCTCAACCAGCGTGATCTTGTTGACATCGCTGGTCTGCAGCAGATCATACAGATCGGTATATGCGCGCTGGGCGGCGGCCAGCTGGGCGCGGCGATCATCAAGGCGGATGATCAGGGCGCGCTGCGCGGTGGCTTCAGTGGTCTGCTGGATCTGGTTAGTCAACTGATCGATCTCGGCTTGCGTTGCGCGGATGGTTTCCTGCAAGCGGGCGATCTGAGCCTCGCCATCCTGCCGGCGAGCCACCTGCTTGCTGCCAGGGCCACTGGGGCTCAAGGCAATCAGCTCGTCGCCGACGGCATTAGCAATGTCGGCCGCCAGCTTATCGTTATTGGCGTTGGCGCGAATACTCAGGATCTGCGTCGTGTCGATCCAGGTACCGCTCACCTGATCGGTCAGTGCATCGGCCGTAGTGTTCAGTTTCAGCTTGGCAATAACATTCTCCAGCACCGGGCGGCTATTCACCAGCGAGTCGTAGGTCTGCCCAATCTGGGTGCTCGCTCGCAGGTCGTTGCTGGTCACATTCGGATTATCCAGCACCGAACCGATCAGATAGCGCGAGCGTGCTTGGAAGACCTGTGGCAGTTGCGACGAATACCAGTAACTAGTAATTCCAGCCAAAGCAGTACACAAAAGTACAATCCATCCCCACCGTTGAAAAACCGAAAAATAATTCTTGAGTTCCATACAGTTCTTTTTCCTCCGTCGAGATTGGGTTGGCAGTAACGCCAACCCACGTTTTCTTATCGCTCAGTCGAGCAGTTTTGCTTGGTGTGCCGGCACGCGTGCTACATTATAGTGTTTACAGCGAACCACATGTCGATTATGTCTTCCCAGATCCAGCCTAAGTGCCGGGCCTCTGCATCTACCGCCCAAGCGATCTTCTACCGCCTTAATGGCTACTAGCCGCTTTTGCTAGTACGCGCCATCGCCAATGAAAACCTGAGCGACGGTTAGAAAGATAATACGAATGTCCATCATCAGGCTTTGGCGCTCAATATAGGCGATATCCAGTTTCAACCGCTGATCGAAATCGAGATTACTGCGGCCACTGACCTGGCCAAGGCCAGTGAGGCCCGGCACGACCTCAAGGCGCTCGGTGTGCCACAGCCGGTATGTCTCTGGCGAGAATGAAGTTGGGCGCGGGCCAACCAGCGACATATCGCCTTTCAGCACATTTAACAGCTGCGGGAGTTCATCGAGACTGGTTTTCCGCAGCAGTTTTCCCACACGTGTGATGCGCGGATCGTTCGAGATTTTAAAATCCGGCCACGTGAGCTCGTTCAGGTGCGCATATTTAATCTTGAGTTCTTCGGCGTTCGGCACCATAGAACGAAATTTATACATCTTGAACCGTCGGCCACCCTTCCCCGTGCGCAACTGCCGGAAAAAGACCGGACCGGGCGAGTCAATATATACCAAGATTGTAAGCAGCAACAGCAACGGCCCCACAATAGGCGCAACCATAAGGCAGGCCGTCACATCAATTGCTCGCTTGACAAAGAAATACGCTTTCCCGCGAATGATGCGATTTTGCGGGTCGAAATCGAGATACCAAGGCGAAGCCGACCTCGACCGATTCGTCACATCCTGTACCATTGCCATACTCCTTCACGCCCACACAATTTACGTGAGCCGTTCCATTCTCTTCCTCAGTCTGCATTGCTCGGAGAGAGTTGAGAAGAGGTGCCGATATCCTACGTATCGGCTGTTCGAGTCGCCACAGACGGTTCGGGCTTGGCCCGTTGGTCGTTCGACGTCTCTGTCTCACGCCGGAGCTTTTCGGTTGCCTTATGCACAAGCTCTTCCGAAGTCAGCGCCGTTTTCGGAAAATCGGCGACGTGGAAGCGGAAGCGCAATCCCAGATGCTCTTCAACCTGATGCGATAGTCGGTTCAGCAGGCCTTCGGTTTGATCGGCCGGGGTTTCGGGCGCCAGCAGCAAAAAGTGGCCGTTGTTGTCGTGATGCGCCACTGCATCAGTTTCGCGTGTATTTTTGCTGAGAAAGACCCCAAACTGAACTTGGACATACCGCTTCAGGAGGGCAACCTGCGCATCGCGCACAGCCCGGTGAAGTGCTGCATTCGAGGAACTTGCGTCGATCTCGATTGCGGCAAGGCTCATCGGGTGCTGGTGGCGGCGGGCGCGCCCCAGCTCAGTGCGAATGCGCTCTTGCATCTGGTCGTAATCCAACACTCCAACCCGGCCCTTGGGCAGCGAAATAGCTTCCACTGCATCCTCAAAGTCACGCAGGCCCTGGTTTACCAGCCAGGTCAGAGCAATGGTAATAGAAAGAGCAACAATTTCAGTAATAGTGATGTATTTATGAAAGCCCTGGAACACCGGAATAGTGCTCAAGACTTTCGTGACCGTAAACAAGGCAAACACGCCGGCGCTTGCTGCATACATAACGCGCTGGGGCATGCGTACCAGCAAAAACAGCGCAGCCGTCACAGAAGCAATAATATAAAAGGAAGAGCTGAGGTTGACGTTTGCCCCTTTTTCGAAATCGAAGCGCTCTATATTAAATAACAGGCTGAGCCATAAAATTGTAAAGGCTACACGCCAGCGAATTGACTTCATATGACCTCTTCCTCCATGATGACATCAGATGATACTTTTGCGATGCTTGCCTTTATCACAGACTTACACGCCAAGGCAAGCCCAATTTCAATCTTACGCTCTTTATCTCTGCGCCACATCAACGCACATTCGCAACTATGTTAAAACCTAGATGGTCAGGCTTATCATAGGATTAACATGTAAATCCCGTATGAAACGAACCGAAGATCAAATAACAAAATGTTTAGACGATTCCGGAAGTAACTATGTTTCTGAAAACTGGTAGCCAAAGATCTGCTTTTCTATGGGCAAATTTGAGTTGCACACAATGGGCTGAGCCTGCTCAGAGCGGAAGTATGCCTGGCAGTTCACACGCCCTTCCCCATGCTTCACAACCACGTGGTTCCGTGTTTTTGCCAAGTTTTCAGTTCAAGACTATGAGTTGCCTTTGTAGGAAAAGCTTTGCAGTCAGTGAGCAGGCTCACATTTTCCCGGCCACGCTGCCGAAGGCACCACGTATGGTTCTTTAAGTGCAGGTTATATGATATAACGCGAGCACTCCGAGATTAGTTATGAGGGGAGTGGGGGGATTTTCCCAACTCATAACCATCAGGATGAGGTTCTACCGCATCAGTAAGCCGTATTCCCTTAGAGGCCACCTTTTCAATTATGACAAAAACGCAATCTAAGAATATTGTTTTGGGTGTATTTCCCATGGCAGTACGATAACCAGGGAAATGCTTAGCAGAGCGTTTGTAGCAACTAGCACGCCACGGAGTAGTAAATCAGGGTCATTTTGATGAACAAATTATGGCGATTCGTTCATCTCGGTACAAGAATAAGCTCCGCATGGCTTTTATGCCTTTTTGCTTAATCGCAGCCAGCAGAAAATATCTATGAGTCTTGTCAGGTGAGGCGGATATTGTGGTGAGTGCTTGATACTCGCATACGGCTTTGCGCTCTATATACGTGTGTTTTTCATTAGTGTGTCTTCCTCCAATCTTATCCTTATATACAGCGCGTACGCCTGTGGTATACTCTCGCGCATGCAAAACAACGAACATCAGCCCACCAAGGCTTTGATCATTTTTAATCCTACCGCCGGGCAGGCTGGCTCACTTGAAGCCGATATTCATACGGCGCGCGATATCTGGCAGGCGCATGGCTGGCAGGTTGAGCTGCAGCCAACCCGTGGCCCTGGTGATGGTGCCCGCATTGCGCGCGAGGCCGCTGCTAATGGATTTGATGTGGTGGTGGCGGCGGGTGGCGATGGCACCGTCAACGAGGTAGTGAATGGCCTAGCCGGTACGCAAACCGCCCTGGGCGCGCTACCAATTGGCACAGTCAATGTGTGGGTACGCGAGCTTGGCATTCCGCTGCAACCACGCGCTGCCGCCGAGGCGCTGCTTGAGTGTCGGCCCCGCGCGATCGACCTGGGGCGCGCGGGCGACCGCTATTTTCTTTTGATGAGCGGGATTGGCTTCGATGCCGCCGTGACGGCCGAAGTCCGCTCATCCGAAAAGCGCCGCCTGGGTATATTCGCATATATATTGCGAGGCGTAAACCTTGCCGCCCGCTTTCGTGGCACGGTGGCGCGGATTGTGATCGATGGCAAGCCAATTCGCAGCCGGGTGCTGATGGTGGTGCTTGGCAACAGCCAGCTTTATGGTGGCGTGGTCAAGCTCACGTCGCGCGCCAGCATCGACGATGGTCTGCTCGATGTCTGCATCATCAAGGGGCGCACGCTGTGGAGCGCGCCGTTCCGCCTGATCTCGATTATTACCCAGCGCTACAATATCGACCCAAAACTTGACGGCCAGTGCCCGTTCAGGTCGATGGCGACCATATTGGCGAAACGCCGATGACGTTTCAGGCTATGCCCGGCGCGCTGATCGCGCTCTTGCCAACTTCGATGCCCGAAGATCTGGTGCGGCCCGACGTTCAGCCGCCGCGCTACGCTTGGCGCAGGCTGGTTGGCCGCTTGATGCAGCGGCGCTCCACAGCCAAGCATCAGCCAGTGTCGCGCAGCTAAGGCATTGCAGGGCGTATGATCAGCACATTTCGCGTACCACACTTATTTCAACGCTTGTTGATCGGGCTTACCACCTTGGCGACGAGCCTGCTCCTGCTTGCATGCAACTCCGCCACAAATGCCGCCCCCACATTGCAACCGGTGCTCGCGCCAACTACTATGGTTGCCAAACCGGCGCCCACTATCGCTGCGCAGGCGCTTGTCCAGGCAAGCCCAAGCTCGGTTCCTTCGTCTGAAGCGCTGCCCGGCCAACTTATTGTTGTGCAGGCGGGCAATGTATGGCGCTGGCGTGGCGTCCAGGGCGAACAGCTCACCAGCAGCGGCGACGCCTTTCAGCCGGCGATTTCGCCGGATGGGCAACAGCTTGCCTATGCCCGCCGCGTAACCAGTGGCAGCGATATTGTGGTGCGCTCGGGCGCGGTCCCTGAGCCGCTGGCCCTCACCGACAACACGCCCGATCCGTCTACGTATAGCTACGACCGCATTTACGCGAGCCGCTGGGCATTTTACCCGGCCTGGTCGCCCGACGGCGCGACGCTGGCGTTTGCCTCGCAGTTTGGGCCGCCAGCTGGATCTCCCGCCGCTGAGTATCGCATGTCGCTGTATACAATCTCGGCCGAAGGCGCACAGGAGCAGCAAGTGTTTGGCAGCGCGAATGGGCATGTTGGCCGGCCAGCCTACGCGCCCGATGGCAAAACGATCGTCTTCGCGTTTAGCCCGGTGAAGGAAGAAGAAACGCCGGTGCTGTACCGCTACACGTTTGCAAGTGATCAAGCCCTGGTGCTACCCGACGCGCCGCAGCAAAGCTATGATCCGGCTTTTTCGCCGGATGGAATGTGGCTGGCGTTTACGGCGCGCACCGCTGGCGGAAACGATATTTATGCAATGCCAGCGCCTGGCGGCGCAGTCGTGCAGCTCACCACAATGGGTTTTGCGCGCGCCCCCGCCTTCTCGCCCGATGGGCGCATGCTGGCGTTCCTTGCAACCACGGCAGGATCGAATAGCTTTGATCTGTGGGTTGCCGACGTGCAGGTTGATACGGAAGGAACGCCGCGTCTAGGTGAGCCGCGCCAGCTTACGACCGACATGCACCTTGACGCCGACTCGGGCATTTCGTGGGGCCGCTGATGAGCCAGAATAACCTTTCATCGGCAGAGTACCCGTCAGGAGCGCTCAAACATCTCGCCCAGGCCGACCCGGTGCTTGCCGAGCTGATTGAGCGCTACGGGCTCGTGGCGCGCGAGCGCAACCGGCCGCCGCTCTACGCGCTGATGGGAGCAATTGTCGGCCAGCAAATCTCGGTAAAGGCGGCGGCGGCGATCATGGGGCGGCTGCTGGCGCTGCTGCCCGCTGGCCAGCAGGTGAGTGCCGAGGCATTGGCGGAAGTGCCGTTTGAGCAGTTGCGCGCGGTTGGGCTTTCCACCGCCAAAGCGAAGTACATGCACGACCTGGCCAGCAGAATTGCCAGTGGCGCGCTGGATCTTGAACAGCTGCCGACCCTGGACGACGAAGACGTGATCGCGCAATTGTGCCAGGTGAAGGGTATTGGGCGCTGGACGGCCGAGATGTTTCTGATTTTTTCGCTGGGGCGGCTGGATGTGCTGGCTGTGGACGATCTGGGGCTGCGGGCAGGCATTCAGCGCGCCTATGGCCTGGCCGAACTGCCCAAGTCGGCGGCAATCCGCGCTATGGCTGAGCCGTGGCGGCCCTACCGAACCATCGCAACCTTTTACTTCTGGCAGCACCTGCACGCCACCCCACTGCAATCCAAGGCATAAGAAAGCCGCCGGATGCATACACACCCGGCGGCCCTTTTCTTGGTGAGAAGCTTTTAGCTAAAGATGCCCCGTACGCGATCCACCAGCGACTCGGCGGCCGACTGCATTTCGCCGACGTTCTCACGCACCTGGCTGCGCGTATCGACGGTGACGCTATCCTCGTTCGGCACCAGCAACCACAGCACCAGGTAGATCACCACGCCGAAGCCATTGAGCAGGCCCAGCGCCAGAAAACCAATCCGCACCAGCAGCGGGTCGATATTAAAAACAGCGGCGATACCGCCCGCCACACCGGCAACCATACGGTCGTTGCGGCTGCGCACTAATCGTTTGCCTTGCATTGTACACCTCATCTCGTTTGGCATTCGCCAAACGTACTATGTTCGATGCAAGTAGGACGCAGCCACCCTGCACTTTGTTGCAGCTAATGGCCGGCCAGTGTTTTCAGCACTTCGAGCGCGCGCACAAGCTGCACATCGTCGCTGGTCAGCAGGGCTTGCGCATCGAGCTTGGCGGCATTAGCGGGCGTTAACGGAGCCACCTCGGGCGCGAGCGACACCAGTTCGTCGGGCTGAATGCCTTTGCCGCGCACAACCTCGCCCTTAGGCGTAAGCCATTGGGTGGTTCCGATACGCACCTGCGCGCCATCGTTAAGGTTGAAGGTACGCAGCACAGTGGCTGTGCCAAACGTAGGTTCGCCAATCAGGCGCGCGCGGCCAGCATCTTTCAGCGCGCCAGCCAGAATCTCGGCGGAGCTGGCACTGTTATTATTCACCAGCACCACCAGCGGAAGGTCGGTTGCCACGCCGCCAGCTTTGGTTTTATACGGCGTCTTATCCCCCGCGCGATTCTGCTCTAGCAACACAGTGGTATCAGCCGGCAAGAACTGGCTGGCAGCGGCCACCAGTTCGTTCACATAGCCGCCCGGGTTGTTACGCAGATCGAGCACAATCGAAGCCGCGCTCTGCTGGCGCGCATCGGTGAGCGCCTGTTTCAGTTCATCGCCCGAGCGCTCGGCGAACTGATTGAGGTGGATCATGGCGACCTGATTGGGCAGCATGCGCCATGTCACGCTTGGCGAGGTAATTTCGGCACGGGTGATCGTGATATCTACTGGCGTGGTTTCGCCAGCGTGTTGGACGGTAAGTACGACCTGGGTGCCTTTCGGGCCTCGCACTTTGCTGCGCAGCTCGGAAACCGAGATGCCGTGCACATCTTCGCCATTGACTTTCAGGATCTGGTCGTTGGGGCGCAGGCCGGCCTGCTCGGCGGGCGAACCTTCCATGGGCTGCACAATGATTGGCTGGTCGTTCTTGACGTCGATGTACGCGCCAATACCTTCGAACTTGCCCGAAAGTTCTTCGCGCTCGGCCTTGGCGGTGTCGGTTGGCAGGTAACGGGTATGCCCGTTGTCGCCGAGTGTGTCGAGCATGCCCTCGATTGCGCCGTCGATCATTTTCTGCGGCACCACCGCGCTCGGGTCAACATACTCATCGCGCGCGAGATCCCAGGTTTTCCAGAAATTTTCAAAGCGCGCGCAGACATCGGCCGACTCAGGGCAGGCTGAACTATGGTTCAGGTTGAGTAAGGTCGTTCCGAAATAGCCGCCACCCACCCCAGCGACCAAGGCTAGCGCCACCATGGGTACAACCAGCCAGATGGGGAGTTGGATTCGCATCACCCGCGATACCGAATCACGCATATGTTTCCTCAGGCCGTAGCCTGCTCCTTGCAAAAGCACGCCCATTCCGCGCGCCGCAGCCGGCGTTAAAGCAGTGTCAGTATACCATCCGGCCTTACCATTTGGGATGAAGGAATGGTGAGTCAGCTGCCCAGCCGCGCGCCATCAGTGCCATGGAGGCCATTGCGCCAGGCAGCAGCCAGCAAGGGGCGCTTGCCTGCTGGCTGCACAGTCAGGAGTTCAAGCACGCCGTCGCCAGTTGCCACAGCCACGCTGTCTGGCCGAAGCAGGAGCGTTCCAGGCGCAGAATCGCCCGGCATACCCGGCACAGCGCGTGCTGCAATGATCTTGAACGGCTGACCCTGCCAGGAGGTTTGCGTGCCGGGCCACGGGTCGTAGGCGCGGGTCATGCGCTCGATCTGCGCGGCCGAAGCATTCCAATCGATCACGCCATCACTCTTCTGAAGCATCGCGCAGTACGTCGCCTGCGTATCGTCTTGCGGCGCGGGCAGCAGGCTACCATCGGCGTAGGCAGCCAACGCCTCGACCAGCAAGCGCGATCCAAGCTCGAACAGCTCATTAGTAAGCGGGCCATTGCGCGCACCGGCCAGAAGCGGCACGCGTTCTTGCGCCAGGATTGGCCCGCTGTCCATCCTGGCATCGAGTCGCATCACCGTCACGCCGGTTTCGGCGTCGCCATTCAAGATCGCGGCGTGTACTGGCGTGGGGCCGCGGTAGAGCGGCAGCAGTGAGGGGTGAATATTGAGGTAACCAAGTGTTGGAAGTTCTAATACATTCCGTCGTAATATCTCGCCATAGGCAGCCACCACACCGACATCGGCACGCAAGCTGGCCAGCTGTGCCACCACATCGGGATCACGCAAAGTTGGCGGCTGCAACACCGGCACGCCCAGATCAAGCGCAGCACGCTTGACGGGCGGAGCCTCGGCGCTGCGCCCACGCCCGGCTGGCCGGTCGGGCTGCGTCACCACCCCAACAACCGTGTAGCGCGGGTCGGCGGCAAGAGCGCGCAAAGGAATGACCGCATACTCAGGCGTACCCAGAAATATCACTCGCATAGGCATAGCATCCTTATTATATGTGCGATAGGGCAACCACTTTCCACGTGCGCGGGGCGGCACGACGCTATTGCATCTGCTGCTTGAGCTGTAGTATAATGCAACAACGCGGTGCATCATTGCGCAATCTAATGCGCCATTTCGCCAAAATGGAATATAGCGTTCCCGGCGCAGCCATCCGCGCGTTGCGCACGGCGCCCTCAGCCGCTGGCCACCACACATGAACTGAACTGATCTCGCCCGCCCGCTGCACGCAGTCGGCGTATTACACAATCGGCAACGCAGGAATCTGGGCGCTAGTGTGCATCGAACTATACTGCCAAACGACACGCCCAGCAAACGCAACTCTATACACAAGGGGGTCTGAATGGCTATCAAAACCGTCGCTTCTTCCGCCGTTCTGGGGCTTCTCTTCGCTTCTCTCGTGGTGATCTACCTGCTGATTCCGGCAAATGGGCTGGTGCTCTTTTTATCGGTTCTGATAATGCTGGTCAGCCTGATCGTTGGGCAAAGCCGGCGCTGGCGCGATATTGGCGCAATGGCAATTTTTGCGGCACTGGTTTCGCTGGTGGCGGCGGCGCTGCTCGGTCGGGCACTGTTTGGTGGGGTTGGCCGCATTGTGGTTCCGGCGCTGTGGGCCGTGGCGCTGCTCGG
>APMI01019542.1_pt1 | contig 10758 bp, 13 predicted proteins | sample 667938 | NCBI WGS metagenome assembly APMI01 (sample SAMN01084076, study PRJNA167559) | wastewater metagenome | biome: Wastewater | place: Denmark: Ejby Moelle, Odense | collected 2011-11-28
TTAAGATGGATTCGCGGCCCGGTCGGAGCTGGCGATTGCTTTGAAAATCGCGAGCGGCGGGTAGGACCTGCAGCTCAGGATGATCTGCGCGCAGCGGCGAGGCTGGTCCATCACCCAATAGGCGATACACGGGCTCTTGCGCTCGAGGCTGCGTATTTTAGCTGCTGTCGCGATTAATCGCGTCTGCGGTCTGAGTCTTCGGGAGAGCGATTGTTGGATAGGCCGCGACAAAAACCGAACCACGCCGCCTTTCTTCGGCGGCGTGGTCGATGATTCCGGCCGACCCGTCGTGCGGGGCGGCTGCAGGATCTACCGTGGGTAGAGTCACAAACAGCAAGAGGCGCGAGCTTCAATTCATCTTGAGATTCGCTTTGTTGAGGCCTTCGGCGACGGCTGAATGGCAGGTCTTGTCGTCATCCTTCCTGAGCGCGGCCACCGCCTTTACCTTTGCCTCGTCGAGCGCGGTCTTTGCGGGAGCGGCGAGGTTGGGCGTGGTGAAAGCATGCTCGAGCTGTTTCAGATCGCTTTCACAATCGGCGCGCGCGGCTGTTGTTGCAGCGATGCCGACGGCAACAGTCAGGTAAGCAGCCTTGATCAAAGAATGTGTCATTGGTTTCTCCTGTTTGTGGGCCGATGATCGATGGTGCTCGAATGAGCTCCAGGGCTGGAGTGGCACCGGCTCCAACCCGAGAGGGCATCAGACTGCGGCTGGCGCTTCTTCGATGCGATCAGCCTTGCTGACGGTCAGGAATGCGACCAGCGCGAGGATCGCGCCGAGGAACAGCAGGCTCGTGTTGACCGTGCCCCAACCCAAGCCGCCAGCAATGACGGGCTTGGCAAGGAAATCACCCACCGATGCACCGAGAGGGCGCGTCAGGATGTAAGCCACCCAGAAGGCGAGGATCGCGTTGGCCCGGGCAAAGCGGAAGAGGCAATAGGTCACGGCGATCATCGCGGCGAAGATGATTGCGGCCGGCCCGTAGCCAAGATCGAAACGCTCAGCGATGAGATCACCGGCCGACGTGCCGAGCGCGAAGGTGAAGAGGATCGCGGCCCAGTAGAATAGCTCGCGTCGCCTCGAAACGATCGTGTGCACGGAAAGTGTCCGCTCGCTCCGATACCAGAGGGCGAAGACCGCCGCGAGGATCGCCCCGAATGCGACCGAAGTCGTGATGAGGCTGACCCCCATGCCGTCGACGAGATTGTCGGAAATCAGGGTGCCGACGACGCTGATCAGGACGACTGTGAGCCAGTAGGGCGTGGGAATGTAACGGCTGGCCCGCAATTGCACGGCGAGCGCGGCGACGAACGCGCCTGTCATGATCCACGAAGTGACGGAGAGGCCCAAGCCAAGCTTGGCGGAGAGCAAATCGGCCGCGGTCTCGCCGACCGTGGTGGCCAGAATCTTTATGATCCAGAAGTAGACCGTAATCTCGGGAACCTTGTTGAGCATTGTCGTCGAACGATCGTCTGGTATTGCTGGCATGATCCAGCTCCTTGCGTTGCGGGGATCTTTGTCGTTGGCGTCTTCAGAAGGCACCGACGTCCGGTAGACCGCTTCAACTTCGCGGATGCGGCATCGCCGCAAGCTGGCGGGACCTATACGAATTCGTCGGAATCCCTCCGGACGCAGAAACGGCCGGTGCTGTGCACCGGCCGCCCTCCTGCGTCGCCCCGCTTATTCGGTGATCGTGTCGCCGCTCGACCAGCCGAATTCAGTCGTTGTCGCCGTCACCTTCGTCGTCAGCGCTGGCCAACGCTTGTTTGGTGATTTTCCCCGTCTGCGTATCGATCAGCACCTTGTGCTGGGCGCCGTCCTTCATGACTTCGACCTCGAAGGTCACCACGCCGTTTTCGTCGTCGATACCCGAACCGACGGCCTTGCCACCGACGGCCTGTTCGGCAGTGGCAATCGCCTGCTGCATGGTGATCTTGGCGTTCTGCATCACCTGCGCTTCGTTGGTGGCTTGATCCTTGTTCTCCTTGGCGAAGGCCGCGCCGGCCGCACCGAGCGATCCGAATGCGATGGTCGTGGCCATGATGGCGGGAAGAATCTTGCGGAATTTCATTGTCTGCTCCTGGGTATGTAGCGGTCCGGTTTGGGTTGAACCGTGGAACAGTTTTGGCAGGTGGCAGCTTGAGGCGACTTGGACAGCCCTATACCGTTAGCCAATCAACGACCACGCGATGAACAACGCCCGCGCCGATTTTCGCCAAGATCTCCAAGGTCAGCAGAAGAGCTCGCGACAGGGCAGGTGGCCCATCTGATGGGCGGGCCATGTGCAGGTGGTTTGCGGAATTTGGCTTCGTCCTAAGGTTCGCAAACGCTGTGCGGAGCCCAATTGCTAACCTAAACGGCATCAAGAGCCTCTAGATGCCCCAGTCAGCCCATAATCGAAGAAGCGGATTGTTTGGCGAAATGGCGTCCGAACGAAGAAGGCGCATTGGGAATAATCAATGTTGGAGACAAGTGGCGGCGGTTCCGAGAGGCCTAGAGCTTGGATCGGTCAATCCGACCATGCTGGAGCTTGCCAATTCATGCCGATCAAGGCTTTCCCCATCGCGGTAGCGGCTTCTGTTGCCGCATTAACCGCGGCCAATGCCGCTGACCTCCAAAGCCGCAAAATGGCCCCCGCGGCGCCGACTGTGTATGGCCCAGGGCCATACAATTGGACCGGTCTATACGTCGGTCTTGGCGGCGCCTACGATAGAGCGCGATCTTCTGCCACAACGGCCACTGGAGGGCGCAACAACACGCGTTCGGGCGCGGCGTTCGGTGGTTACGCGGGCTATAACGTGCAACTCGGGCCGATCGTTTATGGCCTGGAGGCGGACGCCGCGGTTCTCTCGTCCGGCTCGAAGTCGAACCGTCTCGCCGGCGCAACCAACTTTCGCGGACGCTACGACGGCTCGGTCCGGGCTCGCGCAGGCTACGCCTTCGACCGTTGGCTGGTCTATGGCACCGGCGGCCTTGCGTTTCGCGATCAGAAGGTCAGCTCTGGTTTGACGGCCAAGAGCAAGACACAAACTGGCTGGCTCGCGGGAGTTGGCGTAGAGCGTGCGCTCACCGACAATCTGATTGCCCGGGTCGAATATACTCACGCGGATTACGGAAAGACAAAGGCACTCGTCCCTGCCGGCCTCGGCCGAGGCCGCTCGACTGACGATCGGATCATGGCTGGCTTGTCGTACAAATTCGGATTGTGACCGCACCCCGGCGAGGCGTGGAACAGGGCTGAGCCAATGCTTGAAACCCTTAATCAGAACCTGTTTTTCGTGCTGAACGCGGGCCCGTCCGTTTCGTCCGCTGCGCGCCTCATCGGGATCGCTGCGGCGGAATATCTGTTCTGGCTGTTGCCGGCGGTCATGGTGATCGCTTGGATCGTCGGCAGCAGTCGGATGCGTCATGCGCTTCTTGTTGGTGCCATCGCGGCGTGGATCGGCTTGGCATTCAATCAAGGCTTGGGTCTGTTCTGGCCCCATCCGAGGCCGTTCATGCTCGGCCTTGGACAGCAATTGATACCTCACCAATCAGACCCATCGTTTCCGAGCGATCATTTGACGGTGATCTGGTCGGTCGCCGCCAGCCTCCTTGTCGGCTACGGCTCGGCTCGTCGATTGGGTCTCGCGACGGTCTTCCTCGGCCTTGTGATCGCTTGGGGACGCATCTTTGTGGGCGTTCATTTCCCGTTTGATATGGTCGGCAGTGCCCTGGTGGCGGTGATTTCCAGCATGCTCGCCTGGAATGTTGGTGCCCGCCCGTCTGCCTGGTGCGTCCAGCTTAGTAGGGCAATCGAACGGCGCTTCCGGCTGCACATTGAAGACGTCATTGCGAAAATGCGTCACCACGCATAGCCGACTTGACGAACAGTCAGCGCCGCTTCAGATCACCGGAAGCGAAAAAATAAGACCCTGGCCGGTGAAACGCGATGCCCGGAATCATTGACCGGCTCAGGCAGCGAGCCAAGGATCTCAAACGCGATATCAATGCCATCTATTTGGCATCGCGCGATCCGCGGACGCCTTGGCCCGTGCGGTGGTTGGCGATCGCTATTGTTGCTTACGCTCTCTCGCCGATCGATCTCATTCCCGACTTCATTCCTGTCTTGGGATATCTGGACGATCTCGTGATCGTCCCCGGAGGAATTTTCCTCCACAAACAGTTGATCCCGCCCGAGGTCATGCGGGAGCACAGGCTTGCGGCATCGAACCGAGAGCACGCCGCCGGAGGTCGAGCGGCCGCGGCCGTGATCGTAGGCATCTGGCTACTTTGCTCGGGCTTCGCTGTCTGGGCGGCCTATCGATATTTTCGCCACTGACCGCCGCATGTCACGGTTGATCTGCGCTGCGAGATCGGCCGACTCGCGATATTGATCGTCGTCGCGATTGGGAGTTCGACAAATCGGATTAGGTTTCGGGGGACGACAGGTTCGGGAAACTGGCCCGCCAGACCGCCAGGCTTTCATGCTTGACCTGCATCATAAGGCCCATATCATGCGTGTGATCGGGGAGTTGTGATGGACCTTCGTCAACTTGAAGCCTTCGCTGCGGTGATGTCCTCTGGAAGTATCACCGGTGCAGCGCGTCTCCTCGGCCGCTCTCAGCCGGCATTGACCCGTCTTATTCAGGATCTTGAGGCTTCGCTCGGATTTAGCCTCCTGCATCGTAGTGGACCCCGCGTCACGACCACAGAGCAAGGGCTGCGGTTTTATCGCGAAGTTGAACCGGTCCTCGCTTGGCTTCGCCAATTGCGCGAGCGCGCGGATGCGATCGCAGCAGACAGGCCGCGCTCACTATCGATCGCGTCGATCGCCTCGTTCTCTGTTGGCATGCTGCCGGCCGCGTTGCGGCGTCTCGGGCTGCAGGACCTGCCCGACCAGATTCATATTCGAACCGCGATTGCCGAGCAGGTCGTACAGGATATTGCCACTCAGGTTTCGGAAATTGGTGTCACCAGCTTGCCGGTTGATCATCCGGCATTGGAGATTCATTGGATCGGTGAAGCCCCGTGCGTGGCCGCGATCGCCGCGGACGATCCTCTGGTGGAGCTTGAGCGCATTCCATTATTAGCGCTAGGCGGTCGCCGGTTGATCACATTGGCCAACCCATTCAGGTGGCGCCGGAGGGTCGATCTCGCATTGGAGGCAAATGGGGTTACTCCTGCCGCCGTGCTGGACACAAATACATCAAACGCCGCCATCATGTCGGCGCGGGCGGGCCTTGGCGTCGCGCTCATTGAGCCGATCATCGCCTACGGAATGCCGGTCGAGGGCGTCGTGATCAGGCCGATTGACGTACACATTGCATTCTATTGGGCGATCATTACGCCCTATGGGCGCCCACTAGCAGCTCAGGTTTCTGGCCTGATCGAGAAGTTCGAAGAAATAGCGCGGGAGACAATTCCGGGCTTCGTGAAGCATCCGGCCGATGCGCGCCAGCAACTTGTCGCTGATCTGGCGCGGCCAGCTTTTCCCGCTGATCAATAAGGCTCGCGCAGTAGCCGCAGCTTTCAATGGCCGGTTCGAGTGAGTTCCTGCAGGCGCTCGCGCGGCAGATCCTGCAATCCCAGCAGGGGCAGTAGATCGTTTTCGTCCGCGAGAGACCGCCCGTAAGCAGCCGAAAGCATCGCCAATCCAGCTTCGTGAAGCGAGGCCGGACGGCCGACCAGACGCCCGAGGAGGATTGTCGGCCAAAGTCCGAAGGGGGCATCCTCGAGCACGTAGCGGCTTTGCATCGTGGCCGGGCCGAAACCGCCTCTGCCACGGTTATGCAGATCGGCGTTCATATCGGCGATGCTTGCAATCGGGAGCTGATAGGAGAGGGAGTAATGCTCCTTGATCGAGCGCACCGAGAGGCCGAACTCCGCGGCAATCGCCAAGCGCTCTGCATCCAGCTCCTCCATGACGCGCCCGACACTCCATGACGCGCCCGACAGCTGGCGTGACGTTTTCGGCTTGCCCCCACCGTTCCCCGCGCTCCATCCGCGTGAGATTGAACAACGAGATGGCCAAGTGATTCTGAGGATTGAGATTGCTGAGCGAAATGGCGAGCAATCCATTGCGCCGAACAAAGCGATCACCAAAGAGCTCGGTGCAGAGCGCGAGGCCAGTATCGATCTCACTCTCCGGAACGGTCGCTACGTCGATCTTCGAGCGAACCGAGTTGACGCCAACTTCGGTTGGAGCTTGCTTGCGCCCTGTGGTCAGCGTAGTCCCCCAGGCGATGATCGGCGCGACAATTCCTCGGTCGGCGATCAATCGCGACAGATAAAGCGCTCCAAACGACAGGTGAGAGCTGATGATCGTTGGCTGCCCGCTCCGCACAATGCGTGCAATGGCCTCGAAGGCCATTCGGTGAGCGTTTCCCGGCATCGCCACCAAGATCACGTCTGATGTCGCCACGGCTTCTTCGACCGACGAGGCGATGCGAACCCGAAAGCTCAGATCGATGGCCCCCGAGGCCTTGAGTGGCGTGCCTGCCACGAGCTCCCTTGTACTTGCCCCTGAGGGAGACCAGAGGATCGGGTCGTGCCCGTTGAGGTGAAGATACGCGGCCGCGCCGAACGCGATGCCGCCGGCGCCAAGGATGCCGACCCGCATTGAGAAACTCCATTTCACAACGGAAGCCCGTGGCCATCGCGGGCTGGTTGGCTCGAAATGCGATACGCGGGAGGTGCAGCCGCCGCGTTCGTCTTGCGGGTCAGCGTTCGGTCGGCTCACCTAGGGTGTGCATCAGACGGTTCGCCCACCCGAAGATCGCGCTCGAAAACACCAGATCCACCGCCTCTAAAGTGCTTAGACCGGCGTCCGTTAGGCTCTTGGCGGCGCTATCGGAAAGCGCCGGAGGCGTTTCCGATAGTTGGGCAGAGAAGTCGAAAATGGCCTGGTCTCTCGGATTGAGCTTCGCCTGGCGCTCGTGGGCGAAAATTTCCTCGATCACCTCAGGGCGCTTCGCGAGGCTGTTGAAGCGGGAGGAGTGGACCGCCGCGCAGTAAATGCAACGATTGACGACCGAGGCGCCGACGGCACCGAGCTCGCGTTCGGCCGAGCTCAGCCCGTCTTTACCGTACATGATCTTGTTGAAGAGGGGCGATCGAACGGCCAGGGATTCCGGATCATGCGCCAAGGTGAGGACATAGGCCGAGACGCCCTTGTTCGACGGCGTGACTTGCATCGCAGCCATCTGCTCAGCGGTTGCAGAGGCCAGGTCGACAGGCTGGATATAAGGCGTCCAGACCGGGATCTTGGTCGTGAAGCTATGGACAACGTCTGTCATTGTGTTGCCTTCAGCGCTTGCAACCCTTTGATGACCCGAGCTTGGTAGCTCACGAACGCCGACAGCTCGGCCAAGCGAACGATGTCGGGCTCGGTTAGTCCGGCGGCTTTCAACGTCTCGATATCGGTGCGCGTTGCGTCGCGTGGGCGCAGGGTCAGAAGATCGGCGTGAGCCACGATTGCATTGGTTCGCCCCTGTGTGACGCCGTCATCCGGCTCCTCGTCTTCACAGTTCTGGCGCATCAGCGCCTCATAGTGTTCGGCAAGGTTCGGAAGTTCGTATTGCCGCGCCATACGAGCAGCGAGTGCGGCGCGTAGGCCATGCCTCAAGCCGCCAGGAGATTGCGGGATAATCACCGCGTCGTGGCTCGCCTCGCTCAAGTTGAGAATGTCGGCACGCGACAACAGCGCTTCCGCCAGAGCCGAGCCCACGGGAGCGGCAACCAATTTTTCGATCAGCGTCATGCTCAGCCTCCTGCGACGAGGGGGCAAAGCCTCTCATCATGTGAATGATGCATCAAGGCCAATCTTGTATTCAAAATTGTGCGTCTATGTGCCGCAATCATCACATCTTGATATTTGATTTGCATCAATGCGCCGCTAGCATCCGACAAATGCATGAAGCTCTTTTCCCCGCTTTGGGATGGGACGCCTGCCGAACGGTGGGCTCTGAAAGGCCATGCGCTCGGGCGGTCAGCTCCAAGCGGGAATGCAAGGGACGAAAGCTGTGAGCTCAGCGGACGCCGGCCTCGAAGGTTTGGAAGCACGACTGGCACAGGACCTGGTCTGGCTAGAGCTACCTTCCAAAGGCTGGGTTCCGCCGCGCTATATCGAGGGTCGGCGCGTCTGCGATGTAGTGGTTGTCGGCGCTGGCATGGCGGGGCTTGTCGCTTCGGGAATGCTGAAGCGACTTGGGGTCGACAACCATCAGGTCCTGGATCGCGCCCCAGCCGGACTTGAGGGGCCATGGGTCACTTATGCCCGGATGCGAACCCTTCGTTCGCCCAAACAACTGACAGGACCGGCTATGGGACTGCCGGCGCTGACCTTTCGTGCCTATTACGAAGCCCGCTTCGGCCGCGAAGCTTGGGAGGCGCTCGATCGCGCGCCGCGCCTCGTCTGGATGGACTATCTCATCTGGTACCGGAAGGTATTGAGCCTACCGGTCGAGAATGAGGTCGAGGTTCAGTCGATCACCCCGCGGGCGGACGGTCTTCTGGATGTGAATGTTGCCCGCAAAGACGGGGACGACATCATAATCGCCCGCCACGTCGTGTTAGCGAGCGGTCGTGATGGGCTCGGCGGGCCATTCGTGCCGCCGATCGCGGTGACGGTTGATCGGAAGTTCTGGGCCCATACCGCCGATGAGATCGATTTCGAGAGCCTACGGAACAAGAGGGTTGCGGTTATCGGGGCGGGTGCGTCGTCGATGGACAATGCCGCGGTGGCGCTGGAGGCGGGTTGCGCCAGACTCGACCTGTTTGTGCGTCGCAACGATATCCCCCGCGTCAACAAGTTCACCGGCATCGGCAGCCAAGGGGTAATCCACGGATTTGCCGGGCTCCCGGATGAGTGGAAGTGGCGCTTTCTCGACCATACGCTTCGCGCCCAAACTCCGCCGCCGCGACCAAGCACGCTGCGGGTCTCGGAGCATGCCAATGCGCATTTCCACGTCGGTAGCCCGCTACTGAAGCTTCAGGAGGTGGGGGACCATGTCGTCGTGACAACCCCCAAGGGCACCTATGATGTGGACTTCATTATATTCGGCACCGGATTTACGGTCGATCTGCTGGCGCGACCCGAGCTTGCAGCCGTAGCGCCCCATATAAGGCTCTGGCGGGATCGGTTTCCCGTCCCGAAGGATATGCCCAACGCCGAACTCGAGAACTCTCCCGATCTCGGTGGCAGCTTCGAATTCCTTGAGAAGACGCCGGGCAGCTGCCCCGCGTTGCATCAGATTCATTGCTTCAATTTCCCGGCGACACTCAGCCACGGGAAACTGTCGGGCGACATTCCCGCGATCAGCGAAGGGGCCGACAGATTAGCGCGTGGTATCGTCCGCAGCCTCTTCGTCGAAGATCGCGAGCGCCACTATGTCGCGCTGAAGGCCTTCGACACTCCTGAACTGCTCGGTGACGAGTGGAAGGATGCCGATGCGCGCATGGGAGAGCCTCATGCTGCCGCCTGACGGCTTTCGCCAGCTGAGGCCACCGGCGCCGGCACGGCGGCCATACGCCCTTTGATGTCGCACCTGGAAAGGACACCAGCCCGCATGCTTGAACTTAAGAATATTAAGCTGTCCTACGGAAATACCCAGGTCCTCAACGGCGTCGACCTCTCGGTCAAACGCGGCGACGTGGTCTCGATCATCGGCCCCAGCGGTACCGGAAAGACCACGCTGCTCAAGTGCATCAACTACCTGGTCAAGCCGACGTCTGGAACCATCGCCTTCGATACGATCCGGATGGACTATGCCAAGGTCGACAAGGGCGCGATCCAGTCGATACGCTGCCGGACCGCGATGGTTTTTCAGCAGTTCAACGTCTTCAAGAACATGACGGTCCTGCAGAACGTCATGGATCCGCTCGTGGTCGTGCAGCGCAAATCTGAACAGGAAGCGCGGCAGATCGCGCTTCAAGAGCTGGAAAAGGTAGGGCTGTCCGCAAAGCTCGACAGTTACCCTTCACAGCTCTCCGGCGGGCAGCTTCAACGCACAGGCATCGCTCGTGCGATGGCTGTACGGCCCGATGTCATGCTGTTCGACGAGCCGACGTCGTCTCTCGATCCGGAACTTGTTGCCGAGGTGCTGAAGGTCATTCAGGACGTTGCCTCCTCCGGAATCACCTGCCTGCTCGTTACTCATGAAATGCAGTTCGCGAAGAACATCTCGAATCGCATCGTCTTCATGGATCAGGGACTTGTCGCGGCCGACGGGAGCCCGGCCGAGATCTTCGAAAAGCCATCCAGCCTGCGCCTAGCTCAATTCTTGAAGTCCGAACATACCCAGCACTAAGGAAAGGATTCTGACATGCCCACGCTCAAGTCATCCTCTCGCCGCCGGTTCAGTATGGTTGTCGTCGGCGGCGTTGCCGCTCTTGCTGCGACGACCGGGCTCAGCTTCGCGCAAACAGCTGGCGGCTCGGTTCGTACGATCAAGATCGCGACCTCGGCCGAGTCCAAGCCACTCTCTTGGGGCGCGATCGGCGTCGAGCCGCAGGGCTACGAGCCCGATGTCCTGAAAGCCATCAATGCGAAGCTGCCGCAGTACAAGTTCGAGATGGAAGGTGCGGCCGACATCGCGCAGGAGACAGGGCTTGTCACCGGCAAGTACGACATCGCGACGGGCGGCTACTATAAGAATCCCGCACGCAGCAAGCAGTTCCTGATTCCGGAAAATCCGATGGGCGCAAGTCTGTTGAAAATCTACAGCCGCAAGGGAAGCGGCATCAACGAGCTGAAGGATCTCGTCGGCAAGCAGATCGTG
>APMI01038280.1_pt1 | contig 10753 bp, 10 predicted proteins | sample 667938 | NCBI WGS metagenome assembly APMI01 (sample SAMN01084076, study PRJNA167559) | wastewater metagenome | biome: Wastewater | place: Denmark: Ejby Moelle, Odense | collected 2011-11-28
TTAGATTAGAGAGAGGTGCCAAATAAAATGGGACAAAATAGATACTAAACTAATGAAGAACAATTATAGATAACGAAAATCTATTGAAGCTGAAGAACTTCTCCTGCAGCTCGAGGAACAAGATGAAGTCAATTTAATTCTGGAGGAAAACAAAAAGAAATAACTAATAGATAAACGGTACTAACAGCATAAAATAGATAAACCTCTTAAACTCAAATAACTTGGCATTTATGGTTACATTGCAGTTTTAGGCGCCATCTTAATTATTATTTTGTTCCAGATTCTTTACTTTGAACATAAAATTCAAGATGCTTCAGAGGTATTCGAGTTTAAAATAGAAAACAGGAGAATTACTCAAAACGTGATCCAGTAAATTTTGCAAGCTCAGTATGAGCTGATCCTAGCTCACGACAACAAATAACCTGAGCAAAAATACAGTGAAATATTCAGTTAGAAGCTGTCAATTAATAATAAGAAATTGCCATCGCCTGCATTTGACGCATTCTACTAGTCATATTTTGCAAAAATATCATATAATTTGTGCAATACATTGAATAATAAATCCTTCCTGCAGTACAACATGGACACTTGTAACAAGGTCGGCAACGGCATCTTCTCCTATGGCTTGCCCAAGTCTATTTAATTTTTGAATCAAATGTTAAAGCTATCTGTGTAAAAGAAATATTGGATGAACTTGTCACCATACGGAGACAATTTACTTCAAGTCCAAGAAGTGTTCTACTCTGGAAGTATGGTGATAGGCATTAACTCTGAAGCAGAAGACATGCTGGCATCATAATAAATAAATTTTAATGCTTCTTCCCATAATAAAGCTATAATGATATTCATTTTGGCGTGCAGTCTCAGTCTTATTTTGGTAGCCATCAATATTTACATGAAGAAGTACATCTATAAAGCAAGCTAAATAGCAGTGGGGCTATTTTTGATCATGCCCAAAGCTATTTTACTGCAAAGCGAAGTATTAGATCACATTCGAAAGAATAATATGCTGAAGCGTATCAGCACCATTTGATCATTATTAATATTATTACTTTGAACATATGATTACTCGGATATCTTCACTAGCTTTTAAATCGATACAGCTCAACAGAGTGTTTCTTTTCGCTTAGGCAAAGATTCAAAGGCCAAATCTCGAGGATGACTTTTCAGAAATGATGATCACTAATGAGAAAAAATAACAACTCTCCACCGGCCGTGCATGGAGGACAGAATAGCTCAGACTTAAATCCAGTGAGGATCTACATAAGTTGTGGTTTGTGTGCGTCAAGGAAAAAAACATACTAAAAGCCGATCAAGTTATTTAATAAAAATTCAGTGAAATGAAAGTTCTCCACAACCGAGTCGATAAAATCAAGGTCACTATGAATCGCATATTGGGAGTCATCAAATAAAGAGAAACTCTCAAAAAGTAGTATAAAGCAAAGCTTGAAAATGAGTACATTGAAAAGAAAAAATAGGAGCTTAGGAACAGATTGTCTAAACAGGAAGAAAAATTGCCAGAAATCACTTGGCAAATGTTAAGAGCTAAATATCTTGACTTAAGACGAGGAGTCGACAATGTCAAATATTTATAGAAAATATGTAAGTATTGATTAAAGCAGGGCAAAATAATTAAACTATGAGCGCTCGTAAAGCAAGAATGTATGAACGTCTTAAAAATAATAAACCCAAAGAGTTTAAATCCTTTTGGGACTACGAGATGACTATAGGCGAAAGACCATTACAATAGGAAGTATTAAGGACCCACATAAGAAACTGGAGATCATTAAATCTGAAACAGAGAAAAATAATCTTAGGATTTTTAAATGCTAAGCGATCCAAGGATGCCAAAGCAGCATTTTTAAAATAACTGCGTATTCTTGGTGATAAGATAGCACAAGATCAAGTTAAATCCCGTATTTAGTCATCAAAAATATCCGCTTGATTAATGTTTATTGTGCAAAATGTTTTATATGGAATTTACATAGAAAATTTAATGAAAAAACCAAACAACTATTACTGTCATCGAGGGACAAGCGAAGACTTTACTTAAGTGAGCGGTAAAACATTGCAGGTAATTGAAAAAATAGGAGAAGGGTCTTTCGGCGAGGTTTATAAAGTATTTGATCCAGTGTCATCTTCATTGGTAGTGGTCAAAAAGTTAAAGCGAGAGAGCAGCACATCTGAATAGATTAAAATTCTATCTTAGCTGACTAATTCTCAAGCATTTAACCGCCTAAGGGCTGTTAATGTGTAATCGAAAAAAGAAAGCGAAGACTCAATAATTATGGGATGCCTGGGTCCAAACACAGGTAGTATAATGAAAAAAATAAAAAAGATGAATATTTATTGTATGAAGAAAATAGCTTATGAGATGCTGCACAAACTAAAAGAGATTCACAGCCGAGGCTACGTGCATCGAGATATAAAACCTGAGAATATTGTAATAGGCAACAAATCAGATGCTCATTCAGTATATTTGATTGACTTTGGACTTGCAACTAATTATAGAAAGAACGTGACGAAACCAAGAAGAGTAATGTAAAATGTAATCGGCACTGCTAAATACTGCTCCATAGCTTCTCATGCAGGTCTGGAGCAATACCCCAAAGATGATTTGGAAAGCTTAGGCTACGTCCTGCTCTTCTACATTAATGGTTAGCTGCCCTGGGATAAGCTTGAAGCCAAAACCGATTTGGACCTCTTCGATAAAATAGCAACAGCGAAAAAAGACAGTTCAATTGATGTATTGTGTGCAGGAGTGAACTGTCTCAGAAAATTTTGGATGCAAGTTAAAGCACTTGAGCCTTCTTACAAAGTAGATTATGATAAATTATTTGAACTGTTTGATGTAGGCGATCCTCAATTGCAGAATTGCTTTGAATTTTGCGAAAACTGTTGGATTGGGACTCAAAGCAACTCGATTTAGGAAAATTAATCTTCAACACTTTGTGAACCAAAACCCAGCAAAGTTCGTAGTTCGATTCTTAACTGATATTATATAAATAGTGTATATAATTTAAGTTATTAGTAGTTAAGTAGTTTTTCGTATTACTTGTCAAGTATGGTCTCCATTATCATCAAGTTAAGTTTTATGCTCATGTTAATTTTCAACTGATTATGTTTTAGTATTTTTAGATGGCTTGATTATGTTAATTATGCTCTTTAGCTTCTTCCATATATACTTTTATTAACTCACTAATTCAACTTCCATCTTTGTTCTACCCACTTGAAGTGTTGTAGGTTTTATGATTTATACGATATCCTTTTTCAGCAATGTACCAAATTTGGAGTTTAAATCAGACAACGTTAGTTTAAACGTTTAAGAGTCCCATTTTATTATGCAGTGTTACCTTGAAACAGATAAGTCAGCAACCATAACTGAATTATCATTCTTTCGGCCGATAATAAATTCAAAGCTCGAATTAGGTTATATTTTAATAATCCAGATAGACTGATTCGCCTCGCTGTTTTCGGCTAAAAGTATAACGAAATTTTTTAAGTCTTGATTGAAACAAGGCAAAATTTATTCTACGTTGAGTGGGTCTTTGCATATCTAGCATATAAGTCCTGATTTTTAAGCATAGAATATTCCAGGTCTGCATTCTCGGTATTTTGATTTTTGGCAAATCCACGATTGTAGACATTGCTGGTGCACATACTTTGTTGATCCTTAGCACTTACATACAAAAGTTAATAGATTAGTTGCCTCCACTGATTTTTTATAGCAGTAGCGACAACATGGAGCATTTTCATAAGTAGAAGCATAAGTACTGTTCTCGTAAAAATCCTGGCTAATTTTGTTTTCCTGCTCGATTTTAGTGACAATTTTTTAGGAAAAAACTTTTTCTTTCTACTCCATATAACTGATATGCTTTTGTGGAAGTTTAGTCTTAAGAATTTCAATTTGCGCTTTGCCAATTTTGATTATAGATTTCGACTTAATTTCAAGACAGGAGTCCTTTTTATCGCCTTATGTTATTGCTGCTACAATATATAAGTTTTATGGACAGCTTCCCTTCTGTATAACGAATCGATTTTTTCTGACAAATACTCTTGCAATCTCAAAATTCTCCTACTTGCTATTCGTTTGGGTAAGCTCATGAGTTGACTTGTTCTTGTAAATTGAAGTCATGCCCTTGATGATGAGCCATTTTTCGTTAAGTGCCTTTTTAGAGGTATGGTCAAACATCTCAGCAGGTAGGTTCGAATTCCAATACTTAATACGCAAGTTCATTTTACTTAAGTAATAATTCAGATATTAACCAGCACAAATACAGAAATACAAATTAATGGGCTAAATACATAGTTTTGAAGCCAAGTAAAAATTCTCTGTAGATGTTAAATAAATAATAACACATGCACAAAGATAAAATAATTTCTAAACAGGGGAAGCCATAGAATTTTCATTAATCATTGGTTTTTCAGACTCCGGAAATGCACGCTATCCTAAAGATCAAGCACAAATACTAGAAGAATGTGGAGCAGACTGTCCAAGTGATTGAGAAGCTAGGGTTCAACAAGATGCCTCAAAAATGTCTGCAGCATAACAACAATTTAACTCTCTACTGCGAAAATGATCAAAAACCATTATGCGCTAGTTGTATGTACCAAAATCAACTTCACAAACAACACCGAGTGCTTCCTCTCAATAATTGTCTAGACCTACTGAAAAGAGACTGTTAGAAATTATAAAAATAACTAATTTTTATAATGGAGAACATGGGTGGCCTCGTCAAGCATGTTAACAAAGGTATTGAAAGCCTAGATAAAGAATTCCCTCATCTTGTTTTCAAAATTTAAGATTCTTATAAAAAGCTTCATAGCTTCTTAATTGATCGTGAAAAATAGCATATAAATGAATTAAAGTACTTTAAATAAAAAATGAAATACCAGCATGGAGCTCTTAGTGCAGAGCTTAATAAAATAACTTTATTCATTCAAGATAAAATTGAACAGTACTCTAAAAAATTTGACTTTTAATTAATACTTACAAAGAGGAACATTTTTGATTCACTCAAAAATTGCGCTAAAATAGTTGCATAATAGCTTAATATTAAATAATAATAAGAGGATCCTAAACTTCAGTTTGGAATTTTTCATGAAATTGAATAGTTTATTCACGCTAAGGTCTCACAGCTATTTTCTAAAAGCTCTAAAAAGTAAGAACAGCGCCTTTCCTCTCACGGATCCAGAAAAAGGCTCAACTCGAAGTCAAAATAAAAGCTGTCATTTTCACCAGTTTCTGAAATAGATAAATCGAAGAAGCAAAATCATAATTCAGCCAAAAAATTGACATAAAATAAGTAAAATTCAAAAGAAAAACAAAAGATACAAGAGAATAAGAAATGGGAAGGAAAAGTGATGATACCGAAAGATAGAAAAAGCTCTAAAAGCATTATTAAAAATGATTCAAAGGATGGAAAGGGTATTTTAAGAAAGAATTTAAATTAAAAAAGCCCAAGTAAAAGTAAAAGCCGATCATAACTCAAACGATAAGCTAGAAATCAAAAAAGCCCACCTAATAAAAAATCACCAGTTAAGTCGAGAAATTCTTCGCCTTCTCGAAAATGATTTTATTTTGATACGTTATAAAAATTTAATACTAAATTGATTATGTACTAGGAGGCTATTGAATTTTTTAAAGCTCGTAACGTTCCTCTTTAAAAATTTGATTACTTCGACTATGCTGACTTTATACAAAGTTTAAATTAACACCAGTTAGGTTCTCAACCAGCAAAGCGGAAAGTAGTATAAAGATTCATAGCCAAGTGTGAGGAAAAATTGTAAGAAAAGAAAAATTATCAAAACTCATGGAAAAGGTTTTTACAAAGAACAAAATAATTTTAGAAGTATAGAAAGTAAAAGCTGGAAGCTCTAGCATTTATCAATTAGCATTATGACAAAAAGAATAGCCAGTTGTTGTTTTACCCAAAAGTTATCAAATCATAAGCAACTCAGTCGGGAAAGTACTGGAAAGATATAGATGACTTTGTGGAAGAGGAAGGATCAATATTTCGACCGAACGATTCGACTTTTGAAGAATGATTTGTAAAATATTATTGTGAACAAATCATCGAATACCCAAACAGCAGTAAGGGGTGTCATATCTTAAATAATCCAAGTAAATAGCCGCATAAAGCAAAAGGATTCGATGATCTTCGTCTGCTTTTGCTGGCAGCTCAAGACCAAACTTACTTGTTCTTGTGAAGCATTCTGTGAAACATCCATTATGAATATTAAGTATTTTTCCGACCTTCAAGTTAACTTTGTCAAAAATGGTGTATTCAACATTGGGGCAGTAGCAGCATCGAAAGCAAGGGAAAAAAATACTCCTTTGACAATACGTCCCTTCAATCGTGTAGAGAAGATCTTCGGTTTCTCCAGAATATATCTCTATTTTTGCGTCAGCACAGCTGTAAATATTTCCTGAAAAGCACCAGCAGTCAACTCTTAGGTGTCCAAGTATGCGACCGCTTTTGTTGGAAACAATAAGCTCATTTTCAGCGCAAGGCATGAACTCGAGCCAGCATCTGAATAATGAGTAAAGTACTTGCAAGGTCTTTATGCAACGGCCACTTCCTAATTAAATAACTTGAGCTTGGCTTAGAATGGACGATTGCAAACGCAAAACACTCTTGACAGACAATCTGACTCCTCTTTGATGTAACCTTTTTTATTGTTGACCGAGTAGTTGGGATCGGACTATGCAATGGAATACTCATTAGAGCCCTCACACAAACAGCAGAATAGGCACTCCATTGTGTCCGGTTTCTGATCTAGAGTGTAGTACCTGCCTTCTAATTTGCCGTTTTCTGTGATATTTATTGAGATTTGTGAAGTGTCCCTCACTTTAACACTGGACATTTTTGCTATAAACGCTTTATATTTTAAATTATAATGATTGGCCGAATTAATCAGCAGATAGAAGGGTTTTTGAGACCTATCATTTATTTCTTATGAAATTATTAACTAAAGCTAAGGATCCATGGATCTCGAAGTGCTTAAGCTGCCGACAAGCGGTCTTCAGGGTCAATCGATAGCATCTTCATAATAAAGATCTGACCTAAGCTTGATAGGGTAGATGGAAGCTTTATTTTTTGATGATAATTGAGAGTTGGCCTATCGGTCTTGCTTCTGTTGAACTAAAATGGAGGAAATCCAGTTATCATTTCGTAAGCCAAAACGCCTATACTCCAGCAATCTATCTTGTTGTCGTACTTGCAACCAGAGGAAACTTCTGGAGACACATAATCAAGTGTCCCGCAGTAAGTCTTACGGTCGTTGGTGGTAATTACAGACCAGCCGAAATCAGTAATTTTGGCAACTCCCCCACTCAAAATGATATTCTCGGGCTTGATGTCTCGGTGGATGATTCCGTTAAGATGTAGATAGGCCAGACCCTTGAGTACTTGATGTACATAAGTAGCTGTTTTGCTTTCGGAAAAGTATCCCGCATGCTTGATTTCATGGTACATATTGCACTCGCCTGCCTCCATAATCAGATAAATCTCTGATTTACCAAAAAAGCATCCATAGGCGGGCAGGATATGAGGATGTTTGCAGTATAATTGAATTTTGAACTCGTCTATCATGAATTAGATAGTCACTTTTTCCTTCTTAAAACTTTTGATTACGACAAGAAAATTTGTTTATTTTGAGTAAGCTAAATAGATGTTGCCGTATTGTCCTTTTGCTAACACTTTTATGGGGTTGAAACTAAAATTTGCAAACTCCCCTTTCTTTTTTCTTTAAGCCTCAGTCCCTTTGCTGAGAGTCTTAATCACATTGTTCGATTTGAAGAAGTTTATTTTGGTATTAAAATTACTGGGCAGTTTATTGCGACTCGAGATAACTGCGGGACTTGTTAGAGTTGATTACTTGTTGTTGCAAATGACCAAATTAAAGTTCAAATTATTTATTTGTATCTTAGGGTGAATTTTTTACTTGCTGTCCTTTTAACGAGAATTTGGACTCCTGGGCAGTGGCCTTACACCGAATAGTTTAGTGCCCGAGACACTCCTGTTCTTGAATTCACGGCTGCTGAGAGTCTCAATTTTGGAGCCGTTGTATGAGGGGATATAAACCTGAAGCTTAGATGGATTAGACTTAGACTTATATAGTTTATACATATTTTATAATTATTAATGCAGTTACTTTATATACTCATAATAATATAGTAAAATGTTTTTCATTGAACTTGTCTCTCCTCATATTACTGTTCTTAAACTTCAGTAAGTAGTTTGTGAGATTTGTACCGCTTATAGTATTTGACCAGTAATTTACCACCCACAATCAAGGTAAGCATGCCTAGAAATGCTAAAAGTACAGACAAACTTGCTGGGATCTTATTTGAGCTCGTTGATATGATTGCTCCTCTGGGGAAGTTGGGATCAAAGATGCGCCATTTAGCACTCTTCATGCCCACACGATGATAGATGGGTGTTTCATCCCCATAATGTATGATGATCTACAACTCCAGCTTGATAGTCCCATACTCATACATGTCTTTTGCAATTTTTGCGCTTAATGCACCTATCCTCCTGCTTGAATTGCCTGTATATTCGATAGTGGGGTGGCCCAAGTCAATGTGTTACTTTGTGAACGAAACTGAACTCAAGTTGTATGATATATTCACATTTGGAGTGGGTAATCCGAAAAATGTCTGAGAGCTATTAAATCGGTAGTGCGAAGTAGAGTTCAAAATTTATTCATCACTGCGACTGTCATTGATTTTCCTAATGAGTTCTCCTGTTGCGTTAAAAATGGATGATGAGTTAGCCCATACAATTTGCATCCCTTCGTCAATATAGTAATTGTTCTGATTAAGCTCAAATTCTATTTAAAAATCAGAAATAGGTAGCTTGCGATAGTTGTTAATTTTCTTCTTGGATCCTCCTGTTCCTTCATATTATTTTAAAAAGCATTCGATCTCAAACTGCAGAGAAGCTTAAACCGAATTAAAGGATAATACTTTTTCATTATCTAGGTAACAGTAGATACCCCGAATCATTGCGCAATCATCCCCGTAATAGATAAAAGGACACAAACACATCATTGTTCTTTCGTATGGAGCTGACTTATTTCTTACCATAATAGGTACTCCACCGTTTTGACAGCTGAGTTGAGATGCTGTGAGCCAAATCCATAGAGCAGAGACAAGCAATGTCTTCATTGGATATAATATGATAAATAACACAAGTATATATGAAGATTCTGACATAGCTCAGGTAGTCCAGAATTTGCCTGAGTTCATTTTAAGATCTAGAACAAGCTTTTATAATTTATCGCAATCTTCCTTCGTTTCCAAAGTCACATAATCACTCACGCTCTATATAAATACAATATTTACCTTTTCCCAAAACTGTTGACTTTGAGGAGGACCTTCAATCTTGAAAGTGCTGATATCCGTCTTATTCATTTTCATTTGACGCAATGGAACACTCCAGATTATGCTATCATCATTAAGCTGGATCAAAACCAAGGCTGAATTTAAGACCACCAAGTATATAGAATCACTTGTTTTGAAGCTTTCCATGAAATATTATTTCGCCAGATTGTATTTCTCATACTTTTACCTCTTCATAATGGCCACAAGTTTTCCATCCACTGCATCATATTCTTTAACTATTCCGGTTTCAGTGTACATTACACGAGGATATCTAATTCTATTTTCGTTTGGCTTGTCCTCTAAATACAATGCTGTATTCTTAAGACCTTATGTCGTTTTTGAAGCAAAGTCAATGACTCCAGTGACTGGCTTTACAACAACTCCTGTAATACCTTGCGCAACTCCTTTGAAAAATCCTAGAGCACCTTCTTTCTGTGCGTTTTCATAGGGTTTAAGCACTAGCCCAGTTAATCCCTACTTGAAGCCATGGAAGACTGCTTTCCCTCCTTTTTCAAGGCCTTCGAACACGTGTTTGGGTTTTTTCATTTTTTACCTTTCTCGCCTTTCTTAGAACTCCTTGTCAAATGTTAGTGCGGCTAACCCTGTGGCGATTGTGCCTGTAACTTTCTACACAGAATTGAGGGCGCCACCAACAGAGTGAGCAATTAATGATGAGGTGCCTTATGCTAGACCCATGCCAAACTACAGGGGACCCTCAACCAGACCCTCGGCGGGCTTGTCTTTGAGGTCCTTAAAACCAGTGGAGATATTTCTGAAGAGACTGACAGGGTTTCCAATAATGTTAAGCGAACCGAATATTTTATAAAGCTGTCTAAGCACTGAACCTTTGTAGTGCTCCATGAGTTTGCTGTTAATACCCTGCATCGTGTCAGTGCAGTCGTAAAGGGTGATTCCGTCTAGTACAATAGGCGCGTCTTCTATATTCGTGATGACAACACCCAGGGCATTGATGAGAGTACCAAAAATAACAACACTTTATTGATCGAGCTCATTGAGTCTTATCTGAGCAGAAATGTTCAAAGTGAATGGGCCAATAGTTATGTGCTTGATGAAAGTTTTACTTCCTTCTGGCGGAGGAGTTATTGCTTGCCAGGTATTAATCTGGGATGGAATTTGGAACTATTGCTCTGCTTTGGCTGCATCTGTGTACTCTTTATATATCTGCATTACCAGCTTAATGAAAGAAGAACCAATATTAATGACTATGTCATTAATATCAATGATAATTCTGTTGAAGAATACATTTTTAACAAAGCTATTATCGATTTCAACCAGTGCGTTAAATATGGATTTAGGTTTGTCTTTAGGATCATTGGAGGTAAACTGTTTATATTTGATAGG
>APMI01015126.1_pt1 | contig 10749 bp, 7 predicted proteins | sample 667938 | NCBI WGS metagenome assembly APMI01 (sample SAMN01084076, study PRJNA167559) | wastewater metagenome | biome: Wastewater | place: Denmark: Ejby Moelle, Odense | collected 2011-11-28
TAAATTTGGATTAATACAAATTACCAGACAACGTGTAAGACCAGAAAAACAAATAGACACCAAAGAAGAAAACCCGAACAAAGACGGCGAAATCTTAGCTCCTATTTTTGTGGTAGAACGTATGGAAGAACACATAAAAGCATTACTTACCAAACACAAGGGCAAATTATATCTACATACACATCCGTTTGTAGAAGCATACCTTACCAAAGGTTTTATGAGCCATCAAATGAAATGGTTTATGAAATACAAAAAATGGGTTACCATAATCCCAAGAGATTCTTACAAGTATTTAGAATTTAAAATCTACAATGCCGAAAAAGAAGAACTCATGAGCTACTCTAATTAAAATTTAAGAGTTAAAAATTATAAAATCGTTGCAGCAATGCAACGATTTTTTTGTTCCCCACTTTTATTAATTTGTTAATAACGAGGTGTAAAAAAACAAATAATTTTATGATTTTTATCAGATTCAGGATTTCCGTATTTTTCTTTGAAATTTATTTTTTAACTTAGTTGAAAATTAATAACCATGAAACTTAATATCTAAATATCAATTAAATACTTATTTAGAAGTATTATCTTAGGATTTAACCACAAAACTAAAACAACCATATGCCAAAAAATTACACAAAAAGATTAGAAAGTTTACAGAAAAGAAGATTTGACGACAATTTAGAAAAAAGTATATTGTCGGAATCTTTTAAAAGAAGTGATATTGGACAAAGTACTAAATACACTTTAGAAAGTATGAAGCCAATTGAAAGTACTTATACTCAAAGTACGATTAGAGCGGCTGAAAATATACAAAATAACTTGAAGGAAAAATTGAAGAGTGAATATAATTTAGTATTCAGACATCAAGGTTCTACAATTACTGATACCCATATAAAAATTCATAGTGATATTGACATTTTAGTTTTTACAGACACTTTTGAGACATTAGAAAATCCACAAATTCCTTCTAATCCTTATCAAGGTAATCCTGTTGAAGATCTAATAACTTTGCGAAAAAAATGTTTTGAAAAACTTGATAGCACCTATAATCAAGTTGATGATTCAAATTCAAAAGCAATACAAGTTTTTCCCACACAACCTAAAAGAAAAGTGGATGTTGTTATTTGCAACTGGTTTAATTCCAATTTATGGAAGGAAAGAAATAATGAAATTTATAGAGGTATACACTTTTTAGATAGAGATAAAAAACAAAGAATAAAAGATTTTCCTTTTGCTCATATACACCAATTGAAAAATAAATCTTTAAATACAAATAAAAACTACAATAAAGTTGTACGCATATTAAAAACTTTAAAGGTAGATGCTGATTATGAAATAAAGCTTTCAAGTTTTGAAATTTGTTGTTTAGTTTATGATATAGAAGACAGAAAATTGAATTTACCTGAAACATCTTCTTTATTATTGCTAAATGTTGCGTCAGAACAACTAGCTAAATTAATCGACAATAAATTGTATCGTGAAGGTCTTAAGTCACCGATTGGTACTGAATATGTCTTTTCGAACGAAAACAAGGTAGTTGAATTAAAGAAATTAAAATTAGAAGTTGATGAACTTATAATTGATGTTTCAAAAGAATTAGCTTCCCAATACAAATCTCTTAATGAATCTTTTATATATTAAATTATGAAAACACGTATTTTTATAGGCTCTTCTGGGGAAGGTTTAAAAGTTGCAGAATATGTTAAGCATAAATTACAAAAAGCAGAATTTGAAGTCTATTTATGGACTGACGATATATTTAAAGCAAATAATAGTGTATTGGAGACATTATTAAGAGAAGCAAGTCTTTTTGATTTTGGAATTATGGTTGCGACAAAAGATGATTTTACTAAAAAAAGAGATAAGGAATTTGAGACAGCTCGTGATAATGTAGTATTTGAATTCGGATTATTTTTAGGTAGATTAGGAACTAATCGTTCATTTGTTATTCAAGAAAAAGGAACGGAATTACCATCAGATTTATATGGAATAACAGTTCCCAGATTCGAAATGTCGGACAACTTAAATAGCAATTTTGAGCTTAATACTGAAATTGATAAAATTGTAAAAACGATTAAAGAAAAAATTCAATTGGGAGAGCTTGGTCTTTTACCTTCAACGGTATTAGCGATAGGTTATTTTGAAAATTTTGTATCGTTGATTTGCGAATCATTAAATTTGTTAAATGAGCTGGAAGTCAAAGGTAAAAAATATAAAAAATTCCAATTTAATATAATAATACCAAAAGATTTAGACGCAGATATAAAAAAACGTGCTAAAATTTATTTCAAAAATAAAAGTTTAGAAGAGATTGAAATACCTTCGTCATCAAGATCTTACCCAATTCATATACAATTCGATGACGATTCAATTGAGGAAACTTTACAATTATATGATATGCCAACAACAATTGGAGGTATAGATAAGGCAATCGAAATGTATATGCGTAAAGGACACATTGGTAAAACAGAACAACAAAAGTTATTAGAAGAAAGAGAACTAAGAAACTTCCAAACTACATTAGAGAATTTAATTGCAAATGATGCTTTTACAAAAGAAATGGTAAAAGTTATATATGAAGTATAGACCCCGCTTCACAAACTCTCACGACTTTACACGCATAACATAAAAATCCACAAACCAGTGGATTTTTTTTCACTTAAACCAATTATTTATCATAAAAACATTTAACATTCCTTTAAAAAAATCTCTCCAAAAAAATCACTACTTTTGAGAGATGAAGATTTCAGCAGAAATATTATTACAGCAATTACAGGAAGCAGAATTAGGAGGTTTCGATGCGCAAAAAATCTATGCGCCACCTTATCGTTCGTTACTTTCTGAAGAAGAGATTTTGGCAAATAATCCAAAATATGCTGCCGTAAACATTCTGCTCTATCCCAAAAACGGAGAATGGTACTTTCCGCTCATCCACAGAACACACAATGAAAACGACAGACATTCTGGTCAAATCTCTTTACCTGGCGGTAAAAAAGATGATACAGACGAAGATTTCTCAGACACCGCCCTCAGAGAAACTTGGGAAGAAATAGGCATCGAAAAATCTCAAATTAAAATCCTGAGAGAACTATCGCCTATTTACATTCCGCCAAGTAATTTTTTTGTCTATGCTTATTTGTCTTATTTAGAAAAAACTCCAGTTTTCAAATTTCAGGAAACCGAAGTTCAGGAAATTCTAGAAATTCCGCTTTCAATAGTTCAAAAAATGCCCAATCCGCCAGAAATTATGGAACTCCCAAAAAGTAATGGCTACCAAGTTCCTTACTTAGATTTTAACCAACATAAAATTTGGGGTGCCACTTCAATGATTTTAAGTGAATTGAACCAATTGTTAAAAAATGTTTAACTTTGCAAACCGTTTCATCTCATTATGAGAAAATAGAACGGTAATTTTTTATCACTTGTGTTTAATATAAATTCGGCTAGCAGCTGATTGAATAATGGCGAAGAAAAGCATTTTTACAGATTCTTTTGGGAATATTTATTTTTTAAAGAGATTCATTATTTTTGTCTTAGGAATGATTTCCTACAGAAGATTTAATGGTTTTAACAAACTAAAAATAACAGGAAGCGAAAACTTGGTTAATCTCCCAAAAACCAATGTACTTTTCGTATCTAATCACCAAACGTATTTTGCAGATGTTGCTGCAATGTACCACGTTTTTTGCGCTGTAAATAATGGGTACCTTAACACCATCAAAAATCCAGTCTATCTCCTCAATCCTAAAATAGATTTCTACTACGTAGCAGCAGAAGAAACTATGAACAAAGGGATTTTGGCTAGAATTTTCAAACTAGCAGGCGCAGTTACCGTAAAAAGAACTTGGCGTGCAGAAGGCAAAAACGTAAACCGAATGGTAGATTTAAAAGAGGTAGAAAACATAATGAAAGCGCTAGATAACGGTTGGGTAATTTCGTTTCCGCAAGGTACTACTTCGGCGTACGCACAGGGCAGAAAAGGAACAGCTAAATTGGTTCAGCAGCAGCGTTCCATCGTAATTCCTATTAAAATTAATGGTTTCCGAAGAGCTTTTGACAAAAAAGGTCTCAGAGTAAAAGTAACAGGTGTAGAACCTACCCTTACCTTCAAACCCGCTCTAGATATAGACTATGACAATGAATCTGCTCAACAGATTTTAGATAAAATTATGAACGCCATAGAGCAAACTCCTGAGCATAATGTACTCCACGAATACGAAAAAGAATATCAGGAAAGAAAAAAACAACAGGCAAAAGACGAAGAATCTTAATATTGATTTCAGATTTTTGATTTCCAATGGATGGATTTTACCTAAAAAATCAAAATTCTAATCATTTATTTGGGCAGCTTACCCGCCCTCCGTTCCCGCTTCCCGAAACCCAAGCTAAACCCTATGCATTTCGGGAGAGCTCCACTCAGGTCGGGCTGCAAAAACATACCGCTTAAAACTACATTTCATAATTATTTCAATTTTCTAAAATGGCATTTAAAAATATAGCAGACGCACTTATAGAAATAGGATTTCAGCATTCTATAAACTCAGAGAATACAGAAAAGACCATTTTTGAAGCCACCAAAAACAAAACCAGAGTGGTTATTTCTGGTGACCAAAAGAGAAGTGAAATTACATCTGTTATTCTCCATGTTTTAAATTTTCACGATGTTCAAGCAGATTTTATTATTGGAGAAAACTACGAAAAAGCAGTTCTTTCTACCGAAAATGATTTCGTGATTATAGAAGCAAAATCCAGTGAAAATTTAGAAAATCTACACGCCAATATTGCTTTAATTACGAATATTTCGGATGATAAAAATCTAGAAAATTACAAAAATTTTATTCATAAAATTACACCAGGCGGTGTTTTGGTTTACAACCAAGAGCATAAAAACCTGACAGATTTGGCAGAAAATTCAGAAAATTATTTCAGAAAATTTCCTTACCAAAAACCTGCTTACACTACTAAAAACGATACATTTTTCTTAGAAACCGAACTTGGAAATATCCCTTTCAAAACTTCGGATATAGAAACCATTCATCATATAGAAGGTGCAAGGTATATTTGTCAGCAATTGGGCATTTTAGAAGAAAGCTTCTACGAAGCACTTTTGACTTTATAAAAAAGATACTATATCATTTTTAACCATAAATCGAAGATTCGACGAAGTCAAAAGAGACAAAAGAAATCCTTAAAAAAGGTATTTCAAAAGGGGAAAAAGTAAAACTATTTTGGTTTTGAGTTTACTTTAAAAACATTTCGCCACTTGGCTTCGCCGAATCTTCGATTTCGTGGCTTTTACAGAATTTTTTAAAGTTTAACCCAAATTACGCATTAGACTATAAATGTTATATTTTATGTTAATAGGACTTGCGTCCTATCCATTATTAAATCGTCCCTTCGGGACTTTTTCTTTCTACTGCTTAATTGGGGTTAAAAATATCTTTAGATATTTAGCTTAAATTTTCTTAATTATTTAATTAATCTTAATGTGTAAACATTTGTAATGTAATACATTATGGGTTTTGTACTTTGTGCTTTATACTTCGTACTTTATAAATTCCAAAGCTTTTTCTAGTGCTATTCCTCTGGATGCTTTCAGTAGAATATTTTCTGAATTGATGGTGGTTTCTTTTAGAAATTCAATTAAATTTTCTGTAGTCAAAAACGAAGTAACACATGCTTCTGCATTTTTAAAATGTGGACCTACGGTAATAATTTGGTCAAAACTTAAAGATTTTGCCAAGTCCAAAATCTGTAAATGCTCTGAAGCGCTATCTTCTCCTAATTCTAACATATCTCCAATAATGATGGTTTTAGAACCTGCAAATTGATTAAAATTCTCTAGAGAAACCTTCATAGAACTCGGATTGGCATTATAGGTATCCAAAACTAGCGTTTTACTCCCTTTTTTAACAATTTGAGACCTCATATTGGTAGGAGTGTACTCTTCAATAGCTTTTTTAATCAAAGGGAATTCTACCCCAAAATAAAGCCCTAATGTAGCAGCAGCACAAAGATTGGTAAAATTATACTCACCGGTGAGGTGAGACAGCGCTTCCACATCATTGTAAATAAGACCTACACAATTATTTTCTATCATTTGTTCAAAATAAAATTCAGAATCTCTTCTTCCGAAAGGAATTATCAAATCGTAACCGTCCGTTTTATCCACTTGAATGGGATCATTTTCATTAATTACAATAAATTGATCATTAGATTTCAGGTAATCATACAGTTCGGATTTTCCTTTGATTACACCTTCTACTCCACCGAAACCTTCTAAATGTGCTTTACCAAAATTGGTAATGTACCCGAAATTAGGTTTTGCAATCTGGCACAGAAATTCTATTTCTTTTTGATGATTGGCACCCATTTCTACAACTGCCATTTCGTGATTTGGTTTTATTGAAAGCAGTGTAAGCGGTACACCAATGTGATTATTGAGATTGCCAAAAGTATATTGTACATTAAATTTCTGAGACAGTACAGCGTGTATTAATTCTTTGGTTGTCGTCTTGCCATTGCTACCAGTAAGTGCTATTATCGGAATATTAAGTTGTGCTCTGTGATATTTTGCTAATTCTTGTAAAAACAATAATGTCGATTCTACATAAAAAATGTTTTTCGCAATATTTTCAAAGTTTTTATCTTCTACAATTACGGCTTTAACACCTTTATTGATGGCATCTTCGGCTAAAGTAGCGGCATTAAAATTATCTCCAGAAAAGGCGAAAAAAATATCATTTTCTTCTATTTTTCTGCTGTCTATGGTTACTTTATTTGACTGTAAATAAAGTTTATAAAATTCTGAAATATTCATAGTTCAAAAATAAAAAAATCCTTTCCAAAAAAGGAAAGGATTGTGATATATTTCTAAAATTAATTATCTTTTTGTTCTTTTGGTTCCTCCATCTTTAGCATCTTGTGCTACACGGAAGCCTACCCAACCGAAAGATTTTGATTCGTCACGGTATCTTCTTTGCCCTGGATCTAACCAATAAGCGGTATCTAACCAAGAACCTCCTTTTACAACTCTTACGGTATTAGAAACTCTAGTAGTTCTTTGCTTATTATCTTTTTGTAAAATAACTCTGCCTTTATCATCTACAATAAATTGAGTTTTAGGCGAATTATAGATGCTGTATTCAGCAGAAGTACTATCTACATCTTTGCCATAGCCAGCTTCTAGTGAAGACATAAAATCTCCATCTCTGAAATTTCTTTGGTCTGCAACTGTCTTTTTCTCATAAGTACCAGGCAATCCTTTATAGATTTCTCTACCGTCAGCTAATCTGTCATACTTCATATCTTTCGAATCTACCTTTTTATATGTACCATCTGCGTTTTTAACAGTTTGTTGTGGCATATTACCTCTGTAATAGTTAAAATCGCTCGCTTCATCGTCTATAATTGGTCTGTAAACATCTGCTGTCCATTCTGCTACGTTACCAAACATACCATAGATACCAAGGTCATTAGAAGGATATTTTCTAACATCTGCAGTAGTAGGCGAACCATCATTATTCCAACCTCCAACACCAGAATAATCTCCTCTACCTTGTTTGAAGTTTTCTAGATACATTCCTTTTTGGCTACCTTTTTTGCCTCTTAATTTTTCAATTTCTGGGTCTTTTCCTAAAATAGCATTGTAATTTCTATTTTTTTGTACGCCAAGAGCTGCATATTCCCACTCTACCTCTGTAGGAAGACGGAACTTGGTTACTAAACCAGCAGTTGCATTTCTATTGGCAGCTTGTATTCTTGCATTAGAATTTCTAATCCCAGATTTCTGCTGCTGACGTTGTTTGTTAACATAACTTTCTAACTCTGGGTCATTCGATTTGAATTTATCTAGGTTAAAAGCGTTAGCACCTTGGTTGTTGGCATCATTAACATAATAATCTTTATTTATTATGCCTTGCTTCATAAGCTCAGATTCATTGGCTCTATCTGTTAACCATTCACAATATCTAGAAGCTTGTTGCCAAGAAACACCAACTACAGGATAATAATCGAACTCTGGAGAACGAAAATATGTCTCGGCATAATCGTTTCTAGACAATTTATTATTCCAAACTAATGTATCTGGCAATGCACCAGTGTAAATATTTTTATAACTGGGATCAGATGGAGGAAAAACAAATTTCAACCAAGTAACATAAGAACGGTAATCAGCATTTGTAATTTCCGCTTCACCAATAAAGAACGAACTTACTTGCATTCTTCTAGGAGTGTTATTCCAATCATGCATTACATCATCCTTTACCAATCCCATAGTAAAAGTACCTCCTTCTACATATACCATGTTTGGCCATCCTTTTGGCTTTTGTTGTTTTCCTGAAAAAAACCATCCTTTAGGATCGTTTGTTTTCCAACCATTCATTCCAACCTTATTTTTGGAACCACCGCCACTCTTTACATGACCACCACCACCGCCGCAACTTGTAAGTAAAAGTGCCGCACCTAGTGAAAGCAATGAAATAAACTTTAGTTTTTTCATAATTAATCTAGATAATTTCAAGCTACAAAGAAAAATAATTTATTTTACCTAACAAAATTCTACTATTAAGTTTTTATGATTTTCTTAACGCTTGATAATAAATTTTATTGTTTGATATGAAAATTTTATTTTTTTCGTTTATTTTGTAGCTTAATTAAAATTATGAAAACAATTAGATTTTTTATTTTATTTTTATTCTGTTCCAGTACTGTATATTCTCAAAAAGTAACTCTAGAGTGGGATAACGGTAAAGAATTTGATTACGGAAGTTACAAAAAAAACTTGCCTTTTTTTAAAAATGGCAACTATTCTGTGATAAATGGAAGTCCATTTTTTACTTTTACACAAAAAGATAAAGAATTTTTACCTCTAGAAATTAAAAATTTAGTCTGGGAAAAAATCAGCACAAAAGATCTTTTTGAACTCAATACCGATTTTATTCCTCAAAAAGAAATTGCGGAAATCAACACTTCCAATCAACCTTCGGATGGTTTTTTCCTAAGTAATATGGTAGTTTCTGCCTTCAAAAAAGACAACAAAGCAATTTATAAACTCATTTCTTTTGATATTGTAAAGAAGATCAACACGTCAAAAAGAAATTCTTCTAACAACAGAACCGCAATTGGTGATACAGAAAACCCTCTAAAAACTGGAACTTTTTATAAAATTAAGGTTGATAAATCTGGTGTTTTTAAAATTACATCAAAATTTCTAAGAGATAATGGTATAAATCCATCTAGTATAAATCCTAAAAATTTCAGAATCTATGGAAATGGCGGGATTATGTTGCCTGAGTATAATCAAGACCCTAGATTCTCTACTCTTCAAGAAAATGCAATACAAGTAATAGGCGAAGACGACGGGAAATGGGATGATACAGATTACGCTCTTTTCTATGCACAAGGACCAAATGGTTATAATCTTTTTGATTCCTCTAACGGAAACGGAAATAAAAGACAAGATACCAGAATTACACACATCAGCCAGAACTATATAAATATATATGAAGATTACTCTTATTATTTTATCAATTTTGACAAAGGACCAGGTAAAAGAGTAGAGACGTCAAATGTAGACTTACCTACAGACAACCTCGATATCTTTACGAGATATGATGATTATCAATTCCTGAACGAAGAAAAAACTAATTTTCTAAACATAGGAAGACTTTGGGTAGGTGAGCCATTTAATACTTCAAAATCAGTAAGTTTTACCACCAATACACCTATTCTGGCAACCGATGAGATAAAACTAAAGACGTCTGTTTATGTACAGAATGCTAATAATGATAAAATAACATTTAGTTTAAACGGACAAGCAATTGGTAACTATACCATTACCAATACTTCAGACACTAAAATAAGAGAAGTTTCTTTACAAACCAATGCTCAAAACATTACTGGAAACACTTTAAAATTTGATTATACTCCTACAGCTGGTAATCCGCTGGTTACCTATAATCTAGATTATGTAGAGGTACAGTACAAACAAGATTTGAGATATAATAATTCTCAGATGAATTTCAGAGTTTTTGACATTATGGAAGGCTCTGGTATTAATTACGGTTTTGTAATGGATAATACCACTGGTCTGGAGCAAATTTGGAATATCTCTGACATCACCAATGCAAAAAAAGTAACCAATAAATCTACGGGAAGTCAATTTAGTTTCGGGTATAATGCGGATAGTTTTGTTTTTAATAATGAATTTGTAGCATTTAAAAGTGATGCTGCGTACCAGCCAACCTTTGTTGAAAGAACAGAAAATCAAGATCTAGCCTCTTTACAAAACATTGATTACTTGATTCTTACCACCAAAGATTTCGCTCCACAAGCAGAGAGAATTGCAACCTACTACAGAACTTCCAAAAATTATAAGGTAGAAGTAGTAGATGTAAGAAAAGTGTATAATGAATTTAGTTCTGGCGGACAAGACCTTACCGCACTTAGAGATTTTGCGACTAAGCTTAACACCCCAACTGGGACTTTGAAATACATCTTAATTCTAGGAGACACTACTTTTGATTTTAGAAACAAAACCACATCTAATAAAAATTTTATCCCTAGTTACGAAAGTGATTTCAGTGAAAATTTTGAAGCGTCTTTTGTTACGGATGATTATATTGCAATGACCGCACCGCAAAGCTCATCTTATATTTATACTTTATTTCCGAATGTAGCTATTGGTAGATTAATTGCTCAAAATGTACAAGAAGCAAAAACCTTAGTAGATAAAACTTTATCTTATTATAA
>APMI01001887.1_pt1 | contig 10746 bp, 10 predicted proteins | sample 667938 | NCBI WGS metagenome assembly APMI01 (sample SAMN01084076, study PRJNA167559) | wastewater metagenome | biome: Wastewater | place: Denmark: Ejby Moelle, Odense | collected 2011-11-28
AATAGAGATGAATGAATAATCACGGAGTCGGAGCCAGACACACGGGTAAACAGTAAATAATGGTAACAGCAGATGCAACAATTCCTAATCCTGCCAGACAAGTAATAACAGCAGGTGGGAAGCCCAAAGTGAAACAACCTGCAGCTGCACCGAATCCGGTTGAAGAAGCACCTCCAGATACTCCAATGCATGCCGCACATGCGATAGGCCCTGATTGCACTTTGGTCAAGCAAGTCATGATGACCAGCATCAGCAAGAATGAGGCTGACAGTTTCGACATTTTTTGCTTTGGATTTTATAATTTTTATGGCATTTACATTTTGTGCATTTATACTTATTACGAAATACTTATTACTAATACTATTTGATATTAAATTGATATTCTTCGATAAAGTTGAAAAAATTATAAGGCAGAGGCTTTACTCTTAAAAATTAATATCTTTTACCTTGTCTGTCAAGCAGAACTTTGTTTTTCTCTGCATTGATATAAAGAATTTTCTATAATAATTTACAATAAAAATTTAACGAAATACTTATTACTAATACTTATTACTAATACTTATTAGTCAAAAATTATTATAAATACAAGAAACCATCAATAACTAGCATAATACATTAACAAATTGAATGGAAAGAATACCAGAATACTGCAAAGTTGGACTTGTCACCGGTGTGGGCACAGTGGTCAACTGTGGATTGTTCGCTCTACTCAGCTCATTCCCTTTATCAGCTCCAGTAGTCATGGCCAGTAAGGTGTATCTGATTGCCTTCCCAGCTATTGGACTTACTGCAACAACTAAAAAAATGTATGATTATGTTAAGTCTCCTCAAAGTTGGAAAAAAATTCAAGAGCATGCTGATTGATTCAAAATATGTTCTTTTATAGAATAATTTTATTATATATTTTCTTCATTTTTTGTTTATATATTGAACAAAACTATATTTCTTCGACATTTTTTATTTCATAACAAATTCCTTTTACATCAATTAATCTGTATTATTTAGATATATATGTATCATAGTTTATTAATTGAGTATGAGTATATATGTGAAGATAGATAGAATGAAGATAGAACATCAATAATGCCTGACCACTGAACTATTAGATTCCTTTCGATTGGTTTAAGTTTTGATCCTTCTGTTGCCACTTTCTTGCCCTAGTTAACGACTGCCAGTTACAAGTATTTTACTCTTTGTAGCATGTATTGGTTCTACAAATACTACTATAATATATTACGTTTGGGTTATAGTTTGACTACGATTTTATTACTGAGCATTTAAAACACACTATTTGAGCTAGTCATTTAAGACGCCATTCGATTATGCCTACTTTTTTATCTTTATCTTTATCTTTAACGAGGCACTGTTCGTTTCTTGCTCGATAGAGGCTGAGTGCGTGAATCAATGCGGGACTGAGATTATGATGATTAAGTTAGTTTCAGTTACGATATTGCCTTTGTATGCATGCAAAATGCTGGTAATTTTTAATGCTGTTTACGGGTATTATTGTGGTTATGATTCGGTTTATACTGCCCTTTTTATTATTGCTAGTGTTAGACTTGTTTTGTTAGTTAGTGGATCTATCGCTGTAATTCACTATATTTCTATATATCACAATATATAGTACTGCTTATAGTTTAGCATATGATTATAGTTGTGATTTAAGTTTCTTATCCAGATAACTTATTTCTTAATTAAGTTCCTCAACGTATAGTTTAAGCGCATTTTAATTAGCCAGATATCCTCTGATATCAGATTAAGCCTTCTGCACAATTTTCTACAATTCATGGTACTCCTTGTCTGTCTTATTTGTTGGGGATTGCTTTTCATCCAATATTTTAGTGAATATTGAACATAAAGTAGTTTATACATTAAGGATTAGTTATTAGGTATTTGTGGGGTTTGATAGTTTGTTTTGGCTTTTATGAGGCAGCAATATATTTAGATTCTCTATTATTCGATTGAACATCTAAAACATAGTTATTATATATGTACATGGGATAACTGGACTCCTATTTGACGACATACTACACTCTCTGTATTAATATTAGTATTGGGTTGATGGGCTTACTATTGTTATAGCACTTGCTGCATTGATGTAAGCCGCATACTCATCCTATCACTAAATTATTATATATTTCATACTCTATCTATAAAATATGCAATACAAATACGATAAATTCGCAATCCCCTCAAAACTAGATCGACTAGTAGCATAAAATGGAATTGGTATTGATGAACATAACAATAATATCAATAATAGTCATCTTCCTCTTCATTCGTATTCTTGTTCTGCACCACTGCCTGCTGTTTGTACAAATCCAACACAAATTAGTTGCTGCTTGCTTATATTGGTTTCTTATCTGGTCGTACTTTTATCAATCGAGGAAATCTCAAGCCGATGCCTTTGCCTGCATCTGTGTCGCCAATTGCGCATGTGTAAACTGGAGATAACTAAGTATTTATTTATTATGTACCTGGAAGTCAGCACCTTTTATTTACCATACTACTGATGGAGTGAACCAGACATCTACTTTCTACATCTGGGTTGAAATTTTGTAGTCTTTAGGACAGTTAGGCACAACTTTATCCTTAAGTTACTCATATGCTGCTTTCAATACTTAATCTGAGAACCCTGTGCCAATCTTGCATATAGTTTAATACTGTTCCATATCACTGTTATAAATGGCCAACAGATACGAGCCATAGAACCCAGTTCTCTTGCCAACTCCATAGAACCCGCCTATAGGCACAACATCTAGGGTATCTCCTAAGCCATTAATATAATCTTTCTTAAGTTTGACCCATTCCCATGATCGCCTTGAACACGTATACACTGAATCCATGTCCTTAATCATCAGACCTTAGGTACCCACTTTAATTGCTTATTGTAAAAACTAGTCAATTGATTCAAATGATTATAGTTAGCGGTGTTCACTAAGGCGGACTATGTTGTTGAATATTGCCTACATTTTTAGTAAATATTCACGCCGTTATTTCAGTGTCAAATGGGTGATTGGCTCATTAAAGTATAAAATATCGAATGCGAATAAATTTACATACACTTCGATGTCTTATATTGTGCTTGTTTTACGAGCACGAGTTGATAATACTTGGAAAGGTAGCAATTGTTTGGTTTTCTTATTTATTGCCACAATTTAACAATCTAAAATAAATGATTTTAAGCCTGCTGCGGTTATTGTTTATACATTTTTGTTTATTTCGTGAACAATGTCAGAATATGCTGCAGTTAAATTTTATAAATTTCTTGAAAATATTTCTATTTTGCCTTCATTATAATGAACTTGACCTCGAAGCCCATCATATTTGAATTCACATGTTAAATGTTTTCCTTAAAATCTGTTCAAAATATCACCAATCCCTCTTGTAGGTTTAGCAAGCATTGGTCTGCATGGTATGCCTAAAGTTAGTTTACAAATTTGACCTAGCTTTACGTAGTCACCTTTTAGCTGAATCAAATTTTTAATAATTTCTGAATCATTAGGGTACTCTGCCATTGATTTTTTAATCACTTGTTCATACTCAAGTTCATTTTATTAATTTTGTTGTTTATATGGCACTAACTATTCAAAAAGTGCACTAATAAGTGCTTTTTGCATAGTTTTCTCAGCAGCAGCTATTTTCAAATTACCTTCAACCCAGCGAACAATATATTTGACCTCATCCCCAGTTCCTTGCAAAAGCAGACTCATTAGTGTTGATTATTTTTATGAATTTGAGTTATTACCCTTTGTTGATGCGATTTTTCTCAATCCTGTAAACACTTTTTATATAGTCAGAGGCTACTTTGCTTTCTTTTTAGTGAAAAATGAATCCATTGTCTTCTGTGTTGACTTAGAAGTTTGTGCTACTTCACCAAGATCTCCAATTTGAGTTGTCTTTTATCTTATTTGTTTTTCGCTCATCCCACAACTTTTAGAAACAGCTTTAACGAGTATTTCTTTGCCAATACCAAGCTAATTTTTTTAATAGTCTGGACCTATCTTCAAAATAGAGAGCCAATATCCGCGAATCAAATCTTCAGGAGATTCTCTTAGTAAGCTCTTAAAAAGATTAGAAAGTAATCCTTTCTGAATGTTCTTAGAATTCTCGCCTCTGGTACTGCCCACTTTCTCATAAACGGATGCAAGCATACTGAACGGTAATTTTGTCACTTTCTACGATGGTTAGGTTGAATTATTTATTTTCTACGAGAGAATGCTTTCGTTATCCATCTTTACTGATTATAAGCGCCAAATATATGATCCAAAATTGAAATAAGTTCCCACTTTATCATAAATTATAATATGTCTATGAATTAAATAATAGAAACAAACAAAAATGAAAAATCAATTACGATAGAAACTATGATGAGTTCTCATGGAAGAATAGTTTGTTGGGGATGTGCTTCGTCCTATATACTTTCTCTAAAATTATGAGGAATATTTGGCAGAAGGAATTTTGCTTCGCACTGATTCTGCCATCATTGTCTTATTGAATGATGAGTTTGGTGATACTCTTCTTGATTATTTTTCAGCAAAATGTTTCTATAATCCTTAAAGAGCAATCAATACGACAGTAATATTGTCGGCTGTTTTTTTATGGAAAGCCAACTTCATCACATTTTATACTGCCTGTCCACAAAATTAATGAATATTTTTATATTTCCCTTCATTTCTTTTTAATGTGTCCCAGATTATGTGAACGATTTCGCTGTTTGACATTTTATCAAATATTCCATCACCTAAATAGAAAATAAAGTACTTCCTAGCAATACAAAATCTTCATCGCCTGCGATTTTTAAAACATTAAGTTCTGGTTCGTGAATTATGCCTCGAGGGTTGCCATTTAATTATGGAAGTTTAGCTTAAATATCTCCAAAGGTCCTAGTTGTTGACAATCGACCCGGGATTACTCGATGAGGCCCAACTACGAAATTATGCCATTCTCCTTCATAGAATATTTTACTAACGCCATCAGCGTAACTCAAATGTGTTTGATATATTCTGCCCCCTGCATCCATTATTCTTTTTTGTTAATATTCACAACTAGCTTTATGGTCAATAGAAAGTTCACTAACGATTTCACCTTGTCTAGAGCTCATAATAGCTCTACTATCACCCACATTAGCCACATATAGCGTTTCGCCATAGAAAAAACATACAATCGCGCATGATCCAGACCGATCATATTTGCCAATTTTGGAGTATTAAACAAAAGCTTTTTAACATTTTTAGAATCCCATTTTAAGCGCATCTTGCATATTATCAGGGAATGCCTTCTCTCTGGACACATAAACATGCAGATTATCTCTCAAGAAATCAGCACAGTCGACTCCGCCATGGCCATCGAATACTCCAAAATATGCGGGTTTCTTCCAGTCTTTAGTATTGGCTTATGTTTTATTTATGTTGAAAATTATAGCTACTCTGTCTTCGTTATGTTATCGGACTGGGCCTACATGGGTGGAAGCTGCGTAGGCTTTTATTATGCCGTTTGCTTTTGCTGAATGTTTAGCTCGCTCGAAATTTGGGATCGACGGGAGAGTCTTAGGCAGTTAAGGCTTAGGATTGTGATAAGACTTTATCTAACGGTACATCGGGATGTGCTGCGGGTACTTTACTTCAAGTTATCGCTTCACTATCTATTACGGCTGCTTAGCCGGTGATTTAGACTTAGCTCGAGGCTGATACTCGTACTGGGCTGAGTTGATAAGAGGTCGTCGCATTGTCTCCTCTTTATTGATCTGTGGTTTACTTGAAAAGGCAGTTGGTTTCTTATCTTCTCGACTACTGAATGTGTTTTCATTGTAGTTACTATTGCTTTTCGATGTCGATGGTCTCACAATCTTTGATTTAGGAGTCAGATCATGCTTCATAGTCAGTCCAGCTCGGAAGCTAGAATAAACTGGTGATATTTTTGGAGAGTGATGGGAGCTTTTTGGAGTGAGGTCTTTCTTGAAAAAATCCTCATACTTTTTGCGAGTGCCTTGCATGTTATTAGCTGACATTTATATAACTAGTTAATAAAGATTATTTATACAATATAAGCCTTCAAATCAAATTTTACCTGCGATTAGTAATTTAGAATGGCGTTCATAATCTTGAATATACCCTGCACGATTTTTTTAATTTGAGGTTGATGACTTTGGTCGCTTTTTAATTTTTTAGAACTAGACGACTTTGAAATGATTTCATGAGCTTGATTGCCTGCGTGTTCCAAATTGGTAATTTTTACTGAGCAGTTTTTAATTTTTTAGAAGCTGCCGATTAATAGGTAATTACGTCAGAAATATGTTGATATGTAGTTGTTCGTAAACTTTATTTGAGAAGTCTTTGATCCATGCTTACATATATTGAAGGATAATCGGAAATATTATACTCTCCTCCAAGAATACTTCTGCCAATATTACTCATGACTAACTTTTACGAATATATATTCTCAAATATCGGTTTATGATGCAACAATAATTGCGCTCTTTTTATAGATATAATGAATTTATAAATTAAAAATAATGATAACTGTAGTTTCCAGATTCCCTATCAAATTATTTGTTATCTGCGCTACATTTTTTGCAAGACTGATAGATTAAAAATTTTTAGTATTACCATCATAATTTAATAACACTATCACTTTTCTCCGGAGTGATGGAAGTGGAGTTGAGACTATTTGCTTTCATCATAATCTGTGTAACTTCTTAATCGATCTTGGTCGTCAAAATTGAGTTACTACTCTCTTCATGTCCTTAATCCCACCAAACTAGATTCTTCACTTGTTTCGCCAATCTTTTACTGTACTTTTTGCTTATAAATTTAATGCCGTCTGTTATTCGTTTTATATTGACTGATCCTTCATGATTGCTGGTCCATTAATAGAATGATGATGGTTATTACATAGTTCCACTGATGATAAGTATCATGCCAAGACTAAACATGTCGTCCTGGTAACTATAGACTGGATGTAAAGACTCATGCTTAAGCCTTTACAGTAGTCTTGGAGATAGAAATTGTTATTTGATGCCTCTGTTGCAGAGTTCATAAGATGTGACGTCTAAATAATTAATGAAATTTACATGTTGTGGAAGACACGTCTGTCAGTTTATACAAACTGTTTCGGACTAAGATAGTATCTAAATTGACGCAACAATGCTTGATCTTATGATTCTTGAGTTATTCTAATGCAGTCTGAACTCCATACATAACCGCGCATATTTCCCTCTCAGTGAAGAATTGATCACAGAGCTTGACTTCATTAATGCGATCTCGTAGTGTTTTGGGTACATACTCATACATCATGCTAACTTTGTATCCATAACTTTCTTCTCTGATACTGTATTTAATTAATCTTGCAAGATGAATGCTATCGATTTTCTGTCTCACTTATAACTTCCTAGCAAGCTGTTCCTGTAAATGTGGAGATTTTTAAATTTTCTTTTCGACTAACGCATACAATTGTGTTCCTTATTGCAATACTTAATATGAACCATAGGCTTGACTTTCTGCTACATTTTAATGACATTATTTGCATGGTTTGCTGCCCATGCTTTTACTATTATTATTATTCTAACCCACTATATACATATATTCCCATATACATATATATAATATTCTTGCATTATTATTATCATATGAACAAATAGATGGACACCAATAGCAAACCCCACCTGTGCCCGCATATAGGAAAACTGACCAAAAAAGCATTATAGTCATTACTAACTTATAATTACACACCCAGTTGTTCATGTTGTAAAGCGGAATTAAAGAATAAAGAAGTCAAAATTAGTATTGAGGATATTAGAGTTGATGTGTGCTTGCATTGTGGAGTGCTGTTTTGTGGCAAATCTTAATGTATCAATATGCATTAAGTGGAATCGCATTTATTTTGGGGCAAAATTAGGATAAAAGGTGATAATTTACCGTCTCTGCTCTAATCTGTATAAAAATAGACTACACAATAATAAAATATATCAGAAATAGTATGCAGATCATGCGGCAGTATCGATTAATTGCTTACTCAAGCTAAAAACAACAAACTCGACAACGGTTAAGAATATAATAAATTAGTCCGATTTAACCAATTTGTGCAAAATACTGTAAAAATACTAACAGAAGTCATCGCAGTTAAATTCAGTGAGTTTTAATAACTCAATGGAGAGATAGATGGTGATGTGTTTGGTTTGCGTAATTTGGGTAATACTTGTTTCTTCAACTCTGTACTGCAAGTACTATATCACACAAGCTAACTTTCACAGATTTATATTGACTTTATGAAGAAATCTACATTTTCTTCCTTGATCAGTCAATAAAAACAGCGTAGAAAGAACATGGAATATTACTATGACGATGTTATATAAAAACAATAAGCAAATAAGTGGCATGTCGTGGCAGCTAAAAAGATAAAAACAAAATAAGGAACAACTAAGGGTCATAGTTTATAAAAATTTGTTGCACACGGGCTCGTAAGAGATAATAAAATCAACTGTGTATATGGTGGATTAATAAAAAACATAACCGAAGCACTAACTATTTAGTAAAATTCTGAAAAAGATAAAGTAATATTTTAACCAGTTTAATTGTTGAGAAAGCTGGCAGACTATGACCAAAAATATGATCACAAACAATAACAAGACGCATAATAATTATTAATTTTTCTAATAGATTTGCTGAGTCAAGGCGAAATGCTCACAATAGTAGGATCAACTGGCGACCGTAAATAAAGATACGATAAAATAGAGAATTTGTTGGGTAGACAAAAATTGACACCAGTTCAACAAATATTCGGCAGCTATCTCGCCAGTCGAATTGTGTGTTTGGGCTGCGATAAAGAAAGTTGGGTGACTGATTTTACGTATCATTTACCTGTGTCTTTGCAGTAAGTGAAATATCAATAGAAATCTATACAAGCAGATGCCAATGTGCCTATCTTAGGAATAAAATATTATAGAGAACTGTACTATCCAGCAGCACCTAGTAATCATTGCAAAGTGTTTGGATCACTTTTCAAAGCTGAGAGACTGACAAATGCATAGAATTATTATAATTGCGAGAGTTGTTCAGGTCTTGCCGCAATAAAACAATTTTATATGCTTGAACCACCAGAAATTTTAGTTATTAGTTTCAAAAGGTTTGAAAACAATAAGAAAGGTAAAATTACTACCTTTATAGCATTCGATGAAGAAATCAGCACATAAAGTGTAAGCTTAAAAGTCAAATTGTAATAGGACTAATAACCACCCTGCTACAAATACGAGTTATATGCAGTTATAGTTCATAAGGGCGAGACCATATCTTCGGGTCACTATATCTGTTACGTAAAAATTCAATCATAAAATCAATAAAAGATTGTATGGTATCAGTTCTCAGATTAGAAATACAAAAAAGTAACATCAAAATAAGTATTAAGACAATAGGCTTATATTATTTTTTATCGGAAAGTAAAAAAGTGACAACTGTAAAGTTTAAATTGATATATTTTCAATTATAATTTACCCAAAAATACTAAAATAATTATCACTTAATTTATTAAAAACAGAGCAAAAATTTTTGTTCATGAGCGAGTAATTGGAGTATATTTAAGACTTGTTTTAAAACTTGGAGTCCATGACAGTTGTGTAGGAGATTGTGGTGGCAGTAATGAATTTGGAGGTTTTGGAATCACTCTTTCACTTTGAAATTGTGATTCATGTCTTTTCAAGTTCTTTTTCAATGACATACACTATTTGAATAAATCTGTAATCTGTTTATCCTTTTCGTCAAGATCACCCTTCAACTCTTTATTTTAATATTTAATAGTCCTACATAAATGCAATAATTTACTAATTTTCTTTATTCAATTTCTCCATAATCTAATACATTTATATAACTTTCTTCTCGGCATCCTCTAATTGACCTTGAGTCTATTTTAATAGTACTTCTTTTTCTTTGAGTTCCATTTAAGTAGGCGCATTTTTAGCCATCATTTTATTGAATAGCATATTTATTTTGGGGTTGCTGACTGATTTTACAGGAAACCCAGTACTCATGTAATATTGCTGTAATGGGCTTGTCTATCTTCGCTTAAATTATGATAGCTCACGCTGACTTTAGTAATATTTTGTGCGAAGACGGTTGAGATTTTATTATGCGTTTGATCTCATGTATTCAGTTTGCTAAAGTTGAGCAGACAATTACTCATTATCTCTTCTTAGTTGCTCAAACAGCACATTCAGATTATCGACAGTCACACCTTCATTCGACGCTTTCAATATCATATCTCTGAATTTGCTCATCGAATTTTCCATTTATTTAGTCTTGCCTTCAAAGTAATTCAATGCTCGATACAATTATATAATTTAAGCCTAAGTTAATGATTCGTTATACTTTGACTTATTTGCTGGGCATAACTTGCGTCCTCATATCAATAATTTGCTGATCTCTCCTTAAAAGTTACTTCTCTAATTTCTATACTTCTCTGACGAGTATAGCATTTTCCCTTTGCAGATCGGCGGTGCTGAGAGTACTACACGCTTTCTAAATTCTCTGCTTGATGCTCTGTTTTTATTTTAATAGAGTACTGCAGTATAGTTATAGTTTGAATTTGAATTGGAATTGCCACTCCGCGAATAGTTCAGTTCGGTTTTAGCTTTGCTTGATTTACGTGACGCATGGATAAATGGACTATCGTCTTTACCATTCATGTATTAGGGTTAGTGATGATGACCTCGGGTTGATGATGCAGGCGTATCGGTCGTGAAATACGGATTGTTTA
>APMI01008502.1_pt1 | contig 10746 bp, 7 predicted proteins | sample 667938 | NCBI WGS metagenome assembly APMI01 (sample SAMN01084076, study PRJNA167559) | wastewater metagenome | biome: Wastewater | place: Denmark: Ejby Moelle, Odense | collected 2011-11-28
GCCAACACACCAGCCGTGAGGAAGCCGGCATCGATCCAGCCGAAGACCTCGGCCGCCGCGGCATACAACTCGGGCGCGGACTCGATCAAGGCTTCATTGGCGTCCGCCTGCTGGAGGCCGGCGCCGCCGGAGAAGACTTCGCAGACCGTCACCGTATCGAGGCCGGTACCGGCGGCAATGGTGCGGTGCCCGACACGACGCCACGGGCCAGGTGTGAAGGTTGGGGCGGTCATGACTTCTTTCTCCTTGTCACCGGCTTCACCGCCTGCAAGGCGGGTGCTGAAATCAAGGCCGCACGGCCAGGCATCAGACCTTGCTCAGCAAAGCTCAAGGGCTTTGCTGCACCCGCCACAATGAAATGATCAAGAACCCGAACATCAATCAGAGCCAGTGCATTGACCAACGTGACAGTGATTTCCTTGTCCGCACAACTGGGATTAGCCATCCCCGACGGGTGATTGTGGGCGAGGATTACCGCAGCGGCGCCCAACTCGATGCAGCGCCTGACGACCTCCCTTGGATGGACGCTGGTATGACTCAGCGTGCCAACAAACATCGGCTCGAAGGCGATCACGCGATTCTGCGCATCAAGAAAGGTCACATGGAAGACCTCCCGAGCCTCTTCGGCCAACTCAAAGAGCAGGAACTCTCGGACGTCGATAGGGCTATCAATCGCCACGGCGGCACGGGTCAAACGCTGGGCAAGCACTTTACGTGCACGCGCAATCAACCGGTCTTCTCGGGTCATTACTGCAGGATCAAGGGGCAGGCGCTGGATAGGGAGCGCGTAGTGCGCCACGGCCTCTCCGGTCATGAAGCGATTCCGGGGCGCGGCTCGTTCGGCAAGTTTGCTGAGTGGCTTGCTCATGCTGCAGCCCTCCGCGCGAAGGACAGGCGATAGGCGAGTACGGGGCCGGCGATGGTGCGAAGGACGCGGTAAAGCGTCAGGGTGCTGAAGGGCGAGGCGGAGATTTGGGCGGACGTGCCCGGTGTGGTGGCTTGCATGGTGCATGCTCCTTGAGTGCGGTCAATTTCTCCGCGCCCCGCTGTCAAACGGGGTGGCGGAACCGTACGGGGTTGACAGACCGGCCTCAAGAAACCGGCAGCCCGAAGGCTCCCCGCACGGCCCCACCATTGAACAGGCGTCACCATGCTACCGACGTAAAAAAACCGCTTACGCGGCCTAGTCGGCCTTGAGGTTTCGGGCTGTCAAACCCGTTCGCTGTTGTTTCAGCGACGCCCAAAGTATCAGCCCGGCATGTGCCGGGCGTCAAGTGGGGTTCTCAGATTATTTTCACGTTATCGAAGGTTCTGTTGCAATAAATGCAATGTCGATCATCAGGCCGATTTGCGCTCGGATGAAGTTTGACCAGGTGGGTCAATCTGTTGCCCACCTCATAGCAGATTTGGCAAAACGGCCCGTCCCATGCAGTCCCACGCCTGACCCAGTAAGCGTTTTCAACGAACTTCGTGGCTTCCTTCTGGTGGAACTGCCTTTTCAAGGATTCAAGCTCTTCGTTCTTTAAGGCAAATTGCAACTTTGTTTCAGCCAGTTGGGTTTTGGTCTCAAGAACCTCCAGGTTCAATTCAGCAACCCGAAGGCTCAGGGCGGCGGCAACATCCGGGGAGGCGCCTTTATCGGCTTCGGTGATTTTCTCAGTGCTCATGGCGGAAATCCTTTTGGGTCTTAAATATTGGCGGGGGCTCAGGATCGGGCGGCGAGTTCCTGCAGTGTAGAAACAAGCGCCGCAGCATCTGCCTGGCTTGCAACCTTTACCGACGACGTACCGCGGTTTGTCGTCAGGTCCACCCTGATGATATTCATGGAGGAAGACTGAACACCTTTTCCGGTGAGGCGATCCGCAAGAGCTTGAACCGCTGCATCAAGCGACAGGCCATAGGTGTTCTGGGTGTTTCCAGCAGCGTCGAAAAACTGGGTGGATTGTTGGGTGGCCACCGTTTCGCTCACCCCCAGGTTCTTCAGCCTGGTGGCGACGGTCTGCGGGGTCACGCTCGCCACCTCGAGCACGTTGCCGCTGGCATCCCGCGTGAAGCCATCCTTGGCCGCAGCGGCACCACGTATTGAGGTGGTCAATCCGTCGTAGCTGGTAGCTGCACGATCAGCAGCCGAAGCCGCATCGTCGGTTGAAGACGACAGATCAAAGAAACTCGATTTCAGCTCTTTGGTTTCGTAGGACAGCGCCTTCATCCGGGCGGCGATCAGATCGAACTTCTCCGCCTCCAGCTGCTTGGCCTTGATGTTGGCATCCATAACGGCCAGCTCGGCTTTCTTCGCTTCGGTCAGGGCGCCAGACGCTTCCAGCTCGGCCCGTTTGGCCTTGGCGACAATCAGCATGGCTTCAGCCTCGAGGCGTGACGCCTGCGCCTGCGCTTCACTGATTTCCAGCTCGATCCGCCAGACAGCAATCTGAGCCTGTGCAATCTCCTTTTCGTTGCCGCGCTGCTTGGCGATCTCCAGGATAGTGTTGGCCCGGTACAGGTCATTTTGCAGGGCGGACTGCTGGAGGCTGGCAGCATTACGTTCGGCAACAGCATGGCGCTCCGCCGCGGCCGTCGCATCGGACAACGCATCCCGGTAAAGCAGCAGCGCCTTGGCCCGCGCCTCGTCGGCGGTCTTCAGTTCCTTCGCGACATTGACCCCGGTCGCGTTGAGGGCCGCAAGACGCTGATATTCCGACTCGGCCGCCTGGTAGGCATCACGCAATGCATAGATCTGCTTGGCGTGATCGGCGTAGACGCTGGCACTGGCTTCTGCTTGCAGCGTTGCAGAGTGTGCGGCGGATGTCGCCTGAAGCGTCTTGTCGGCTTCGGCCTGCTTCGCAACAATGGTCTTCTGGAGCTCTTCGCGCAGCTTCTCCTTGGCTTCAGTCAGCGAGCCGTCAACCCTGCGTTCGGCTTCAAGTGATGCCAGCTTCGCTTTGGAGATTTCCAGATCGGCATTCACCTGCTCCGACAGCGCCCTCAAAGCCTTCTCATGCTCCAGAGCGGCATTGCTGGAGGCCTCGAGCTTTTCCTTCTCCGTCCCGTAGGTGTCGGCATAGGCCTTCATCGCGGCAGCTTCGGAGTCTCGCGCAGCCTGCAGGGTCTTCAGGTTCTCGATGTACTTTTTGCTGGTGTCAGAGGCCTTGGTGTAAGCGTTTTCGATTTGAAGCCAGTTGCCGGCCGCAGCGCTCGCCTTCTGGCCGGAAGCTTCAACTGCGTCAGCCGCCTCTTTTTGCTTGTCAGCTGCGCCCTGCGCCGCGGCCTTTTGCTTGTCGAGGTTCTTCTGGATCTCGTCGGCGGCCTGGCTGACAGAATCGCGCCACCGCACCATTGAATCGATCGGATGCTTCCAATCGAAGGTTGCGATAGCCCCGGCGGTTATCCCGAAGGTTTTCCCCAGTAGCACGAAGGCACCGGTAAGGCCGCCAATCGCAATCCCGACCTGCTCCACAACGACAACCAGCGCCCGAAACAATCCGGTGTCGCCAATCACCTGAAAGGTGTCGGTGATTGCATTTTTCAAACGGGCCCAGTTCGCAACGAAGGTGTCGTTGTTGGTTGTCCCGGTCTTGTACATCTCGTTCAGGCCATTGGCCAGCGCCGGGAGAAGGTCCTCCGCCAGGACGCCGCCGGTCTCCACCATTTTGGTCAGCTCTGCCACCGTCAAGCCTGCTCCGTTGGCAGCAGCCTTCATCGCACCAGGCAGAGCCTCCCCCAGCTGGCCTTTCAGCTCCTCCATCTGCACCGTGCCCTTGCTGGCCATCTGATTGACGGCCCGCAGAGCATCATTGGTTTCGGAACTGCTCTTGCCCAAGCTGGCCATCGCCCCCGAAACCGCCTCGAATACCTTGCGGGCGCTCTCGCCCTCCATCGCGGTACCCTTGGTGGCGGCAACGAGCTGGGTATATGACTTGGAAGCGGTCTGCACCTCCAGGCCCAAGCGGTTGGCGGCGCCCCGCACATACTCCATTTCGGCAGCCGCTTTTTCACTGCTTCCAGTCAGCAGCGTCATCGTGCGCGCAAAGGTTTCCGCCTGGCTGTTGGCGGCAACGAACATGCCCCCAGCCTGGAAAGCCACATAGACGCCGCCAAGTTGGGCAACTAGCCCTTTGAACTCACCCGCCAGTGTCTTGGTGCTCGCTTCCAGCTTGGCAGAAGCAGCACCGGTGCCGTCCATTTCAGCCCGAAGCGTCGCTATACGGGCTTGGCCGGCTGCAAAGGCCCGGTCGAAGTCGGCTCCGGAAACCTTGGCATTGGATGCCAGCTTTAGAAGGGATTGATTGACCTGCAGGATGTCGCTCTGAATCGCTGCTGTGCTGCGCACGCCAGTGCTGCTGAAGGCATCGGCCAAGGCCTTCTTGGTACGGGTGGAGAAATCCTCCACAGCCTTGGCTTCTGCGGCTCGCTGCGTCGCCGCCCGACTGGCAGCGGCTTCGGCTTCTGAATAGGCCTTTTTCTCAACTGCAAGCAGTTCTTGGGCGGCGAGTTTCTGGCGCGTCTTGCTGGTCTCTACGATCTGCGCGAGCCGGTCCTCTTCAGCCGCCTGTGATTTGGCCGCAGCCTGCTGGGCGGAAAGGGCGACCTTTTGCTCAGTGAGGGCCTGACTGGCACCATCAAGCGCCACTGCAAGGCGAGCCTGTTCCGAAGCCAGCGCCTTGGTATCGACGCCGGCATCAGCAGCAGCCTGGCGCGTGCTGCTGAGAACGTCTTTTTGGCGGCCCCAGGCCTTTTCAGAGGACGCCAGCTCTCGGTTGGCCGTGCGGAGAGCACCTTCCAAGAGCTTGATCGCATCGCGATTGGCACCGGCGCCCTTGGCATCGGCGAGGGCCTTGTCGAGCGCCTGGACTTCGCGGCGGGCGTCGCTGACAGCCGTCCAAGTTTGCTTGGCGCTGGCGATTGCCGACTCTAGGCCGGTAATGCGAACTTGCTGCTGCCCAAGGTTGCGGACTTCGTTGGCCAGCTCGAGAAAGCGCGGCGCGGCGGTGGCGCCTTGCTTTCCAAGGGCCTCAATCTCATTGGCAAGCTTGTCGACTTCATTGGCGCCGGTAGTTTCGGCTGCAATGCGCAAATTGATGGTTTGGTCATACGCGATTGCCACGGATCATCCCTTCTGCGATTTCCTGAAGAACTTCATTTGCCCTGGCGCCAAACACGCTTTGAGCAGTATCAAATATCTGGTCTGTCAGAATTTCCGGCCGGGAGCGAAGGACAATCCCAAGCGCCTTTCGAAGCGGGTTTTCGGATGCCACGAACTCAATACCGATTGCTCGTGTGAAGTCCTCCAAAGCCTGGCGGAGTGCTTGTTCTCCAATCGTGGATTCAGCAGTCAAAGTGCAGCCCCTTCAACTCACGCATAATCTGATCAACACGCCTCATACTCAGGTTGAGCGCACGGGAAATTTGTAATTTGGACAAGCCATGCCGCATCAACGAAAAGACTTTTCCCGCTCGTCGCACATTGACTAACTCGGCAGAGGGGATCTTCAGTGTCTGGCCGCCAAGCTCGAAAGCCAGAGCGTCGGAAGCATCCTTGCCGATAACGGAAAATATTGGATGCGACTCGGGAATCGTCGGCGGAACGTACAAACTTCCGGGGCCAAAGAAGGCACACAAATGTAATGCTGCCGATGGGGACATGGCTTCGGCAAGCCGCTCAAACTGAACCTGAAAATTAAGCTCTTGGTTTTTCATGGTGGGCGCCTCGATTAAACCCTGAACGCCCGCACAAGGCGGGCTGGGAGCGTCAGAAGGACATGAATCAGCCCAGAAGGGACTCAGCGTCGACAGACGCGGCAATAGAGCGCACCTCACTGACTTTCAGCGGCGCCTTGTTTTTCCCTAGGCGGGGCACGTCAAGGGAATCAAACAACCAAAGGGCTCCACCCTGCGCGCGCTTGATCGCGGCCACCTTGCCGGCCAAGGTCGCAAGGTGGTCAACGGCCTGATTCCATTCATCAGAAATCACCGCATCGAACGCGGTGAACTGCGCCGCGTGCTCCTGCCGCTCCGAATCAGAAGCCTTCGTGATCTGCGCATCAAGCTGGGCCACTTCCTTTTCAAGGATTGCAACGAGTCCGCTATTCAGGTCGAACTTTTGCTGAGCTTGCTGGCGGGTGTCTTGAGTCCCGGCCAGGGCTTCAGAAGCTGCTTTAACCCCATTCTCATCGCCACTGGAAACCGCAGAGGCGTAGGCGCCCCGTGCGGCCTCCTCTTCGGCGTTGAGCGCGACCCGCACTGCGGTGATCTCCTGGCGCAGGGTGTCGATCCGCTGGATAACCAAATCCTTGCGCTTGCCAAGTGATTTTGCTTCGGCGCGATGGATCAACATGGCCTTCCTGGCGCGCTTGATGGCATCGGGAGCATCCTCGATTGCGAGACGTTGCTTTGCTTCCTCTTCGGCCCGCGAGACTTCATCGCGCAATTTACCGATCTCAGACTCGATAGCCTCGAGGCTGGCGCGGGCAGGTCCAGCGGTCGGCGCAGGTTTGCTGTTCAGGATGTAATAAGCATCCTCCCGCTTCGCCGCCTCAAAGCGCTCCCGGGCAGCATCCAGGAGGCGTTCTTTTTCTTCGAGCTTTTCGGCAAGCAATTTCAGGTGATCGGCAGCAGTAGACGTTTTCATTTCGAGCCTTTTGACAGATGAGGTAATTTACCTATTGTCATGTACTCGGATTTCCGACGCCTGTACGTGGATTGCACGGCGCCAAATACGCCCAAAATTCCGGGGGTGGATGGAGGCCGCCAATCTGCGCAAAGGGAGGCCGGCAAGTAGTGGAATGTTCCCAGTGTTCCCAACTGTGTTTTTAGAACTGGGAACACTGGTAGGGCTGGGAAGCCGCATAAATACTAGGTTTTTTAGAAGCGTTCCCACTGTTCCCAGTGTTCCCACTGGTTCTTGAGTTCACTGCTCGTCGGTTTCGTCGAACAAGGGGAGCGGGCAGACGTCGCCTTCCGCCCGCTCGGCATCGAACTCAGTTTCTTCGGGGGCTGGCTCATCGTCGCCGCCCCCTTCGGAGAGAAGCCACTCTGCATACTCCATCGCGAGACTGAGATTTGTCCCGAACTTCTCCGGCCCCGCCTCGAAAATAAACCGGGTGCGCTCCTCCAAAACGCCCCTGAACGCCCCCAGACATTCTTCCTGGTACGCCGCCTTTTCTTTCCACAGGCGGAGTTCGCCCTCCAGGTCCGCCATCCGGCGGCGTAGGGCGGCACTGTCCTCGGTCGCCACCCTGAACACCTTGGCGCGCAGACGGGCCGGGTCGGTGTTGCGGATCACCTCTCGAGCAGCTTGCCGGGGATCCATCGTGCCATCGGGGAATACGCTCTGAATTTTCCCTGTCCGAACCCACTTGCTGACGGTCTGGCGACTTACCTTGCACATCCGGGCGAAGTCCGCCTGGTTCACCCGCAGCCCCCGCACCAGATCCTCAGGGGTGAAGGGCAGCAGCGGCGAAGTTGACACAGCCTCCGCTGGGGTCATGGTGGCCTGCTTATTTTGGCTTGCTGTCACGCTGTCAGGACTCCTGTCAGGATTTCAGTTAGTTTGAAGCCCGCTAACTACGGTTAAAACGAGGCTCTCTGTACCCTAGTAGGATTTTTTACTACAGGGGCCCCGGCTCATAAGTCGAGCAGTCGAAAAGGGCTGAAGCCGGTAACCGCCTGAGGGGATGCAGCGGACCATAGGCCGGCGGCAAGTCGGATCGCCCGCCGCAGTAGCCGTCCGACTTGCCAGGGTGAGCAAGGTGCACACAAGTCTTGCACAGCCCGTTTGCCCTGCTTTGGTATGGCGCAGATTCACCCGCAGCCCCACCACCAACCGGATGTTTATGCGCTTGTTCTTGATTTGGGTCTGTGTGTCCATACCTAGTGTCTTCAAAAACAACCGGAACATGGGGAACGCTGGGAACAGCCGCTGAAACGTCATTACATTCAATCACTTGAGTGTTCCCAGTCACCGGCAAGGCACTGGGAACACCCGGACCAGCGACCGGGAACAAATCGGAAGTAGTCAGCACCTGGTCGACCAGAACAGCCCACTCATTCGGTCGCATCGATAGCCCCCAAAATCTCAGGTTTCAACAGGTAGAACCAGCCAGGTGTGCCGGCCCCAGGTTCCCGGGCTTTAACCCTCAAACCTTCGCCAGAGGTCGGCCTCTTCAACAGCCCACGCTTATCCAACTCCCCAGCTACCTGCTTCGGATCAAATCCGTTGCACAGTTCGCGGCGGAAAACATCGGGATAGATCAGGTACTCGAAGACGTGGTCAGGTTCGTTCAGGGAGGCCGTTTCCACTGTTGGGCGTTTCCAGCCGGCGCGGTTCATGGTGCGGGGTGCGTGGGTGTCCGTGACACTGGGGCGGCGCCAGTCTTCGAGGCGGGTGCCGGCTTGAGCCTGAATCCACGCCTGCACCTGCTCCACCATCTTGCGCGGCTCCCGGTTCTCTTCGCCGCCGAAGGCCTGCAGCCAGTCCTTAAACATCCGGAAGGCAGAATGGATTGCCTCACCCTTGGGCCAGCCGGTAATACCCCACTCGCTGGCTTTCTCGCCGGCATAGGCCACCGCTGCAAAGCGGGTCGCGGCGCGGATAGCTTGGCCGCCAGCCTTCACCGTCAAACCGCGGGCCTCAAAGGCTTGGCGCAGCTCTTCGAACTGGCGTGGCATCGTGTCGCGCTCCGATATCACCCGGCGGATGAACTCGGGATACGCCGTACCGTAGTGCTTGCCGGCATTGCGCTGCAGGGTTTCGGAGAAGCGGGCGCCATCGGCCAGGCCGTGCAGGGCATCCCAGCAACCGAAGCCGGCGCCGGCATCGGCGGGCAGCTCGCAGAAGCGCACCTCCTGCCCCGCATAGGCGCGCTCCTGGTTCTCTTCGAGGAACTGGGTCAGGCCGATTTCCCCGTTTGACTGGAACAACAGGCTGAAGCTGGCGGTTTCCCGCAGGCCGCCGGCAGCTTGACCACGTCCCTTGCCTTGGCCGCTGGTCAGCATGTACGCCGCCTGTGCCACGTCCTTCGGGTTGCCGGCCTGCTTGAGTTCGTCGAGCAGCAAGGGGGCGTCACAGTGCCCGGCCGCCACGCCTTCAATGGCGGTGGCGGTGAGCAGCCAGGTGCGGCGGTAGTTCGCCGGGCCGCACAGGCTGGCGGCGCCATAGAGCAAGGCGGACTTGCCCAGGCTGGAACCACCAGCCCAATGGAAGCCGCCGGACACGTTGGGATGCAGCCAGCACAGGCCGCCGGCGAAGGCCGCAGACAGGGCGAACAGTAGCCGGCTATTGCCCACCGCCAGGGCGGCGACGTTGGCCCGCCAATCGGCCAGGGTGCCGGCGCTCTTGAACTGGGCATGGCCGCTGCCTTGCGCCTGGTGCAGCCACAGCTCCGCCCCTTCGGGGGCCAGCGGGTCGTGATCGCCGCCCAGAACGAAGGACCAGCGGCCAGGCTCGGTGCAGTCATCGTGCCAGCCGATGCGGGACGTAAGCCGGGCACGGGCCGGCGGCCGGGAGCGGTTCACGTACATCTTGAGCAAGCCGCCCTTGTTGTCGCCAATGAACAGGCCTTGGGAGCGCAGCAGACGCGCCAGGGCGGCGCCGTCGCCTTCGAGCATTTCATCAGGGACGAGCACCCGGCGGCGCCGGCAGTCGTGATCGCCGAAGGTGGCCAGGCGTTGCCAGTTCTCGCCGCGGGTATCGCGCACCTGGTGGGTGATTTCGAGGGGGGCACACACGAACTGCGCCACCTCGCTCCAGGTATCGCCGCGCTTCTCGACCTTGAGCCGATAGACGCCCCGGCCTTCGTTGCCGTCGCGCAACTCGAACACGTCGCCGCCCTGTGCAGGCGTCTGCACACCATCGGCCTTGGCCTTCGGTTTCGAGCGGGCGCGCTTGGTGGGTGCAGCCGGCTTTTCCTCGGGGGTGGCAGGGGCGGTTTCCGGGGCGCTGGCCGCGTTTTCTGCTTCAGGGCCGGGGGTTGGTGCTGCCGGGGGTGCATCGTCGCAGGTGGGGCCGGCTATCGCGTCCCGTGCGGCATCGAGAATGCGGCGTACCGCGTCCGGGCCTTCGCCCTCGCGGGGGCTGGTGGCCAGGTCGTTGAAGTCGGTGGCACCAATCGGACGATCCGGGCCGAAGGTTGGCACCGCCACCACGCCACCGACTGCACGGGCTGCGGCCTCGGCTTTGGTGCGGCCGGGGTTGCCGTCAGTCACGTGGTCATCGTCGGCACACACGATCATCGAGGCGGCCGGGTGCGCTTCCCGCAGGGCACGGGCCACCGGCTCGAGGCTGCCGGCGTCGAAGGCCACGGCAACCGGCCAGCCCGTCACCTGGTGAAGACTGGCCGCGGTGGCATAGCCTTCGGCCACACACAGGGGCAGGTCTGCGGATATCTCGCCAATCAGGTGAAACTTGCCGGCCTTCTCGCCATGCGGCAGAAAGTCCTTATCGCGGCCGTCGATCTTCTCGGGGTAGATCGCCTGCAGGCTATGCAGGGTGCCGGACGGGCTGCGCATCGGGACCAGCAAGGCATTGCCGATGCGGGTTTCTTCCCACTGACCAGGGCGAACCTCCACCCACTTCGGCCAGGAGCCGAAGCGCAGGCCAAAGGACGGGACGCCCTTGCGAGTCAGGTAAGGATGATCGTCCGGCGCCGGCTTGGCGCCGTTCCAGATCGCGTTTGCTTTGCGGCGCGCCTTGTCGCGCTTGGCCTTGGCTTCGGCTTCCCGTTCAGCACGCTGGGCATCCATGCGGGCACG
>APMI01004179.1_pt1 | contig 10745 bp, 7 predicted proteins | sample 667938 | NCBI WGS metagenome assembly APMI01 (sample SAMN01084076, study PRJNA167559) | wastewater metagenome | biome: Wastewater | place: Denmark: Ejby Moelle, Odense | collected 2011-11-28
GGTGCCGAACACCTGCCGCAGCCGGTCCACGTCGTGCCGCAGCGCGCGCGCGGCCGTGCGGAACTGTTCGTAGGGCATCAGCAGCGCGCCGGCGGCGTAGTTGCCCAGACCCACGGTCAGCAGCTCCCGCGCGGCATCGCTGGCCAGCAACGTGTCCTCGACGATCGCGGCGATGTCCTGCTCCAGCGCCATGGCGGTCAACTGGTAGGCCATTTGGAACCGGCTGCTTTCGACCGGCTGGCTGGAATCGATCACCAGCCGCCGCTGTGCCGGATCGAACAGGCGCAACGGGCCGCCGGGACGGTAGTCGATGGTCACGCCGCGCGCCGCGAACCACGCTTCCATCCGGTCGATCGAGGGCGACGCCTGATCGGGGGCGAGTTCCCGCGCCAGGATTTCGGCGTGGCGGTCGACCAGATCGACGTAGTTGTTGGCGAGGTGGAACCAGTCGCGCACTTCCTCCCACGGCAGGCGGCCACCGGTGATCCCCGCCGCCACGCTGTCCGATCCCAGCGCTTCGTCCAGCATTTCCAGCCGCTGCCGGTCGCGGCGGTGGATGGCGTGCATCCGCACGAACTGTTCGGCGAAGGCGGGGAACTGTTCGGCCACGCGCTCGATCTGATCGCTGGGCAACGCGGCGGGCAGCAGCGGATCGGCTACCGCCTGTCGCAGCGCATCGGCCAGCAGATCCTGCCGGTCCGGGGCAAGGTCTTCCCAGTCCACGGGAAATTGCGCGCGCAGCCGGTCGGCCAGCGCGGGGGTGAGGTGGCGCTCGTCGTTTTCAAGCTGACACAGGTAGGAAGCGCTGATGCCCAGCGCGCGCGCCATCGCGGTCTGCAACAAACCGCGCCGCGTTCGCAATGTGCGCAGCTGGTTTCCGGCAAAGACGCGGCGTTTGCTCATCCTTTGGTCGATAATTTGCAAATTCATGCTTTGCAAGTTTGCAACTTAACATTGGACTCTGCCGCTCCCTTGCGCCATCGCGGCCGATTATCAGGTCAGTTTGGGGCGAGGATATGTCTGCGAATATCGCCGAAATGGAAAAGCGTCGGGAAGCCGCACGGATGGGCGGCGGGCAGAGGCGCGTCGACGCGCAGCACGCCAAGGGCAAACTGACCGCGCGCGAAAGGCTCGAAGTGCTGCTGGACGAAGGCAGCTTCGAGGAAGTCGACATGTACGTCGAGCACAATTGCGTCGATTTCGGGATGCCGGACACGGTGATCCCCGGCGATGGTGTGGTCACGGGTTCGGGCACGATCAACGGCCGGCTGGTGTTCGTGTTCAGCCAGGACTTCACCGTGTTCGGCGGCGCGGTGTCCGAACGGCACGCCATGAAGATCTGCAAGATCATGGACATGGCGATGAAAGTCGGCGCGCCGGTGATCGGCCTCAACGATTCCGGCGGCGCGCGCATCCAGGAAGGCGTCGCCTCGCTGGGTGGCTATGCCGAAATCTTCCAGCGCAACGTGCTGGCTTCGGGCGTGGTGCCGCAGCTCAGCCTGATCATGGGGCCGTGCGCGGGCGGCGCGGTCTATTCCCCGGCGATGACCGACTTCATCTTCATGGTGAAGGACAGCTCGTACATGTTCGTAACCGGGCCGGACGTGGTCAAGACGGTGACGAACGAGATCGTCACGCAGGAGGAACTGGGCGGCGCGGTGACGCACACCACCAAGACTTCGGTGGCCGACCTCGCTTGCGAAAACGACATCGAAGCCCTGCTGCAGGCGCGCGAATTCTTCGATTTCCTGCCGCTGTCGAACAAGGAAGCGGTGCCGGAACGGCCGACGTCCGACCCTTACGACCGGCTGGAACACAGCCTCGACACGCTGATCCCGGCGTCCGCCGCGCAGCCCTATGACATGCACGAGGTGATCCGCAAGACGGTGGACGAGGGCGAATTCTTCGAAATCCAGCCCAGGCACGCCGCCAACATCATCTGTGGTTTCGGCCGGATCGAGGGCAAGACGGTGGGCGTGGTCGCCAACCAGCCGATGGTGCTGGCCGGCGTGCTCGACATCAATTCGTCGAAGAAGGCGGCGCGTTTCGTGCGCTTCTGCGATGCGTTCAACATCCCGATCCTGACGTTCGTCGACGTTCCGGGCTTCCTGCCGGGCACCAGCCAGGAGCACAACGGCATCATCAAGCACGGCGCCAAGCTGCTGTTCGCCTATGCCGAGGCGACCGTGCCCAAGATCACCGTGATCACCCGCAAGGCCTATGGCGGCGCCTACGACGTGATGGCCTCCAAGCACCTGCGCGGCGACCTCAACTACGCCTGGCCCACCGCCGAAATCGCGGTCATGGGCGCCAAGGGCGCGGTCGAGATCATCTTCCGCGGCCTTTCGACCGAGGAACAGGCGGTCAAGACCAAGGAATACGAGGACCGCTTCGCCAACCCGTTCGTGGCGGCCAGCAAGGGCTTCGTGGACGAGGTGATTCACCCGCACTCCACGCGCCGCCGCATCGCGCTGGGCCTGCGCAAGCTGCGCAACAAGGCGCTCGAGAACCCCTGGAAGAAGCACGACAACATTCCGCTGTAAGCGCGGATCTGGGCTGAGGACCGACCATGACCGACATCTTCATCGTTTCCGGCGCGCGCACGGCCATTGGCACGTTTGGCGGCAGTCTCGCCTCGTTCCGCCCGGCGGATCTGGGCACCATCGTGATCAAGGAGGCGATTGCCCGCGCGGGGCTGGCGCCGGACACGATCGAGAACGTGGTGATCGGCACGGTGGTGCCGACGCAGCCCAAGGATGCCTATGTCAGCCGTGTTGCGGCGGTGAACGCGGGCGTGCCGATCGAAAGTCCGGCGATGAACGTCAACCGCCTGTGCGGCTCGGGCCTGCAGGCGATCGTATCGGCGGCGCAGGGCATCGCGCTGGGCGAGCACAGGATTGCCATCGGCGGCGGCGCGGAAGTCATGTCGAACGCGCCACACATGGTGCTGACCGCGCGCAACGGGCAGAAGATGGGCGATCAGGTGATGATGGACGCCATGCTCGGCGCGCTCCACGATCCGTTCGAGAACATCCACATGGGCGTGACGGCGGAGAACGTGGCCGAACGCCACCAGATCACGCGCGAGGCGCAGGACGCGCTGGCGGTGGAAAGCCACAAGCGCGCGGCCGCGGCCACGGCGGCGGGCTACTTCAAGGAGCAGATCGTTCCGGTCGAAGTGAAGACGCGCAAGGGCGTGACCATATTCGATACCGACGAGCATTTCCGCGCAGACGCCAGCGTCGAGGCGATGGCCGCGCTGCGCCCGGTGTTCAAGAAGGATGGCACTGTCACCGCCGGCAATGGCAGCGGTATCAACGATGGTGCGGGCGCGGTCGTGCTGGCCAGCGGCGAGGCGGTCGAGGAACTGGGCCTCAAGCCGATGGCCCGGATTCTCGGCTGGGGCCACGCCGGCGTGGAACCGGGCGTGATGGGTCTTGGTCCGGTCAAGGCGGTGCCCGTGGCGCTGAAGCGCGCGGGGCTGACGCTCGACCAGATCGACGTGATCGAAAGCAACGAGGCGTTCGCGGCGCAGGCCTGTGGCGTGGCCAAGGAGCTGGGCTTCGATCCGGCCAAGACCAATCCCAACGGATCGGGCATCAGCCTGGGCCATCCGATCGGTGCCACCGGCGCGATCCTGACGGTCAAGACGATCTACGAACTGGCCCGCACCGGCGGGAAGTACGGCCTGATTACGATGTGCATCGGCGGCGGGCAGGGCATCGCCATGGTTGTGGAGCGCGTGTGACATGAAGCTGGGACGCCTGAACCACGTGGGCGTGGCAACGCCCGACATCGACGCCTCGATCGCGTTCTATCGCGACGTGATGGGGGCGACGGACATCACAGAGCCGTTCGTGCTGGAAAGCCAGCAGGTGCGCGTGTGCTTCGTCAACACGCCGGGCGAGGATGGAACCGCCGGCACGCAGATCGAGCTGATCCAGCCGACCAGCCCGGACAGCGCGGTGGGCAAGTGGCTCGCCGCCAACCCGCTCGGCGGCCAGCACCACCTCTGCTACGAAGTGCCGGATATCCACGCGGCCAAGGCCTGGTTCGAAAGCAAGGGCAAGCGCGTGCTGGGCGAACCGCGCATCGGCGCCCACGGCACGTTGATCTTCTTCGTGCATCCCCGCGACATGGGCGGGCAACTGACCGAGATCATGGAAACGCCCAAGGGGGCGCACTGACCACACGCCGTTCGTGTCGAGCGAAGTCGAGACACGGGCGCGCAGGGTTCTCGACTTCGCTCGAACCGAACGGGCCTAGGGACAAGATCATGGCGAATATCGAAGACTGGCAGGCCGCTGCCGCCAAGGAAGTGAAGGGGAAGGACCTCACCTGGCAGACGCCGGAAGGCATTGCCGTGAAGCCGCTCTACACCGCCGAGGACGCGACCGTCGATCCGGGCCTGCCGGGCTTCGCCCCGTTCACGCGCGGCGTGCGCGCCAGCATGTACGCTGGTCGCCCCTGGACGATCCGGCAGTACGCCGGTTTCTCCACCGCCGAGGAATCGAACGCGTTCTATCGCCGCAACCTTGCCGCCGGACAGAAGGGCCTGTCAGTGGCCTTCGACCTTGCCACCCACCGCGGCTATGACTCCGACCACCCGCGCGTTGTCGGCGATGTCGGCAAGGCAGGCGTCGCCATCGACTCTGTCGAGGACATGAAGATCCTGTTCGATGGCATCCCGCTCGACCAAATGTCGGTGTCGATGACCATGAACGGCGCGGTGATCCCGATCCTGGCCTTCTTCATCGTCGCGGGCGAGGAACAGGGCGTCGACCGCAAGCTGCTGGACGGAACCATTCAGAACGACATTCTCAAGGAGTTCATGGTCCGCAACACCTATATATATCCGCCCGAGCCGAGCATGCGGATCATCTCGGACATCTTCGGCTACACCAGCCGCGAGATGCCGAAGTTCAACTCGATCTCGATCTCCGGCTACCACATGCAGGAAGCCGGCGCGACGCAGGTGCAGGAACTGGCCTTCACCATCGCCGATGGCATGGAATATGTGAAGTACGGCGTTGCCTCGGGGCTCGACATTGACAAGTTCGCCGGCCGCCTGAGCTTCTTCTTCGCCATCGGCATGAACTTCTTCATGGAAGTGGCCAAGCTGCGCGCCGCGCGCGTGCTGTGGCACCGGGTGATGACGCAACTGGGCGCGAAGGACGAACGCAGCAAGATGCTGCGCACCCACTGCCAGACCAGCGGTGTCTCTCTCCAGGAGCAGGACCCCTACAACAACGTCATCCGCACCACGATCGAGGCGATGGCGGCGATGCTGGGCGGCACCCAGTCGCTCCACACCAACGCGCTGGACGAAGCGATCGCGCTGCCCACCGACTTCTCCGCCCGCATTGCCCGGAACACGCAGATCGTGATCCAGGAAGAAACGGGGATGACCAAGGTGGTCGATCCGCTGGGCGGGTCGTACTACATCGAGGCGCTGACGCAGGAACTGGTCGACAAGGCCTGGGAGATCATCGAGCGCGTCGATAGCGAGGGCGGCATGGCCAAGGCGGTTGCCGCCGGCTGGCCCAAGGCGATGATTGAGGAAGCCGCCGCCGGCCGCCAGGCACGCGTTGACCGTGGCGAGGACGTGATCGTCGGCGTCAACAAGTATCGCCTTGCCAGCGAAGACCAGATCGAAACGCTCGAAGTCGACAACCACGCCGTGCGCGAAGCGCAGATCGCGCGGTTGAAGGCGGTGCGCGCCGGGCGTGACGAAACGCGGTGCCGGGCCGCGCTCAATGCGTTGACCGAAGGCGCGAAGACGGGCGGCAATCTGCTTGAACTCGCGGTGGAGGCCGCGCGCCACCGTGCCACGCTGGGCGAGATTTCGGACGCGATGGAAATCGTCTTCGGCCGTCATGGCACCGTGCCGACCCCGGTGAAGGGTATCTATGGCGCGGCCTATGCCGGCGACAGCCGCTACCGGCAGGTGCTCGACGGCGTCGAGGCCGTGACTCGCCGCCTGGGCCGCAAGCCCCGGATGCTCGTCGCCAAGATGGGCCAGGACGGGCACGATCGCGGCGCCAACGTGATCGCGTCGGCATTCAGCGACATGGGCTTCGACGTGACCAGCGGTCCCCTGTTCCAGACCCCGCAGGAAGCCTGCGCGCTGGCGCTGGAAAAGGACGTCGACGCGGTTGGGGCATCGAGCCTTGCCGCCGGGCACAAGACGCTGATCCCCGAACTGATCGGGCACCTGAAGGCCGCCGGCCGGGCGGACATCAAGGTCGTCGCCGGCGGCGTAATCCCGCCGCAGGACTATGAATTCCTGCGTGAAGCGGGGGTGCAGGGCATCTACGGGCCCGGCTCCAACGTGGTGGAATGCGCGGCCGACATGCTGCGGCTGCTGGGCCACAACATGCCGCCACAGGGTAGCGAGATCGAAGCGGCGTGATAGGGTCCTGTGCCCTATGCCAAGGAGGATGCCATGACGCAGAAGCTTGAGACGCTGACGGTCCATGCCGGGTGCGAGCCTGATCCGACCACCAAGGCGCGGATCACGCCGATCTACCAGACGGCGAGCTACGTGTTCGACAGTGCCGAACATGCGGCGAACCTCTTCGCCCTGGCCGAATTCGGCAATATCTACACCCGCATCATGAACCCGACCAATGCCGCGCTCGAAGCGAAGATCGCGGCGCTGGAAGGGGGCGTGGGCGCGCTGGGCGTGGCATCGGGCCATGCCGCGCAGTTCATCGTGTTCCACACCCTGATGGAGCCGGGCTGCGAGATCGTGGCCGCCAAGAAGCTCTACGGTGGCACGCTCAACCAGTTCGCGCACAGCTTCGCCAAGTTCGGCTGGAAGGCGGTGTTCGTCGATGCCGACGATCCGGCCGCCGTTGCCGCCGCGATCACCGACAAGACGCGCGGCGTGTTCATCGAAAGCCTCGCCAACCCCGGTGGCGTGGTGCAGGACATCGCGGCGATTGCCGACGTGGCCCATGCGGCGGGCGTGCCGCTGATCGTGGACAACACCATGGCCAGCCCGGCGCTGTGTCGCCCGATCGAACACGGCGCGGACATTGTCGTCCATTCCTGCACCAAGTTCCTCAACGGCCACGGCAATTCCATCGGCGGTCTGATCGTGGATTCGGGCAAGTTCGACTGGGCGGCCAGCGACAAGTTCCCCTCGCTCACCCAGCCCAACCCCAGCTACCACGGCGCAGTGCTGACCGAGGCGTTGAAGCCCGTCGGCCCGATCGCCTTCATCATCGGCTGCCGCGTGCTGGGCCTGCGTGATCTTGGCCCTGCCATGGCGCCGATGAATGCCTTCCTCACGCTGACCGGCATGGAAACGCTGGCGCTGCGCATGGAGCGGCATTGCGCCAATGCGCTGCACCTTGCGCAGTGGCTGCAGAACCATCCCAAGGTGGCGTGGGTGAGCTATGCGGGCCTGCCGGAAGACCCCTATCACCAGCTGGCCCGGCAATACCTCGGCGGCAAGGGCGGCGCGGTGTTCACCTTCGGGGTGAAGGGCGGGTACGAGGCGGGGGTGAAGCTGGTCCAGTCGGCCAAGCTGTTCAGCCACCTCGCCAACATCGGCGATACCCGCTCGCTCATCATCCACCCCGCCTCGACCACGCACAGCCAGCTGGGCGAGGAAGAACTGGTCGCCGCCGGCGCCGGGCCGGACACGGTGCGCGTCTCGGTGGGCATTGAACACATCGACGACATCGTGGCCGATTTGGCGCAGGCCCTCGAACAGGTCTGAATTACAGTAATTCCAGCGACGGAAAGATAGGCATGTTCAAGAAAATCCTCATCGCCAACCGCGGCGAAATCGCCTGCCGCGTCATCAAGACCGCGCGCCGGATGGGTATCCAGACGGTGGCCGTCTATTCGGATGCCGATGCGCGGGCGCCGTTCGTGCAGATGGCGGACGAGGCGGTGCATATCGGTCCGTCGCCGGCCGCGCAGTCGTACCTGATCGCGGACAAGATCATCGCGGCGTGCAAGCAGACCGGCGCGGAAGCGGTGCATCCGGGCTATGGTTTCCTGTCCGAGCGCACCTCGTTCGCCGAGGCGCTGGCGGCGGAGAACATCGCGTTCATCGGCCCGCCGGTGGGTGCGATCGCCGCGATGGGCGACAAGATCGAATCCAAGAAGCTGGCCAAGCAGGCGGGCGTCAACGTCGTCCCCGGCTTCGTCGGCGAGATCGAGGATACCGAGCACGCGGTGCGCATCTCCGACGAGATCGGCTACCCGGTGATGATGAAGGCCTCGGCCGGCGGTGGTGGCAAGGGCATGCGCCTGGCCTACAGCGAGAAGGACGTGCGCGAGGGCTTCGAAAGCGTGAAGCGCGAGGGCCTCAATTCGTTCGGCGACGATCGCGTGTTCATCGAGAAGTTCATCCTCGATCCGCGCCACATCGAGATCCAGATCCTCGGCGACAAGCACGGCAACATCCTTTACCTCAACGAGCGGGAATGCTCGATCCAGCGCCGCCATCAGAAGGTGGTGGAGGAAGCGCCTTCGCCGTTCGTCACGCCCAGCATGCGCAAGGCGATGGGCGAACAGTGCGTCGCGCTGGCGCGCGCGGTGGGCTATTATTCGGCCGGCACCGTCGAACTGATCGTTTCGGGCGCGGACAAGACGGGCGAAAGCTTCTACTTCCTCGAAATGAACACCCGCCTGCAGGTGGAGCATCCCGTCACCGAAGCGATCACCGGCATCGATCTGGTCGAACAGATGATCCGCGTCGCCTATGGCGAGAAGCTGGCGATGACGCAGGACGACGTGAAGATCGACGGCTGGGCCATCGAGAACCGCGTCTATGCCGAAGACCCCTATCGCGGCTTCCTGCCCTCGACCGGACGCCTGGTCCGCTACAACCCGCCGCTGGCCGGCTGGACCGACGATGGCGAGGCCAACGGACGGCGCGGCGTCGATGGCGTGCGCGTGGACGACGGCGTCTATGAAGGCGGCGAAGTCTCGATGTTCTATGACCCGATGATCGCCAAGCTGATCACCTGGGGGCGGACGCGCGACGAGGCGGCGGACCGGCAGATCGCCGCGCTGGACGCCTTCGAGATCGAGGGGCTGGGCCACAACATCGATTTCGTCAGCGCGATCATGCAGCACCCGCGCTTCCGGTCGGGCGAGCTGACCACGGGCTTCATTGCCGAGGAATATCCCGAAGGCTTCCACGGCGCGGCGACGTCGGATGCGCTGAAGCGCACGCTGGCGGGGCTGGCGGGCTTCCTCGCCACCGCGCGGGCCGACCGCTCGCGTCAGATCGACGGCCAGTTGGGCGACGAACTCGATCCCCCGTCGGCGTGGGCGGTGAAGATCGCCGGTGAAACCCATGCGGTGGAAGTGGGCGGCGATACGATCACGGTCGACGGCGCCGAGATTGACCTCGCGCTCGAATACACGCCGGGCGATCGCATCATCCATGCCGAGGCCGATGGCGAGGCGCTGATCGTCAAGGTCGAGGCGAAGGCTTCCGGCCTGCGCCTGACCACGCGTGGCGCGATCCACGATGTCCAGGTCCTGCCCGGGCACATCGCGCATCTGGCGCGGCACATGATCGAAAAGGTGCCGCCGGATATGTCGAAGTATCTCGTCTGCCCGATGCCGGGCCTGCTCGTGGCGCTGAACGTGGGCGAAGGCGATGCGGTGGAGGCGGGGCAGCCGCTCGCCGTGATCGAGGCGATGAAGATGGAAAACATCCTGCGCGCGGAAAAGGCTGGCAAGGTCAAGGCCGTCAATGCCAAGGCCGGCGACAGTCTGGCCGTGGACGCCATCATTCTGGAACTTGAATAAATCATCCGGGGCCGCGCCTGCCGCCCGTCGAAGAGAGGAAAGCTGCGATGAAAGCCCTGGTCTGCGTGAAGCGGGTGATTGATTACAACGTGAAGCCGCGAGTGAAGGGTGATGGAACGGGTGTTGATCTTGCGAACGTGAAGATGAGCATGAACCCGTTTGACGAGATAGCGGTTGAGGAAGCGATCCGCCTGAAGGAGAAGGGCGTGGTATCGGAGATCGTGGCGGTATCGGTGGGTCCGGCGAAGGCGCAGGAGACGCTGCGCACGGCCCTGGCGATGGGCGCGGACCGGGCGATCCTGGTGCAGTCGGACGACGAGGTGGAGCCGCTGGCGGTGGCGAAGATCGTCAAGGCGATCGCGGACGAGGAAGCGCCGGGTCTGATCATCACGGGCAAGCAGGCGATCGACGACGATTCGAACCAGGTGGGGCAGATGGTGGCGGCGCTGCTGGGCCGTCCGCAGGGCACCTTCGCCAACGAGGTGACGGTCGAGGGCGACGCCGTGGTGGTGAAGCGCGAGATCGACGGCGGTCTGGAGACGGTGCGTCTGGCGCTGCCGGCGGTGGTGACGACGGACCTGCGGCTGAACGAGCCGCGCTATGCCAGCCTGCCCAACATCATGAAGGCGAAGAGCAAGCCACTCGCGAACAAGACGCCGGCGGACTACGGCGTGGACACGAGCCCGCGCCTGAAGACGCTGAAGGTATCGGAGCCGCCGGTGCGGTCGGCGGGGATCAAGGTGGCCGATGTGGACGCGCTGGTGGCCAAGCTCAAGGAACTGGGAGTAGCCTGAGATGACCAAGGCACTGGTATGGGTCGAACACGATGGTTCGGCGGTGAAGGATGCGACGCTGTCGGCGGTGAGCGCGGCGGCGCAGCTGGGCGAGGTGACGCTGCTGGTGGCGGGCGCGGGCGTGGACGGCGTGGCCCAGGCGGCGGCGCGGATCGCGGGCGTGGCCAA
>APMI01016817.1_pt1 | contig 10741 bp, 13 predicted proteins | sample 667938 | NCBI WGS metagenome assembly APMI01 (sample SAMN01084076, study PRJNA167559) | wastewater metagenome | biome: Wastewater | place: Denmark: Ejby Moelle, Odense | collected 2011-11-28
CCGCTCCCCGAGGTCCGCGCGGCCGTGGCGGGGTTTGGGGCAGAGCCCCAAGGTTTTCAATCTGTGGCGTTAGTTTGGCTCGTTTTCCTCAACATCGATTTCAGCATTGAGCCTTGTTGCTTCTACGTTAATAAGTTCGGCATATTTCGTCTCCCAAAGCAAGATAAGACTACTTGATCGCTGATCGCCGAAATTTACTTGTAAGCTGTTTCCATCAACCACAACAATCGGCGCGCGTCCATTTCGTCTTCTACGGGGACATCGCAGAAGTCAGCAGGAATGGGAGCAAGAAAATCATCGGGAATATTCATTTTTCGGCTTCATCCTGCGGCTGTCTTGCCTTCATGAGCGTGTTAAAAGCCCTATTCCATTGATTCTGCAAACGGGCATTCCACTCAAGGATGGACTGTTTGTCAGTGGGATCAACCTGCCCATCCCCGGTCGTCGCCCCCCTTACAATCCATTCAATGAAATGCGGTCGGTATTCACCTACCACCGCGACCATTGCTGCGCTTGGTGGGGCTGCATGAATGATGACTTGCTTCCAGTCCTGGGCCGAAATTTCCCCTTGGGACTTTTCTTCTAGGTAGCTGAATAGCTGCTCTCCTGATGGAGAGGCCCATTCAAAAATTACCCAGGTCAGTCGTTCTGCAATGGTTCTGTTTGGTCGTTCTTTGAGTATGGCGGCGGCTCCGAAAGACGCCTCATTTTCTATGCTATTTGATACACCGTGTAACAAATTTTCGCATTCGTCCGGAAATTTATTACACCAAAAATCAATCATTTCCTGAGACGCCCCCGTTCTTCCATAGAAGAAATTTTTCCACCGGCTCGCGCTGATAGAGCTTACCTCCTCAAGCTCTCTGAATCGACCACGCTGTGGGAATCGCTTTTCAACACCCCCCCTCAGTCTATGGCTCACCTCATTTTTCTGCGATGACTTGGTCATGGTTGCCCCTTCTTAGCAAAGCATGAGCATTCGATTTAGTGCAGAAAACTTAAACCAAATATTGCACGGTGTAATCGAATGGTGTAAGTTACGCCGCATTGTGCAGCAGCTTTAGTGTGGATTGTAGATGCTTCTGCACTCTGTTGCACGGTGGCGGCAGCCCGCAGCGCGCAAGCGCGAGGACTGCCGCCACCGTGGTGAATTGTTCTTAATTTTTCAGACTGATCAAAGAGGACTCCCCATGAGCGCTCCCAATGTTGCCGAATCCAAAGTCAAAAGCCATGTAAATCAAGCCCTTCTAGCCGGCCGCGTCAACGCCGTCCGCAAGGCCGAAGACGTAGTTTTCACTGAAGTAACCCTTCCTGCCCCTGACCAGTACAGCCCACCCGCCACGGTTGAGATTCGTAGCCGCAAGCGTTTGGGTCAAGTTGGTGAAACAGTCGAAGTTCCGGTTGCCTGCGGCGGCTACCGCGGCAAACCGTTCGTTTACACGGATAAGGAAACCGGCGAGCGCTTCAATCGTCGTCCAGTCGTCAACAGCTACGTCGCCATTGAGGACTGACCATGCTGCATCCTCTGTCGCTCGAATACCGCCGCGCCTGCCTCCGGGAAGACCGCGACTGGGTGGACAACTGGCTTCGTGTTGTTCCTGCGCAGTTTGCAAAGCGAATTCGGCGGCAGCATAACAAGCTGCTGTTTTCCGAAGGGTTCCGGTACGACGGGGATGCCCGTCGTACCGCCAATCTGTACGTGCAAAACTGCCGCGATCATCTCGCGGAAATCGGCCGCGGCCTCAATCTTGCAGCCAGCGATGACGAGCTGTGTCAATCCGCCAAGAAAACTGTACAGCACATTCTGTCCGTGCAGCGCCAATGCAACGGCTCCGACTACACATTACTTTTCAAACGCTTAGCGGGCTATCTGGCAGAGCGTGATGTCTTCTTCTTCGATGATGAAGATTCGCCGGAGGGCTGCACGCGGCTACCGCAGCCGGGACGGCGTGGTGTGACCCCGGATAGCATTTTCAAGCGGATCACCGATGAAGGGTTCTGGCGGAAAGTTCTCCGGCGTGGGGTTGCCCGCAAGGTAGAGGGTGAGGCCATCCGCGCCGGCTTGGTCAATCAGCGCATGGGCCTGTATGTGTCCGATGACACCTTGACCCGCTTCCGCTCTCAACGCTGCCGCAACCGTTCATTGCTGGAAAGTCTCGTGGCATTCAATGAACTGGGCAACGAATACACACTGGCCGAGTTGTCCGACCTGTCTGTCTCTAACCCAGATAACCGCCGTGCGGAGCTGATGACCCGCATTGCCGGTTTCGAGGCCATTGCTCGCTCCTTGGAGCACGCAGCGCTTTTCCTGACGATCACCTGCCCGTCTCGTTTCCATGCTTTCCGCAAGCTCACCAAGGGCGGGGTAATTAAGAACAGTAAATATAGCGGAAGCACGCCGCGCCAAGCGCAGCAATACCTATCTGGCGTCTACGCCTGCATCCGCGCTGAACTGCGTCGCCGCGAGATTTACCCCTATGGCTTCCGAATTGCTGAACCGCATCACGATGCTTGCCCGCACTGGCACTTGCTGCTTTTCGTTCCGGCCTCTCAAGCAATGGAAATGGCTTCGACCTTCCGCGAATACGCTACTCGTGAAGATCGTGAGGAGCTGGCCGGCAATTTCGAGGCCCGCTTCAAGTGCATTTCAATCGACTGGGAGCGCGGCACGGCCGCCGGCTATGTCGCCAAGTATGTCTGTAAGAACGTGGATGGCAGGAAGAGTGATGGGAAGCCGGTGGGCGTCAACTTCGACGGTATGGATACGGTTACGGCTGCGGAGCGCGTACTGGCTTGGGCATCGTGCTGGGGGATTCGCCAGTTCCAGCAGGTCGGTGTCGCGCCCGTCACCTTGTGGCGCGAGCTACGCCGCATCCCCACGAATGACGGCACGGTGATCGAAAGCGAGGTGATGAGCCGCGCAGCTAAAGCCGCCGATGAAGGAGATTGGGCGGAGTTCGTGCGGGTGCTCGGCGGCACTGGTCTGAAACTGGCCGATTTACCTATCCGCCTGAGCCGCGAAACTGACCGCACAAACCGCTATGGCGAGGATGTCGGCGTTCGCATCCTAGGCGTGGCTGACTGCGCTGATGGCATTTTCATCAAATCCAGAACTCACGAATGGACGGTCGAGTTCGTGCGAAACCGCGAGCGAAGCGAGCCTTGGACTCGTGTCAATAACTGTACGGCGGCACAGCGCGGAGGAACGACGCGCGCCCTGCCCCCGGCAGAAATAGACCGAATAGGCCATACAAGCCGACCTTCAATTGTCGTTGCCCGTGAACAACTTGCCGGAAGCGTGACGTGAGTAGCGGCAGCAGTCAGCAAGTGCTGGTCTGCATGCCAGTCGGCACAGCGCCCAGCAGCTTCGAGCAACAGATTTGCCACCGTGTCGGCGAGCAGTACTACAAACCGCAGCCAATGCAAGCGTATCTGCTGAACCCGGACGCACAGCAGCCGTTTGACGCTGCGATGGGGCCATTCGACTACGGCTATGCCTCTGCAATTTGGGCCTTGGCATTTTCAATGGTCGCAGGCCTGTACTTCGTTTCACACGGAATTGGATTGGTTCTCGGCATGATCCGCCGGGGCTGATGCGTAAGCGAGCCGGCGCTTCCCGGCATAACTCTCGTAAGAAAGAAGGGCATGTTCAAAATTACTGTTCCCAAGATCAAAACCGTTGCCGGTGCTGTAGCGGCTTCGAGTTTGGCGCTGCTTGCACCGACGGCATTCGCTGAGACAACCGGCGCGAAAGGGCCGGATCTGACGTCGCTGACTGACTCGGTGGACTTCGGCACGACCATCACCGCGCTGCTGGCTATTGCGGCGCTGCTGGCTGGCGTTTACATCGCCATCAAAGGTGCGAAAACCGTCCTGGGCATGATCCGCGGCCGCTGATTGGTTGGACTTGCTCCCGCAGGGGCGGACCAAGTTCCGCCCCTCCCCCCGATGTCCACAAGAAAAGTCGTGGTGGGGTAAGCGGCGAAGGAGTTACCCGCGCCAACGAGCGCGAAAAGCTCATCGCCAAATTTTATTGTCATGGCGGCGCATAGCCGGAGGACTCAATGGAAATCCTGATCGCTGCGATAAGACCGCTCGCCCTGCTATTCCTCTCGTTCTGCTGTGTCATGGGGGCCTTCATGTTCGAGAGCTTTGCCCTCGAAAACAGCCATCTTTATTGGCGGCACCCACGCTGGAAGGCGAACGCCCTACTGGGTCTGGGCTTTGTCGTGCATACCGTCAGAGAGTCTCTGGCGATGCTCAGCTACTGGCTACGAACCACGATTGGGCGGCTGTGATAACGATTAACGAACTCTGGTACTTGATCATGTTCGTCTGGGGCATTGCCTGCGGCTGGGCCGTGGTCAAGGGTATATCGGATCAGTGAGGCTTGAAATGGCGTGCTGGAAGCGAATGCTACTTTTCATGTGCCTGTTGCCCATGCTGGTCCAACAGGTATCGGCCAATGCGGTCTTGGCCCCGGTCGAGAATTATGTCGTCAATCGTGCCATCGGCGGCATCATCGCCAACCGCATCGCGGCTGCGGAAGGGGCTGCGGCGAATGATGCGCTGTGGCTGGCGAAGGCGGCCAACGACCCCGTGTACAAGGCGACGATGGCCGGGGTCGGCAGTCAAATGATGGCAGTCAATGTGGCCGCTACCGTAGCGGGTGGGGCGCTGGCAATCGCGGGTACGCCTGTTTGGCTCACTATCTTGGCGGGCTTGGGCATCACCGCTGCGGGCGCGTACTTTGTATCGTCGGACGCAGCGCAGAAGGTGACTATTGCGCAATCGGGCAATTCGGTGGTGATCCAGACACAAAGCACGCCAATCAAGCCATCCTATACTGCACCGTATCTTCCTCCTGCACCTCAACCATCCTATGGGCAGCTCGCGCTGTCGGCTGGCCTGATCGTTTACAAGGGGATTTGCGCATCGGGGGGAGACTGCCAGTCGCTTCCTGCCGCACCTGCTGGTTACTACAAAGACGCTCCTTTCCTGAATGCGGCGGGTGACTACATTGTCATCGCCTACTCGCTGGCAGAAATTACCCGTCTCGACAGTGCGTACACGTCGCAGCTGAGCCAGCAAGGCATCTGGAATTGGGCTGATGGCAGCAAGGTCGTAAAAAGCCTCACATCGGTCTATTTCCTTCCACGCTCAGGAGGTGGGCAGGACCTGTTCGGCTCTTACCTGGTAACGCGCACGCCACCGCCGACCAAGGATGCGTCCGGCGTATCGCAATCACAAGCGCCCATCACGACTTACGAGAGCAAGATTTTGACTGATTGGAGCGTTGGCCAAAATGCGCCAGTTCCTCAGAGCTTCACGAATTTGACCGATGCGTACTCCATGTTCAGCGACGCGCAAAAAACGATCCCGGTACCTGATGCGCAGCTAGCTAAGCTGGCCGACGAGGCATGGCGACGTGCAGCGCAAGCGGCCGATTACAAAGGCCTTCCGTATCCCGCAACGAATCCGGTGACGTCCGCGGACGTGGCGACATGGAAGGCGGCGAATCCGAACGCAATGCCGACGCTGGGTGATTTGCTGAGGCCTGCGTCCAATCCGGCAAACGACCCGAACGGTGTGCCGATTTCGCCCACTGTGCAACCCGGTATGACCCCCGGGACCAATCCGGGGACGAACCCCGGAACCAATCCCGTCACATCCGGGCGTCCAGACCTTGGCCCTGATCCGAATGTTCCAGATCCGACGCTGGAGGACACCCCCGACGCGCCAACGATCTTGAAGCCGCTCACATCGCTGTTTCCCGAACTGCGCACCTTTCAAACGCCCAGCCATGCGACGCAATGCCCGAAGCCGGCATTCGACGTGTTCGGAAAGTCCATCGTGATGGATGCGCACTGCACCATCGCCGAACAGCACCGCAGTGAGCTAGCGGCGGTCATGCTCGTAGTTTGGCTGCTGGTCGGCCTCTTTATCCTGCTTTCCGCGTGAGGTGAGTCATGCCCGCCGCCTTGTTTGCCATTCTGATGTCAGCCCTGCGCACGATGCTGGGCTTCTTGCTGCGCTCTGTCATTGTCAAGTTCGTGGCTTTCTTCGCGCTGTTCTTCATCGTCAAGGAGTTCGTCAACGTGCTGGTCAGTAGTCAGCTCTATCCCGGCTCTACGCAGGCATCGAATCTTTCCAGCGCCTTGTCCGGCATGCCGTCGTCGGTGTGGTACTTCCTTGACCTATTCAGCGCATCGACAGGTTTTTCGACAGTGATCTCAGCCTATGCGACGCGTTTCATCATCCGGCGCATTCCTGTGATCGGGTAAGACAATGGCGATCAATGCGTATGTGGGCCTCCAAGGCTCCGGTAAGTCCTACGAGGTGGTGTCCTCCGTCATTCTCGACGCAGTTTTCCATGGTCGGCGTGTTGTCACAAACGTGGCCGGCATCAACGAGGATCGCATCCATGAATACTTGGTCAGTAAGCGCGACGCTGACGCTGACAAGCTCGGCCAGATCATCCATGTGGAAAACGACCGCATTATGCAGTCGCAGTTTTTCCCGGACGAGGAGAAGCCGGAACTTGAATCAGTGGTGAAAGGCGGCGACTTGGTGGCAATCGATGAAGCTTGGCGTTTCTGGGGAACAGACAACGGCAAGCTGAGCCACGAGCACATGCAGTTTTTCCGCATGCATCGCCACTATGTGAACACACATACTGCCGTGGCCTGCGACGTGGTGCTGATGACACAGGACATTACCGGGCTTCATCGCTCGGTTAAGAACGTCATCGAATTCACGTTCCGCATGCACAAGCACAAATCGCTGGGCTTCAGCAAATGCTATCGCGTCGAGATATACGAAGGCTGGAAGCTCAACAGTAAAACGCGCATCGACGACCGTCAGAAGAAGTACAGCTCTGAGATTTTCCCGCTGTACCAGAGCTACACGGGTGGCCAAGGCATGGAAAAGGCCATCGACAAGCGGCAGAACATTCTGGCGAATCGCACGCTATGGATCTATGCCCTTGGTGTCACGTTGATGATGTCAATTGGTGGCTGGAGCGCGTGGCGCTTCTTTCATCCGGCAAATGCCGCCTTGGCACAAAGCAGCACGCCAGCCAACACCAAAAACACGTCAGCGGCTGCATCAGTACCCGCAGCTGCACCGTCGGCAAAGCAGACCTTTTCTTCAGCATGGCGTGTGGTCGGGCAACTGGAAGCCGAAAGTTTCCGCTGGGTGGTGGTGGCCGATGAAGCAGGTCGTTTACGCGTTGAATCGCCATCAGTGTTCAACGGAGAGGGAGCAGCCATCGTCGGTCACGTTGACGGCGAAACGGTCACACGCTGGTCAGGTGCCGCGCAGCGACAGGCGATGCCGGGAGCTAGCAAATGATGTTACGCAATAAGGATAACGTTATCCCAGTTATCCGTTACTCGTTATCCGTTATCGCATTCTGCTGGGCGACGCTGGTATCTGCGGCACCCATACTGCCAGCCGGAGCGATCACCGAATTGTCTGCGCCGGCAGGGCCGAAACCTCCACGGTTCGACTTCCAGCAGGTGAGCGTGTCGCAAGTCATCGGCCTTCTGTATTCTGAGGTGCTGAAGCAGCCCTATGTGATCGAACCCGCAGTCCTCAAGGATGAGCGCCTTGTGTCGCTCCGCTTCGATTCGGCCAAGGGCAATCTGCGCGTCTTCCTAGTCAACTTTCTGGATACGCTGGGCTTCTCCATCGAGACGCGAAACAGCGTCGACTTCGTCAAGGTGAAGTCTGCGGCGGACAAGGACTCGTTGGGGCATGAGGTTTTCATCTATCGCCCGCAGTTCCGCTCGACTTCCTACCTTGCCGACGTGCTGTCGCCGCTGTTCTCGTCCGGAGCCTTCACCGTGTCGCGCTCGGTGCGCGCTTCTGCCGGAGCCAAGATCGGAGCCGGCAACGCCTCCCCCTCCCCGACATCGGCCTCGGCCTTGATCGATCAGGATGGCGACACGATGATTTTCCAGGGCTCGGCTGACGAAATCGTCAAGCTGCAAAAGCTGCTGCCGCAAGTTGATACGTCTAGCGGCGAGGTCGCGGTTAAGGCGGTGGTGTACGAGGTCAGCACGGGCAACACAGACGGTACGGCCTTTTCTCTGGCGCTGAACCTGTTGGGCGGCAAGCTGGGCGTTTCGGTCGGTGCGGATGCGTCCACGCTCAATAATGCGGTGACATTCAGGGCGGCGAACTTCGAGATGGCACTTTCCGCGCTGGCCGGAGATTCCCGCTTCAAGGTGGTCTCAACGCCTAGAGTCCGGGTGAAGTCCGGCTCCACGGCACGGCTGACAGTCGGTCAGGATGTACCGACGCTGAGTTCCGTCACCTATCCGCAGGGCGGCGGCAACGCAGTCCAGTCAGTCGAGTACCGCTCATCCGGCGTCATCCTCAATCTGTCACCAGTGGTGCGCGGCGCGGCGGTGGATATGACCGTCGATCAGCAGATCAGCGATTTCGCCAAGACAGAAACGGGCGTCAACAACTCACCGACGCTGACCAAGCGGGCATTGACCACGAAGGTGTCCGCCGCCGATGGCGAGTTGATCGTCTTGGGAGGCCTGACCACCGATAAGGACAGCCAAGGCACATCTGGCCTGTCTTTCCTGCCCAAGTTCATGCGCACCAGCAGCCAGTTCAGCAATCGCACCGAAGTACTACTGCTGCTGCAAGCAACAAAGATTTAACCAACGGTTCCCCCTGTGATTCCAAGGAGTAAACAGAAATGATTGATGGTCAAGTGGATGAATTCGATGCCGCCTACGGCACGCCTGCAATGGAGGCGTTGGACGTTCCGCCCTACCTCGACGGACGTCCGATGAAGAAGGTGGTGCTGATCTGCCCTGAATGTGGTGACAAAGGCATCTGGATTGAGCCGCCAGATACCACGCTGAAATTTGGAGACCCGACGACTGAATGTGAAGTTTGTGGCTTTGGCTGTGAGGATTTGGACGAGTTGGAGGACGAGGATGGCAAATAGAATTCTGATCAACCGAAAGAAGTTGCTGGCAATGATTCCGCTGTCCGAGCGTACGATATTTAACATGGAACAGCGGGGGGAGTTTCCGCGCCGTATCGTGCTCACCAGTCGGAACGTTGCTTGGGATTTGTCCGAAATTGAAGAGTGGATCGAGGCTCGCAAGTCGTCAGGAGCACAACCCGCTCGTCCTGGCGTTACTCCAATGGCTATGACCGTTTGATCGTCCATTCGTCGATCATGTCCGCCCAATCCTGCAACATGGCCGTGCGCTGGTCCCGGTACTCGGCCTTGTTGTAAACCGCTCGCACACCGCGTTGCTCGTGTGCAAGGCTCTTCTCGATCCAATCAGTGTTGTATCCAGCTTCGTGCAGTAGCGTGCTCGCAGTGCGCCGTAAATCATGCGGACCGAACTTGGTAAGTGGCTTCCCCTCCTTCTGCGCCAGCTTGTAAGTCAGCGTCAGCACCTGATTGAGCGTTGCGCTGCTCATAGGCTTGTCACTGTCGTAGCGAGAGGGTAGTACATAGTCTGATCCACCGGCAAAGGTCTTCAAGGCAATGAAGATGTCCAGTGCCTGCCTGGGCAGAAACACCAGATGCGGATTGCGCCGTTTCATCCGTTCCTTCGGGATCGTCCACAGCGCCTCGCTGAAATTGATCTCGCTCCATGTCGCGTCCGTCAGCTCGCTTTTGCGTACCATCGTCAGGAGCAAGAGTTTGCTGGCGGCCCGGATGGAAGGCGTGGTGCCGATGCGTTCTATGTACTGGTACATCAGCCCGATCTCGTCCGGTGTTAGCGCCCGGTCGCGGGGCTCGAATTTGGCAATCGTGGTTGGGCGCACCATTTCTGCCGGGTTCTCGACTTTCTGGCCGCGCTCGATGGCCCAGCGATAGACCTGGAACATCACCTCGCGGGAATGTACTGCTGTGGCTGGTGCGCCGCGCTCGACGATGGTTTCGGTCAGCGCCCGCAAATCCTCATGTGTAATCTCCTCAAGCTTCTGGTTGCCGAACTTTGGCTTCAATTCACGTTCGAAAATCGAACGGCGCATGTCGCGGGTGGAGTCAGCCATCTGGTACCCGCGCAACCACCTTTCCGCCCAAGCACCGAACGTCTCAGCCCCCTTCACGCGAGCTTTGTCCCGCGCTTTCTCCTTGGCCGGAGATTTCCCAGCAGCAATCATCTTCTTGGCTTCGCCAAGCCTTTCCCGCGCCTCCGCAAGGGTGACGCCACCGACGCCATAGCGCCCGAAGGTGATGGTTTCCTGTCGGCCGTTGATTGAGTAGTTGTAGCGGAATGAAATCGATCCGGCCGGCGTGACGGCCACATAGAGGCCATCACGGTCATTCATTTTGTAGAGCTTGTCTTGCGGCTTGAGGTTGCGCAGCTTGGTATCTGTCAGCATGATCAGGGTCTTAATGAGCGAAAAATACCATGATAGAAAGTTACCGCAATTTCTTTCTCAATCCATTGAATTAAAACGATTTTCGCATTTTTAATACCATAATACTACAGGAAAGTTGAACATGGTATCGACGCTCAATCATGGCATGGCGCCCGATTCATACCATTGGCTATGCCATGAAAAACAGCTGCTTGCCATTGCCGAAACATGCCAGCCAATACCAAACACGACAAAGAAAAAGCCCGCTAGAACGCGGGCTTCAAGGGTGTTTCGTGCTGGCTGATGCCAGCTATTACCTAATGAAAAATCATTCCCACTCGATCGTTGCCGGCGGCTTGCCCGAGATGTCGTAGACAACGCGATTGAT
>APMI01044153.1_pt1 | contig 10741 bp, 12 predicted proteins | sample 667938 | NCBI WGS metagenome assembly APMI01 (sample SAMN01084076, study PRJNA167559) | wastewater metagenome | biome: Wastewater | place: Denmark: Ejby Moelle, Odense | collected 2011-11-28
CCGCCAGGATCGCCAGGGGGTGGCGGGCCTCGTCGAGCCGCAGCCCCTCGACATAGGGCCAGGGCAGTGACTGGAAGTAGCCGGACTGTCCGGGCATCTCCTCCGGCCGCACCACGGTTTCGAACGCTATGTATTTCGCATCGCCCAGCGGCTCCACCTTGTCGAGCAGCGCGGCAAGCGGGAAACCGACCCAGGGAATGACCATGGACCACGCTTCGACGCAGCGCATGCGGTAGACACGGTCCTCAAGCGGCATCGCAAGCAATTCCTCAAGCCCGAATTCCCTCGGCTTGCCGACGAGGCCGTCGACCTTCACCGTCCAGGGCGTCGGTTTGAATTTCTCCGAATTCGCCTGCGGATCGCCCTTGCCCATGCCGAATTCGTAGAAATTGTTGTAGCCGATCACGTCCTTTTCGGGCGTCAGCGTCTCGTCGACCGCATACTTGCTTTTCGACGCTTTCAGCGCCTCGGCGAAGGCGGGCGTTCCCGCCGCCGCCAGCGCGCCGCCGGCGACGGCGGCCAGAAACGAGCGGCGATTGAAGAAGCAGCTTTCCGGCGTGATCTCGGAAGCGGAGATGCGGGGCGGGCGGTAGAGGGACATGGCGGGGCTCGATCTGTTCGGTTGCTTGCCTGGTGTCTACGTAAAAAATGCCTGCGTTGTTTCAACGGCCGGAAAAGATTATCGCAACCACTTTTTCGTGCGCGGGGCGTGAGCCGGCGCGAGGGAGGCCGCCGGCGCGGTTTGCCTTTTTTCCTGCGAAATCCTATCTGATCGTAACGCAGAAACGAAGGAGACTCGTCCATGCCGAAATTCCGCATCCTGCTTGCCGCCCCGCTCGCCGTCGCACTTGCGCTGGCAGGGCCTGCCGTGGCTCAGGACCGCACCGTGCCGCAATCGCGTACCGAAATGCAGCTCTCCTTCGCACCGCTCGTCAAGCAGGTCGAGAACGCCGTCGTGAACGTCTATGCCGAGCGTGTGGTGGAGCGCCGCTCGATCTTCGAGGGCGATCCCTTCTTCGAGGAATTCTTCGGCCAGCGCATGCCGAATCGCAACGAGAAGCAGTCTTCGCTCGGCTCGGGCGTGATCGTTGGCACCAAGGGCATCGTGGTGACGAACAATCACGTCATCGAGGGGGCGAGTGACATCAAGGTCGCGTTGGCGGATGGCCGCGAATACGAAAGCACCGTCGTGCTGAAGGACGAGCGGGTCGATCTTGCCGTGCTGAAGATCAAGTCGGACGCCGAGTTCACGGCCCTGCCGCTCGGCGACAGCGACGCGGTGCAGGTCGGTGATCTCGTGCTTGCCATCGGCAACCCGTTCGGCGTCGGCCAGACGGTGACGAGCGGCATCGTCTCGGCGCTTGCCCGCAACCAGGTGCGCTCTGGCGATTTCGGCTTCTTCATCCAGACCGACGCCTCGATCAATCCCGGCAATTCCGGCGGCGGCCTCATCAACATGAACGGCGAGCTGATCGGCATCAACACCGCCATCTTCTCGCGCGGCGGCGGCTCCAACGGCGTCGGCTTCGCCATTCCCGCCAATCTCGTGAAGACCTTCGTCGCCAGCGCCGAAAACGGCAGCGCCACCTTCGATCGTCCCTTCATCGGCGCAACCTTCGATGCCGTGACGTCGGAAGTCGCCGAAGCGCTCGGCCTCGATCGGGCTCGCGGCGCGCTCATCTCGCAGGTCCAGGCCGGCAGCCCGGCGGAAAAGGCGGGCATGAAGCCCGGTCAGGTCGTCACCGCCGTCAACGGCATTCCCGTCGAGCATCCCGATGCGCTCGGCTATCGCCTCACCACGGTCGGCATCGGCGGCACAGCGCGTATCACCGTCATCGCAGACGGCAAGGAAAAGGAGCTGACGCTTTCCCTCGACCGCGCCCCCGAAACGACGCCGCGCGATGAACGGCTGATCGAAGGCCGCAATCCCTTCTCCGGCGCCGTCGTCGCCAATCTCTCGCCGCGTGTGGCGGAAGAGCTGCGCATGCCGACCAACGGCACGGTGACCGGCGTGGTGGTCACGGAAGTCAATCGCGGCTCGCCCGCCGCCCGTATTGGTCTCCAGCCGCGGGATATCGTCATCGAACTGAACGGCACCGCCATCGACACGACCGAAAAGCTCGCATCGCTCGTCGGCGAGGACCCGTCCATCTGGCGCGTCGAGATCGAACGGGACGGCCAGCGTATCCGTCAGTTCTTCCGATGAGCGATCTCTTCGCCCCGCGTGAACCGGAGGAGATGGCGGCGAAGCGGCCTCTGGCCGATCGCCTGCGCCCCCGCACGCTGGGCGAGGTCTCGGGACAGGAACATCTCACCGGACCGGACGGCGTTCTCTCGCGCATGATCGAGGCGGGCTCGCTCGGCTCGATGATCTTCTGGGGCCCGCCGGGCACCGGCAAGACGACGGTGGCCCGCCTTCTCTCGGGCGAGACGGGCCTTGCCTTCGAGCAGATTTCCGCGATCTTCTCCGGCGTCGCCGACCTGAAGAAGGTGTTCGAAGCGGCCCGCCTGCGCCGAATGGGCGGCCGCCAGACGCTGCTCTTCGTCGACGAGATTCATCGCTTCAACCGCGCCCAGCAGGACAGTTTCCTGCCTGTCATGGAAGACGGCACCATCGTGCTCGTTGGCGCCACGACAGAAAATCCTTCCTTCGAGCTGAATGCCGCTCTTCTCTCCCGCGCCCGCGTACTCACTTTCAAGCCACATGATGAGAACAGCCTTGAGGAGCTTCTGAAGCGCGCCGAGGCTGTCGAGGAAAAGCCATTGCCGCTCGATGAGGAGGCGCGCGCCTCCCTGCTGCGTATGGCCGACGGCGACGGGCGGGCGGTGCTGACGCTGGCCGAAGAGGTGTGGCGGGCCGCTCGCTCCGGCGAGACCTTTGGTCAGGACGATCTCTTCCGCATCGTCCAGCGTCGCGCGCCGGTCTACGACAAGTCGCAGGACGGGCACTACAATCTCATATCCGCCCTCCACAAGGCGGTGCGCGGCTCGGACCCCGATGCGGCGCTCTATTATCTCACGCGCATGCTGGATGCCGGCGAGGATCCGCTCTTCCTGTGCCGCCGCATGGTGCGCATGGCTGTCGAGGATATCGGCCTGGCCGATCCGCAGGCGCTCGTCGTCTGCAACGCGGCCAAGGACGCCTATGATTTCCTCGGCTCGCCGGAGGGGGAACTGGCTCTGGCGCAGGCCTGCGTCTACATCGCGACCGCACCCAAGTCGAACGCAGTCTATACGGCCTACAAATCCGCCATGCGGGCGGCCAAGGAGAACGGCTCGCTTCTGCCGCCGAAGCACATCCTCAACGCGCCGACCAAGCTGATGCAAGGCGAGGGCTATGGCGAAGGCTATCGTTACGACCACGACGAGCCGGACGCCTTTTCCGGGCAGGACTATTTTCCGGAAAAAATGGGGCGCAGGACCTTCTACGATCCGCCGGATCGCGGCTTCGAGCGCGAACTGCGCAAACGGCTCGAATGGTGGGCGAAGCTGCGCCGCGAGCGCGGCTGAGATCAGGCCGCGCCGAAGCGCGGCGCAGGTTTCTGCGGAGCCTGCGGCACCACCTTGATCGAGGATTCCGCCTTGCCGGCATGTCCTTCCATGTCGACCACGACATGCCAGTGACCGTTCTGGGGAATCTGCAGCCGGATCGGTGACTGCTTCGCCACGCCGCCCATGAACTTGTGCTGGCGGGCATTCTTGAAGAGGTCGAAATTGGCATGGGTCATCAGCCGCACATTGGCGATGGCCGAAAGCGTGATTTCTATCACCGTGCCGCTGCGCTGCATGTCGAGATCGTAATGCGTATAGGAGAAGCTGTGCGCCATGGACTGCCCGGAATATCTGGTGATTTGCTAATATTGTCGCACGCTCCGGTTAACGTTCCCTTCCTTTCCGCATGTCGATAACGGCATTCTTTCAAGACCTTGCGGACGAAAGCGGATTCAATCCGGCAGGGACTTGATTCAATGTCGCAGGCGGCCGGAGGCGAAGCCCGGATGTGCTGGACGCATCCGGGCTTCGTCGCGTCCGTGAGGCCATCTGCCGGCTGAAGCCCGGCCGAGCGACCCCAGTCGGGGGCTTCGCGCGGCGGCAGACGCGGACGCTTTTCACGCGGATAACCAGGCCATCCGGTGGAAGGACTGTCGCATTGGGGCGGCCGGCAGGCTGTTCCGAGCGGAACAGGTCAGAGCGTTTCCGTCCAGGCCTTCACCGTTTGCGCCATCGTGGCGAGGTGATCGGCAGCGGAAAAGCCGGAAATGCTCTTGCGCGGTTTCAGGTCATGGTCGCCGTCTTCCAGCCAGAGGAAGCGGATGCGATCCGGAAGACCGTAACCCGGCACCTCGTCACGGGTGCCGAAGGGATCGCGCGTGCCCTGGCAGATCAGGGTGGGAACCGAGAGCGTCATCAGATGCGCGGTGCGAAGCTGCGTCGGCTTTTCCGGTGGATGGAACGGGTAGCCGAGGCAGAGAAGACCGGCTGCCGCGCCCTCGGCATGAAGCGCGTCCGCCACCATGCTTGCGACGCGCCCGCCCATGGACTTGCCGCCGATGACCAGTTTGCCACTCGCGCCGAGGCCGGCGACGGCAGCCTGGAATTCCGGGTTCAGCGTTTCGGCCTTCGGCGGCGGCCTGCGGCTTCCTTCCGTGCGCCGGGCGGCCATGTAGGAGAATTCGAAGCGCGCGATGCGCAGACCCTCCGCGGCGAGCGCGGTGGTAGCCGCGTTCATCGCCGGTGAATCCATCGGCGCGCCGCTGCCATGGGCTAGAAGCAAGGTGACGGGTGCGTCATCCGGGCCGTCAAACAGGAAGGGAGGGCGCATGGTCTGCTTGCATCAATCGTCTTTGACGTCGCCCGGTGCGATGGGGTCGCTGGCAGGAAAGGTCTCTTTGAGCGCCTGGTCGAGATAGGCATCCTGCTCTGCCTTGGGACTCTTTTCCTTTTGCCTGGCTCGTTCTTTCTCCACCGAAGCCTTCGGGCTGTTCTTCTCCGTCGCCATTGTCGCCTCCCTTGTCCTGTTGCTTCAATATAGGCGGTTTTTCCGCCATGACGAGGGCTTCATGTCTCCGGCAGGGCAAGTTCGGCGATGACCGGCAGGTGGTTCGATCCGAAATAGGGGCCGACATGGCGGCCGCGCAGCAGAATGTCGGGCGAGACGGCGACATGGTCGATCGACGCGCCGACATAGGCGATGGCGTCGAGTTTCATCGAGAAGCGCGTGACCGGCTGCAGCCAGCCGCCGGCTGTGGAGGTAAGGCCTGCATGCTTGAGGAAGCTGCGGAAGAAGGGCGACCAGGTCGGCGTGTTCCAGTCGCCGGCAACGATCACCGGCGCCTTTTCGAGATCCCCCTTCACGGCATTGGCGGCCGCCAGAAGATAGGCGTTGCGGTCACGCCATTGCCAGGGCCGGCGCGGCGTTTCCGGATGGAAGGCATAGAGGAAGAGCGGGCGTCCGTTGAGGTCGAGTTCCAGCCGCAGCGGCTGCTTGTAGGCGCGCTCCTCGGTGAAGGCGCGTTTCAGTTCGGTCTCGGCGCGGATGGGCAGCGAGGAGAATACCTTGAGGCTGTCGCGCTGACGGCTGTCCTCAGCGCTTTCATAGGGGTAGAGCTTCGAGGCGGAAATCGCCTGGGACCAGCCGGCCGTCGTTTCCTGAAGCACGACGATGTCGGGCTTTTCGCGGCGCAGGAGGTCGATGAAGATGCCGGGGTCTTCCACATTGTCCGCGAACAGATTGGCCGTCAGCACTTTCAGGCCGCTACCGGCCGTGGACGGCTGGGCGGTGGGCACATCCATAGCGGGGATGGCCGCCACGACGAGACCGGCAAGCGCAATGGCGATCGCCTTGATGCGCCGTGTCACGAGGGCCGCGACCGCAAGGAACACGCCGACCGCGCCGACATAGGGCCAGGCGAAGGTCAGCAGATCGACCAGCCAGAACCGGTCGGCGGCAAGCACGACGATGCTGACGGCAAAGAGATAGGCGATGACACCCGGCAGGATGAGGAGACGGTAGGCAAGGGCGACCGGTCCCCTGCGATCTTTGATCGGCATCGACTGTTCCTTCTGCACGGCGGGATACGGGGCAGATCGATTCTCTTGTGGGCGTTCTGCATGTATCGCGCACATGCCGATGCTGCAATGACGGCCGGGGAAATCGCGGAAAAGAGGAAGCTGCCGCGTCAGAGCGCGTCCAGATTGATACCGATGGTGATCGCGCCGATCACCGCGCCGGTATCCGGATCGTGGATCGGAAGGCTTGCCTGGGACTGCATGAGCTGGGTGGAGTCATCGCGCGCCGCCTCCTCGATATAGAGTGCGTCATTGCCAAAACTCTTCTGCCACTTCGCCTCGTCGCCCTGCCAGTAGTCGGAGGTGACGTCGCTCTGCCCGACATTGAGACCGCGGTCGTCCATCACGAAGATTTCGGAGATCACGCCTTCGGCGGCCCGCTGCCTGTCCTTCAGATAGAGCGAGAGCGGATTGGAAAGCTGGGCATCGATCATCGGGCGCGCTGTGCTGGAAAGCTCCGCACGCCAGCGGGCGTCGAGGGCGTCGATATCGGCTTGTCCGAGGCCTGCATGCGCACCGTTCTGCGCAAGGATCGCATCGACGATCGCCGGCTCCTCCAGCCATGGCCGGACATTGGCATCCACATAGTCGGCAACGGCGGCAAAGCGGATATCCGTTTCGGCCGCGGCGGGGCTGAAGAGAAGGGCGGTGGCGATGATGGCGGCCGAGAAGGCCCGCCTTCCATGGTGCATGAACGCCCGTCCTCCCGAAAACGATTGTGGCGTGGATAGGAGTATCTTTTAGACGAATTGCGGAATGATTAAGCCGGCGGCTGCGGTCCTCGCAACCACCGGCTCTCGATGAAACCGTCAAATCAGCATGTTGCGGCGCAGCCTTGACTCTGTTTCGAGCCTGCGCCGCGGCCGTTGATCAGCCGCGCGTGCCCTTGGCGATCGGCTCCTGGTAGGTGAAGCCCATGTCCCAGGGGAAATAGATCCAGGTGTCCTGGCTGACTTCGGTCACGAAAGTGTCCACCAGCGGGCGGCCCTTCGGCTTGGCGTAGACGGCCGCGAAATGGGCCTTCGGCAGCATGGCGCGCACCTGTGCCGCCGTCTTGCCGGTGTCCGTGAGATCGTCGACGATGAGGATGCCTTCGCCGCCATGCTGGGTGAGTTCCGGCGAGATGCCCTTCAGGACATGCATGTCGCCCTGCGAGACATAGTCGTGATACGAGGCGACGCAAACCGTCTCGATCAGGCGGATGTTGAGCTCGCGCGAGATGACCGCCGCCGGCACGAGGCCGCCACGGGTGATGCAGACGATCGCCTTCCATTGACGGTCGCCATCGGCCAGCCGCCAGGCAAGCGCGCGGGCGTCGCGATGGAACTGGTCCCAGGATACGGGGAAGGCTTTGTCGGGCAGCGACATGACGGGCTCCTGATAGGCGGAAAAAGAAGATTCCTTCTCTCTAATGCAAGTCGCCGGTCAAGGAAATCGTCGCCCGGCCACAGAAGCCGGGCGATCCACAGGCAAGTCCGCCTCAGCGCGACATCAGCACCGGTACGCGCGCACCCCGCATCATGGCGCTGGTGACGCCGCCGAAAAGGCGCTGGCGCAGCCGGGAATGGCTGTAGGCGCCCATGACGATGAGCCCCGCATCGATTTCCGTCGCGCGGCGGTTCAGCGTCTCGGCAACCGAGTGGCCGCCGGAGTACCCGGACGTGACCGTCGCATTCACCCCATGGCGGGCGAGCGCCGCGGCCACTTCCGCGCCGGAAAAGTCGCGCGACTGCATCGCGGTTTCCGGCGGATCGACGGCGAAGATCTCGACATCCTTCGCGGCGGTGAGGAACGGCAGGGCGTCGAAGACGGCGCGCGCCGCTTCCCGGGAGCCGTTCCAGGCGACGAGGACGCGTTCGATCGGCTCGGGGCCGGCCGGCGCATTGGAAACGAGATAGACCGGCCGGCCGCTCTCATAGAGCAGGTCCTCGATGTCCTCGCGCGCCGGGCCGTCGAGATCCGGGTCGAACTGGCCGGCAATGACGATATCCGCGCCGCGTGCGCTGTCGATGACGCCCGCCGAGGCATAACCGGCGGTGCCGGTGAAGAGCCGCCATTCATAGGAGATGTCGTCGCGCTGGCATCGGGAGCGGAACGCCTGCTCGGCTTCGCGCGATTGACGCTGGGCGCGTTCCTGCAGATCGAGCACCGCGTTCGGATCGGGATATTCCATGGGCGCTATGAGCGTGACCACGACGGGCGATTCCGCATGGATGCCGATGACATGGCCGCCGGTCTCGCGTGCCATTGCCAGGGCGTGGTCGGTCACTTTGCCTGCGTCTTCTGCGGCGCTCAGCACCGCGACGATGGTCTTGTAGGTCATTTCGGCCTCCTGTCTGGTTCACACGAAACCTGCGCCCGCCGCGCCGCCGGGGCCTTGATCCGGATCAAGATTCGGCCTTGGCCGCGGCGATTTCAGCGATCATTGCCAGTATATCACGTTCCGCGGCTTGCGCCGGGGCTTCCTCGCGGCTGCGAATGACGATTTCCGTCGAGAAGCGGTTTTCCGAAAAGCGCGGATAGGAGCCGATGCTCGTCTGCGGATGGTTCTTCTGGATTTCGGCCAGCGCGCTGCCGATATCGCCTTCGCCGAAGGGCGAGGCGACGGAGCGCGACAGCATCGGCTGGCCGCCTTCGAGCTTCGGCACGACGGTGCCGAGCATGGCGGTGAAGACCTGCGGGACGCCGGCCATCACATAGACATTGCCGATATGGAAGCCCGGAGCCGTGGAGACCGCGTTCTCGATATGCACCGCGCCTTCGGGCATGCGGGCCATGCGCTGGCGGGCCTCGTTGAATTCCACGCCGCGCTTTTCATACATCGCGCCGAGCAGCCGCATGGCCTCCGGATCGTGCAGGCACGGTACGCCGAATGCCTTGGAGATCGCATCCGCCGTGATGTCGTCATGCGTCGGGCCGATGCCGCCGGAGGTGAAGACATAGGTGTAGCGGGCGCGCAACGCATTGAGCGCCTCGACGATGGCATCCTCCTCGTCGCCGACGATGCGCACCTCCTTGAGGTCGATGCCGGCGAGGAAAAGCATGTCGGCAAGCTGGCCGATATTCTTGTCCTTGGTGCGCCCCGAGAGCAGTTCGTCGCCGATGGCGAGCATGGCGGCGGTGGCAATGGCGGTGGAACTCATGGGCGCTCTCTGTATATCGGACGGAAATGCCGACCGGGAGCGGCGGCATTGTCAATGGCGGGTGAACAGTCTGTCGACCGCGCTGCTTCGTGTCGCAGTCATTTCAAAGTGCTACATCCAACGCGACGCCGCAATCAAGCGGAAAGCCCCTTCGCAACAGGAGACGACGATGGCGAAAGTTCTGGTTCTTTACTACTCGGCCTACGGCCATATCGAAACGATGGCCTATGCCGTAGCAGAAGGTGCCAAGTCGGCCGGTGCCGACGTCACCGTCAAGCGCGTGCGCGAACTGGTTCCCGACGATGTCGCCAAGGCTTCGTACTACAAGATGGACCAGAAGGCCGAAATCGCGACGGTCGAGGAACTTGCCGAATACGACGCCATCATCGTCGGCGCCGGCACCCGCTTCGGTACGGTCGCATCGCAGATGCGCAATTTCTGGGACCAGACGGGCGGTCTGTGGGCGCAGGGCAAGCTGGTCGGCAAGGTCGGCTCGGTCTTCACCTCGTCCGCCACCCAGCACGGCGGCCAGGAATCGACCATCCTCAGCTTCATCCCGACGCTGCTTCACCACGGCCTCGTCGTCGTCGGCCTGCCCTATGCCTTCCAGGGCCAGATGGGCGTCGAAGCTGTCAAGGGCGGCTCGCCCTATGGCGCTTCCACGATCACGGACGCCGACGGCTCGCGCCAGCCTTCCGACGTGGAACTCGAAGCCGCCCGCTTCCAGGGCGCGCATGTCGCGAAGATCGCGGGCAAGCTTTCGGCCTGACGTTCTCCTGAAACGTCGCTGAAAAGAGGGTGCGGCCAGCGTCAGGGGCCGCGCCCTTTTTATTGTTTGGTCTTCGAAAGAGACTGGTGCGGGCGGCGGGGATCGAACCCGCACAGCCAAGGCCGAGAGATTTTAAGTCTCTTGCGTCTACCAGTTTCGCCACGCCCGCTTGGCTTGCTTTTCAGGCGCTCGGGCCGGTTCGTCAAGGGTGCCTTCTGCAAAACGCGCGTTTGGTTTTGCAAAACAGGGCTGTGCCTCCCCTTCAGGGGGCGCCCTCTTTGCGCCTGCGCCCGCTTCTCCAGCGGAACCTTCCCAGTTCAGGGAAGTTTAGAGGCCGGGAAAATAAGGAGAACGAAAATGTCTGTTATCAAGACTGGACTTGCGTTCGCGTTGATCGCTGGCAGCATTTCCTTTGCCGGTCCGGTGGTCGCTCAGGATCTCGAGCTTCGAATCGGTCCGGATGGCGTGCGGCCGATCATTCGTGATCGTGATCGGGACAGGGATCGTTATCGCCGGGGCGGTTGCAGCCCGGAAGAGGCGCGCGACGCCGCGAGGGAGGAGGGGCTTCGCCGCCCCGAGGTGGTCCGGATTACCGAACGCAGCATTACCGTGGAAGGGTTTACCCGCGGTGGCCTCGACCGCATCCGCTTTGCAAATCGCCGCGGCTGCCCGCTTCTCTAGGCGTATCTTTTGAACGACCGGCAGCACAATCGAATGATTATGCTGCCGGTTTTCGTTGAGGTCAGCCCGAAATCGCGTT
>APMI01057371.1_pt1 | contig 10739 bp, 4 predicted proteins | sample 667938 | NCBI WGS metagenome assembly APMI01 (sample SAMN01084076, study PRJNA167559) | wastewater metagenome | biome: Wastewater | place: Denmark: Ejby Moelle, Odense | collected 2011-11-28
TATATATTTATATCCTTTATTAATTAAAATGATCAATAATTCGCAATAAATAGCCTTTAATAATATAAATTCGATCATAGTTGATCAAGTTTTTAATTAATTTTCTCTAAATACTTAACCATACCTTGACTAAGTTTCTTATATTTCTCTGCTTATTGTTTGGTACCTCTTAGCTCTTATAACTGGACATGTAATTTGGCATAATTGATGGCATTACTTTGATTTTTGATATCTTTAACAGATTTCTGCACATTTTTAATTTTCTTAACCAACTATTTCTAATTCTGATGACACACGTTAACTTTCTTATTGAATTTAGTATTCTACTGATGTAGTAATTTTTAGAAATAATCGAATTTGTTCACAGTACTATTGAATGATATTTATTTTAATAAATTTGATGTTAGTTTCATTGAGAGAATCTATTGCTATAGTGGGTCAAGACTTGATTATCCTAACTATGAGGATGATTGAGATGAAGACGGTGGTAAATATTACGATATTATTACTAATTTTGGTTAAGCTTGTTGCGAAGGCTGTTGATTAGATGACATACTTTTATGTTAATATTACTATGGACAATATTATTATTATCATCCAAGATAAAGATATTAAATTAAATATAAATTATATGCACAATCAATATAAAAGTAAACCTGTATTTTATGAACATACTATTTCATTATGTTAATCAAGTCCATGGAAAGCCAACAGAAAACAATAGTATTCCAACATAGAAATATCCAAACTGCCACATAGTGAACACAGCTCTGAATATAACAAATCCAATATTCTGTTTATCTTTAACGTTAACAGTATTTTTATCCTTACTTTCAGCATTATCGTTTATTTCAGTATTATCTTTGTGTAGTAAATTGACACAGTTGATATAAAATGCAGGATGAGTGCATAGAAATCTTGTACTTGACTGGATATTCGTCAGCAACACTGTCACCAACAAATAGGATAACAAACTTATCTGTAGACCTAATTTACATACAGATACCATATTTAGATTAAATAAATATTTCACTGTAGAAGTAAAGGGAAAGAATAATATGGAAAGTATGACTGCAGGTAATCCTAATACAATGAATAGCAGGTTATTGAGTTTATAGTATGTGAGTAATCCAACATCCCAGTATTTAGCCTGCACATATGAGTACACATTAGCAAACTGAGCTCCACATAGTTAAATATTGCCTCTGATACTATGGCACATTGAGGAGTACTGCCAGTACATGATACAGCCGAATACAGTTAACGCGCATGTTAGAATAAGACCGCCTGTTATTCCCCATTTTAGTATATCTGTGATATTCCTTTTATGTAGTGCAGTGAAAAATAGATACAGAATAGGGAAACCAATTATGGGCAACAGAAATAGTGAAGTAGTACGAATTATTAGCGACAATATCAAGCATACTGTTGAATAAAATAATAAGTGTAATGATTTAGTTGACGATGAAGATGATGAAGGAGTATAGTGAAAGTACTGTAAGCAAAGACTAACATATTTGAATGTGAGAAATGTATATATAGCTTAGCTGTATATAGAATGGAAGAACACTCCTGCAGGATTATATATATACAGCATAACACATGCCACTCTCTTATATTGATTCATGCCTAGTATTGTGACAATATGATCTAATTAGAAGATAGTGCCTAATACTGCCAATCTATTGACAGCCCATAGTATAATAATGCCAATATACTTCCCACATATTTGAAGAATAACTCTGACTAATAATGTATAGCCTGGTAGGAATGCAAAATTGGGTTAATGCGTATACTAGTTATACTGGTAATGGTACCCATCGAAATTAGTCACTATATTATTGTATAATAAATATACGTGGAGATAGCCAGCTTGTGTTACTAGGCCATAGATAAGACTGATAGCTGTACCACGGCAGTAATTGTGAAGATATGAGTGTCAGTAATATGTGTGATACTGTTGATATACAGAAATGTCTAATGTACAATCTTTGTGTTGCAGTTTACTTGTTATTATTAATATCAGAATGCATTATGCGATATTCGATTTTTCTATCTGTTTGTTTTAGTATATCTGTCTGAGAGTACAATTATTATAATAAACTCACTTTAATAATGTGTTTCATTATCTATATTATTATTCAATAACATATAAATACGAACATATAGTATAGATAATGGCAGACGACAAAGTAAAAATCCCAGCCTATATCCTCGAACGCCGAAATTAAATAGAAAAACGTATGGTATAGTCCGGCGAAATGGAAAGGTACATATTCAATATTAACACCGTAGACTTTAATAACATCTCAGGAAGAAATTGATTAACTCAGGATGGAAAGAAGATCTCAAAAGTTACTGTAAAGGTAAATATTATATTAATATAGATATTATAAGAGAAAAAGGTATTTAGAGAGTTACTGTGCAGGGACTTATTGCTGATCTTTAAAATCATGGAAAACATATGATTCCGATTTCGATTAGAGAGGACATGCTCAGCAGAGTGAGGAAATATCTGGAATAGACTTAAAGTAAAAAGTGATCAATAACAAATTTCACTCATTTATGCCAAATTACAATATATTTACTCATCATGCTTTCATTTATTCTTTCAAATGTCTGTATAAAGTTATAGGAGACTATTTGAAATATCTCTTGCCCGTGCTGTCCACGATGATAAGTTTCAGTAAATATGAGACTGTGAGCCGATCGTGTAGACTGGTAAACGATGGTGACAAGCCATACACTCCGCTCAAATATAATCTAATTGGAATTATTTCACCAGCTTAGGGTGATCCATCCATGAGCTCATATTGTATCATAGTTTGTGTGTCATTTTATATTAGTTTTTATGACCCCAGTTTCTATTTACGAATTAAGCATAATTCCATTGATTTGAGAGCTATTTTTACTTAAGTAAACCTCACGATGCCCTTGATACAATCCTTAAGATTAAAATTATTTTTCTCTATTTCCAACTGTATATTAACTTTGCCTTCTGACCCAATATCCATTCTTATGGGTGATGTTACTTTATATTTCTAATCACTCTAGTACTTGAATACTGCAAATGGCACTTCCTTTGATATATTGGGTAAATATTTCTACATCAAGATAGTCGCTTTTATTAAATATCGTACCTAGCCGCATACTCCATAGAAACTTTAGTATTATTTATCGAAATTGTTGAATTTGAATTTTAGAGTTGTCTTCTTTTTTAATGTGCCTGCTGGCATCAACTATTTTGAGAGTTAATTGAACGTGGTTGATAAAGATGTGTCATCGTATATATCTACATATAATGGTAAAATGTACCTAGATAACCAATCAGATTAATTTTGATGCCATAATGCTGCAATTATTCTCCTTATTTAATATCTAGTTCCACGATACCACTGATGCTATCTTCGCCTTTGAAGACAGCCAATGTACGTAATTTTTTACCTCCTGCTTTGGTTTTATAGAATTTCTGATCTTGTTTAGCATCGATACGGATATCAATAGTTGCGCTTGTTGTTAGACTTTAAAACAGTTTAGTTACTTTATCCTATGTTTCTACATTGGTACCATAGATTTGCTTATTATTTCTAATTTATCTATTATTTATCTATTATCAAAACATTATTATTATCTTTAATGAACTAATATAAATCATACAATAACAGCAAAGCACTAAGAGGTAAATATAAACGATAATATTAAATATAAATACATAGAAGAGCAAATTAATCAATTGATACACATGCTCAAATTATGATTAATATTTATTTGTCTATAATAGATGATAATAAAGTAAGATAATAGTATGTTTGTATTTTGAATATCAGGTGATTAGATTTAATATTTTATTACTCAGAATATCCATGTCAGCAAAGAAAGACAAAACCAATGTCTAAGTGCACATACTAACTGAGAAAACAACAATGAAATTTATTCCAACAAACTTCGCACAACTAGCCCCCTCTTCTACTGCTTCGACCTCAATAGATAAAAGTAAATGTTCAGCTTAAACTCAACCTGATAACCAGAACACCAAATTGATATCACGATTTTCGTTATCGAATTTATTTAGGAGAGGTAAGAGTAAATAAGCAGAGATCGAGCCTAATACTGCAGAATAAAGTAATAATAATATCTATGCAGATCCGGCATAATTAGTCAAAAGTTTAGATCTAAACCCTGATGATCTGTAACAACCTTAACAATAATAACAACAAGTAATCTCATCATTGTCACAATAAACAAACTACAAACTAAAATTTATCTGCAAGGTATCAAATGAGCACTTTCTAATCGGTAACGAGTTCCAGCTTGACCTTATTTACATACTGGGTATCAATGCCAGTCATTTTGTTTAAACTTAGTATCTATGGTCAATGAGATTTAGGGAAAAAATATCACATGTTAGTGTCGATCAGAAAAGTAATTATTGTTTTATTTTATTTTAGAATTCAACTTATTGGCCATTGCATTAGGCAAAGTACTACATGTGTATAAATTTGATTCTAAGAAAATATCATAAGGGCCATTTCAACCTTTTCAGCTTGTTCCACTAGATTAGTAACCTAAATTTGTTCAAGTGGCTAAAGATGGCAATATCTGTGTATTTTATTAACAAAGAGCAGTAATTTACGTGGTGACTGACAGGATAAGATAAAGATATAACAAACCTTATGTCAAGCCTGACACTTTCGATCCTGAAAAATCAAGCTATAATTTGTTTGTTGTGCCTGAACCTTATTAAAATTTGGTAAATGTATTCTTTGAGGAAGTAGCTGAAAAACGATCTAAAATATTTACACTTTGGTGTGTGTAATTTGAGTTCTTAACTTCTTAGATTAAGGACAGTCCACCATATAAAATATACGATATTAAAGCTAACTACAGACATACTTTAAGTATTAAAAATTATTCTAAAGAACTATTTTTATTAAATCTCGGCAGTGAAGTGCTTGCATTGAAAAGGGGTTATATTCTTGACTCAGCGAATGTGAGCTTGAAACATCAATAATCTTACTTATAATACATTGGCAATGAAACTTTGTTACACATTAGTCAGAAGAAGATCGAAGTTTATGCATTTTCAATTAATTTTACAATAAAGCCATATAAAATAGTAATAAAGCCTAAAGACTCAATAAGAATACAACAAAATTAACAAAATGATTAATTCTTTAAAGTGTTACCGATACTTTCAAATGATTTTATGACTATTTTCCAAAAAGGGTCGCACAATACCTTGTCTAAAACAGGGTAGATATTATACTCATTTTACATAACTAGAGCGATTTCAAGATAGAACAAAATGAACCAGTTATTCCCCAAAGGTATGTAATAGGACGTAAGAATTGATGACCCTGCTTTACTGGACAAATGTGACATGGCTGAAAAAATGGGATTCTCTCGAAAAGATATATATTTACAGCTGTGGAACAGAACACTAAAATCAAGAAAATAAGATTACAGCATACTGATTGCAACCAAAGACTACAACACAATCAAAGAATAAATCATTCGCAAACTCAAAAAATCATCAATGTTCTTCAAATAAATATAAAATGTTGAATAAGCATGCTACTTTATGCTCTCAGAAAGAGTGTTTAGTCCGTCTTGCACTTAAGAAGCAGTTCTTGATTTCATAAGTTCTCATTTCTTCAAGAGAAAACTATAAATGTGGAAAGATTTACAAGTTATGGAAAAATTTGAGAAATAGCATTTAGAAGGTCCTAATTAAGAGAATTCAAAGTTTAAAATGACAATAAGACAATATCAATAGTACAAGAGTATGGAAATTAAATCATAGCTGATATCATTGGTAAACCAGTTCTGTCACTAGGGTAAAAAGAATCTTTCAAGAAACATCAGATTTTTACTAAGAAATTTCAAATTTGCGTTCAGAATCATTTATTATCAACTTCTTGATGAAATCATTAAAGTAGCGAAAACCAAGTTACTAGACTTGCTTATTGAGATCCCATAGCTATTACCTTATTATCCGCCTTAACGTGAGACAACTTTACACATACCACCAGGATTTTACGAAGGAGTCTGGCCTGAAATTAATAGACAAGAATGGAACACCAGTCTATACATTGATGCCATCACAACTATTGACAATAAGGAGATAGTCTTAGAGCAGGTTATCAAAAATATTAATTTTAAGAGAAATTGGTTATCGCAGCATGATATGGTCATCTGGTCTGTAGAGAAAATTAAGGAAAACTATAATAAAATAAAGAGTTCAGAAACATTCTACTTTTTCTTCGCAAAGATATTTTAATATATCAAGGATAAAGAAGTCCTTTAAAAAATTGTTTAGTTCCTTTAAAGTACATATGATTTACCCGAAAATGTGAAAGGAAATGTATTTCTGATTGAAAGAATGTATAAGTTTTTTGTAAGCAAGGATATCATCCCTTAAAAAGATGGAAAGCCAATTACACTGGGTTAATTTTTCAGTTTCGAGGACAAACAGTTTATACGACACTGTTTTGATAAATAAAGGTCAAACAAAGGTCTTCTCTTAAAAGATATTAAAAGCATATTCAAGCAAGTACTCAAATGTGATGCAAATTCTAAATATAATGCCGCATTGCTCAACTACTTTACGTCGGACTTATCATAGGTTTCGGATTTGAAGTACATTTTAAATAGAATAAATAATCAAAAATTGTAATTTCATGAAGAAAATCAAGAAATGTATGAAATTCTAGTGCAAGCATTGTAAAGAAAATTGAAGATAGGCACAAATGACGACATTCCTATAGAAGAAGTACTGATCTACATTGAAAATATACCTTTAAAATTCAATGCTCAGCCTAGTAAATCTTTGGAAGAGCTTAAAATAGTTGAGAAAATAGATAAGGAAAGTTAAATGCTTAGAGAAGCTAAAGTAAATATGTCAATCTACGACATTCTTAGAGACTATGAGACTGTATTCACTAAACTAATTGACTACGCTATCGATACGGCACCGGCTTCAGTCTGGTAAAGTTTCTAAAATTTTGAAGATTTTGCAATCAAAAACATCGCAAAGCTATAAAACTTTTCAGAATAAGTATACTAAAACAGTTATGAATAAGCAATATTTTTCCTATTCTGTGCAAAAATATGCCAACAAATTGAACACATAAAATTCACTAAATTCTTACTCACAAATCATAACTTTTAATAACGGTTACACTAAAATACAGCGAATTATATTGTGGTATACACTAAAAAGTGGAAGCTTTCCTAACAAAAATAGTACATAAAAAACTAAGCATACATAAAATAATTACTAACATTAATTCCTTAATAATCCGATATTTATTTATACAACAAAGCAGAGTTATAATTTGCTAAAATTCTCTCAGCCCCAAAACATCCTGTAACTTACCCTATAAGTGACAATTATCTGACATCGAGAGATGTGCGTGAGATAATTTTCGATTTGCCCATTGATTTCGTGCTAAATATTCCTATAAAATAGTTATTCGACACGATAAAAACAATACAGGACATAATATTATAGAACTAAGGCGGATAATCTGTAAACCAAATGTAATAATAAATTTCAATCCAAAATAGATTAACTTTGCATCAATTATACTAATTTTTCATAATTAAGCTCATCCATTGCAATAAATTGAAAGAAGTATTGCCACTTATTCGCTAATTATTGGCTCTGTAAGTCGCTGATACAACCTATAATATTGTGTACTTAATCATATATACCAACCAGATCGCTGTTGAGTTTAATTAAATGAACAAAAATAATATATTGCAGTGTTTGTGGTATTATTTCTATTAACCTGAAAAAATGTTGAAATTGTACTAACATATTTTAGAGAACCCTCTCAGTACTAGACAGGTTAAATAATATATTTAATAATTCGCAGAAAAAGGCAAAAATAAACATAAAGGCTATAACTAAATTAACCCATTATTTGATGAGTCATTCTTAGCATAGATCCAGACTGCCGAAGATGAACAATCATTTTTGATAACTCTACAAAAAACATGCAGGCACATCCAGCACTCAAAATAATAATTCAAGCACATAAAATACAGTACAATAATGATAATGATGTGCAACTCGCCTTATGCCTTAGCCAAATTTATATCATGCAGTTACTCTTTATAAGCCAATATTAAAAGTATTAGAAGTTATCTCAGTTACGTCATTCAAGAAAATGTGTTCAAACCTTATTAAGTGCTCGAATTGGGAAGAAGAATTTTTATTGTCTTGCTTTAAGCTATGAAAAATAAGTATCCTGTCTAAGTTATGATCTAAAAATATTAAGGGGAGGCTTTGGAAAATTAAATGGAAATTTAAGGATATCGTCCACCCACTGATAAGACTTCGGATTAATATCTTATGTGGAAGAGTGCCTAAGCCTTCAAGAGAAAGAAAATGGCATTTAAAATATAACTCAGACCAAAAGCTTCGTTGTCGCCTGCTCACAGTGCTCGTTAGAAAAGTGAAATAGCCAGAAAATAATTGGACAGAGCTTCCAATATCGACGAAAGAGATCCTTACAATTACATTTTTGATGAAATAGACTCCGACAATTAACTCAATAACATTAATGAGCTCTAAACATAGAAGAAGAAAAGAATAAAATAACCCATAGTATTCGATAAGAGTCAGTAATTGCGAAATGTGTTGAAATCAGACAATCGTCATCATAAGTTGTTCATGTCGACTCGAGGTGAAATTTCAAACCGAGAACCAAACAACTTACTTATTTCGATACGACACCCTTATAGAAGCAATAAAGATCCTGGATACTCATCAATAAAATAAACGAGACGGCCTCAGCTAATTTTGGCAAAGAACCAAACCGCAGTATAAAAATAAATATAATAAAATAACCCTGATTTCATTGATGGGAGATCCCAGTGTTGTACAGATCGAGATCGCGATGACAAACTGAGACCATCGCAAAGTGGATTTTCTGAGCCACGTAAATCTGCAGACTCCTCACCGTAAATTATAGTGCATCAGAAAAATTAGGATAGAGTCAAAGAAAAAATTGCAAGTAATGAACTATATGAGAGTGAGGATTTGAACTAAGAATAAATGAGAGAAAGAAGTCCATAGGGAGAAAAAAGTCAGGAAGCAGATAGAAGCCATCATAGCGGCGATGTGGTCAATTCATTGGATGCTCCATATGCCATCAAGATTAAAGAAGTGTTTGATGAAGATGATTTAGTAGATATGTACAAGGACAGCTTTGCTGATAATATGAACTTGGAGTCTCCTTAAGGCATGATATAATCAACATAGTTCGAGAATCCAATAGCACCCATAACTAGTAAACTGCAAGAGGACAACAAATAAGCTTTATAAAACCCTTTAAATGACTTTAATTTATCAGCTCTAGTGCCTTACTCTTCAGACACTTTCACTTTACAGTTAGTTTTACATGAAATTTATCGTCACGCAGTTGCCAATCTCTCAATTTCGAAGGGTCTAAGACTGATGTATTAGATAGTGAAAAAATTCCCAGAATGTCAACTCAATGCTGATATGTTTGGTCTAATTCTGAAAGCTTATGAATCCCAAGTGAAGACAATTCCTGAAATTGCTTTCGCTGATTTCATGCAATAAACCGGAGTATTTATCAACTACAAAAATAGAAGAGAGTTGTTCTAGAAAATATATTAAGGGTTATCCAAATTTGTAGACAGCTAAAATATATACAAAGTTACACAGTTTATTCGTAGAGTTTTTGATGATTGTCCTGAATTTTAGCAGGAAGTAACATGGGAGTTCATACTTGATCTAGCTGATAGACTTCAAACTGTGTAATAGTAAGATCGTGCATGGAACTTATAGAAAATAAAAGCGAATTTATCTAAAGTAGATCTTGGCATTTGGAGTATAAAAGTGAGAAATTTCTAAAATAAAGTACTAAGATCACCTTTCAAGAATGAGTTATTGGAAGTATTCTGTAATTACTTAAAGACTAAACCTGGCAATTAAGATGCTATATCCTTCTTGTAAACTATTAAGAAAGTATAAGAAAATCCTATAATTAATTCAACTTTACGAGCTATTAAACTTGATGGATGAGTGATTTATATATCGATAAATATTTGTATAATATAACATAATACATTTAAATAATAGTAAGATAGCATAAATAATTAGAATTAAATGGAATACTCGGACCCATACCCTTCCTCAGTGCCACATGCGATATTAGTACCTCATGATTTCAAGTTATCGAGCATGTTCTACGGATGTTCAATGGTGCTGGAGATATACTTTTTATCGGTATGCGCAATATTAGTGGCATTTGCTTTGTATTTCAGTATCGGCAATCACAAACTTCTGATTGATCAGGCTGGCAACCAGAACAATAAGAAAGATAAATAGAACATAATATGTGAAGTAGTAGCGAAAACAAATTTCTTAGACAAATAGGACTAATAAACTTAAAGCATGTCCTAAAAATCAAAAAAGCACTATGATTAATCAGCCCGCAATTCGCTATAATCCGAACTAATGGCAGGTCAGTTCCGCATATATTAACGCAGGATGGTGTACGCAACCAGTTTCACAATACCTTGGGCAATATGCGTGAACTCCTTCGATGCTAGTATCATCGTAATTATCTGTGGGGCTGTATTTATGGGACTTGTGTTGCTGTTCAATATCAGGCGAATGCTGCCATAGTGGAAAATTAGTACGTTAGTTTACTTTGTGCCTGCGCTTGCGGCCATATTTCCATATATTGGCGGCACACATC
>APMI01004342.1_pt1 | contig 10736 bp, 9 predicted proteins | sample 667938 | NCBI WGS metagenome assembly APMI01 (sample SAMN01084076, study PRJNA167559) | wastewater metagenome | biome: Wastewater | place: Denmark: Ejby Moelle, Odense | collected 2011-11-28
GGCCCGCCCCCGCCCCGCGCCTTTCGCGCACGCCGGGCGCCATGCGGTCCATGCCGGCGCTGGCGGGAGAAGGCGGGATCGCCGCGCTCGAGCAGTGGAACTTCGACAACCACGCAATCCGCGCATTGACGGAAGCGGGCGTTCTGGCCGCGAGCTAGGGTCAGAACCCTGGGCCGTAACCTCCTAAAGCGGGTTGAGCACGGGGCGAAAGCCGCTGCCCTCGCGCAGCACCCGCGCCATGTGACTCCCGCCGAAGTGCGCCGGGATCAGCAGCGCTTCGCGCGCTGCGGCAAGATTGAGCACCCTGCGCCGGGTATCCCGCGCCTGTTCGGGTTCCTCGCAAAAAACACTGTTCCATTCGGGACGGTAGATCTGCGCCGGGTGATGGACCACGTCGCCCACGAACATCGCGGTCTCTCCACCGCTGGCGACTTCCAGCATCATGCTGCCGGGCGTGTGTCCGGGGCAGGCGCGCAGGATGAGGCCATCGTCAACCTCGAAGCCATCTTCGGCCCATTCGGCGCGCCCGGCCTCGATGATCGGGCGCACGCTGTCATCGAACATGCCGGCGTTGACCGCCGCGCCGATCCCGGCCGGGCCGGCGGCCTCGTCCTGCGGGTCCCAGTAAGCGCGGTCGGCAAGCGGCAGGACATAGCGCGCGTTGCGGAAGGTCGGCTCCCAGCGCCCGTCCACCAGCCGCGTGTTCCAGCCGACGTGGTCCACATGGATATGTGAGCAGACCACCACGTCGATGTCCTCGGGCTGGAACCCGGCCGCGGCCAGGTTGCCGAGGAAATCGGTTTGCAGATTGCCGAAGATCGGCAGGTTCGGGCGGTCCTTGTCGTTCCCGGCGCCGGTATCGAACAGGATGCGCTGCCGGCCGGTATCGAGCACCCAGCTTTGCAGGAAGGCAAAGAGCTTTCCACTGACCGGATCGTAGTATTCCGGCGCGAATTCTTCGGCATGGGGCTCCCATCCATCGAACGTGAACCCCGCGAACAGGTCCGCCGGAGGCGAGAATGTACCTTGCCACTCTTCGATGCGATGAACCTTCACGGTTCCAATATCAAAGCGGTCCATCTCGCCTCCGGTCCGATTTCCGTCAGAAATTGAAAGCGGCGGTCACTCCGTAGGTGCGGGGCGGCATGACCGAGCCGACGCGGACGTAGGCGAAGGTCGCCGCCGTGATGATGTTGTTCGAGATGACGAACTTGTTGGTCAGGTTCTTCACCCACGCGCCGATCGAATAGCGATCGTTCGGCGAATGCCAGGTCAGGCCGGCGTTCGCCATGGCATAGGCGCCCTGTTCGGCATCGCGGTTGTTGAACTCGGTGAAATAGACCTTTGACTGCCACTTGATATCGCCGTTCACCGCCAGACGGCTGTCGTTGCCCAGCGGGATATCCCAGTTGAAGCCGCCGCCGAAGGTGAAGCGCGGCGCGTTGGGCAGGCGCTTGCCGCTCAGGTCGACAAGACCCGGCGTCGTGGGGCACGCGGCGTAGGAAATGCCCGGACGCGCGGGGAAGCCCGCCCCGTAATAGGCATTGCAGAACTTGGTGAACTGGGCGTTGAGGTACGATGCGGAAAGGTTGATGCGGAAATTGCGCGTGACCCGGCCTTCCAGCTCCAGTTCGCCGCCGTAGTTGCGCGCCGTTGCCGCGTTGATCGTCTGCACGATCGAGTTGGCGTTGACGAAGCTGACCTGGAGATCCTTGTAATCGTAATAGAACACCGCGCCGCTCAGCAGCAGGCGGTTGTCGGCCAGCTTCTGCTTGAAGCCCGCTTCGTAGCTCCACACCGTTTCCGGGTTGATCGCCGCATCGGTGCTGCCGATGTTGATCACGCCCGATTTGAAGCCCTTGGTGACGCTGGCGTAGAGCAGCGAGGTGTCGCTGGGCTTGAATTCGAGCAGAACCTTGGGCGTCACGGAAGACCAGCCCTTGGCCTTGTCGGTCGGAATGTTCACGCCCAGCGCGTCGAAGCGGAAATAGCCGATGCCGTTGCGGTGCTCGAAGTTGTAGCGCGCGCCGGCGGTCAGCTTCAGCGTGGGGCTGATGTCGACCGCGCCCTGCAAATAGACGCCCACCGCATCGATCTTGACGGTGCCGTTCTGTTCGTAGGCGCCGTTGTCGAAGGTGTTGGCCGGAAGGCCGAACAGCACGCCCAGATTGACGGTCGGCACCAGCACTTGCCCGGTGAGCTTTTCGTGGAAGTACATCGCGCCACCAAGCAGCGAGAAGCCGTTGCCCTGGTAATTCACCGTCACTTCCTGGCTGAAGGCGCGGCTCTTTTCGACGTAGTTGTTCTGTCCGGCAAGATTGACGTCCGAGACGTCAAGATCGTCCCGCTGGAAGCGATCGAACGTGCGATAGGCGGTAATGGACTTTACCGTCGTCGCGCCCAGATCCCAGTCCAGCGTGCCGGTGATGCCATAGCCCTTGCGCTTGTTGATCGCTTCCTCGTCGGAATAGATATTGCGCAGGTTGGGCTTCTGATTGCGGGCCGCGTAATAGTCGAAAATCGATTTCCCGCCGATCAGGTTGTGGAATACCGCGGCTTCTGGAATGACCGACGGCCCGAAGTAGTGGAACGCGTAATTGTTGTCATCTTCGTGGAAATGATCGCCGACGATGGTTGCCTTGAAGTTATCCGCGAGTTTGGCAACAATAGTGCCGCGCAGGGAATAGGCATCGCGATCATCCACCGGCTTTCCGGTGAACAGATTGACGCCGTAGCCATCACGCTTTTCGTACTTCCCCGCCAGGCGCACCAGCAGTTTGTCGCCCGACAGCGGACCGCCGACGGCCGCTTCGATCACCTTCGAGTCATAGTTGCCGTAGGTTGCGCGCAGGTAGCCGTCGAGTTTTTCGGTGGGCAGTGCGGTCACGAGATTGATCGCGCCCGCCGTCGCGCCGCGGCCGTAGAGGATCGATTGCGGTCCGCGCAGAACCTCGATCTGGCCCAGGTCGAAGAATCCGCTCAACTGCTGCGCCGGGCGGGCAAGGATCGCGCCGTTCTGCAGGAAGGCGACGGCGCCTTCGCCGCCAACGTCGAAGTTGTTGAGGCCCACGCCACGGATGAAGGTGCGGTTGACGCCGAACTGGTCGCCGATCGAGACGTTCGGCACCACGACCTGAAGGTCGCCGATATTCTGGACGCCGCCAGGCCCGATATCGGCGGCGGTGATGGCACTGACGGCCGCCGCCACTCTGCCCAGGGTCGTGTTCTGCTTGGTGGCCGTTACGATGATTTCCGCGGCGGACGGCGCGGCCGTCGATCCATCCTCGGCGGCCTGGGCCATGGCGGCTGCCGGAAACAGCAGCGCGATGCCCAGAGGTGCATGGCAAATCGCTCGCAACCCAAGCTTCATCGGAACTCCCCCAAATTGCTTTGCCGTTCTTACGGCGCTTTGTAGCTACTCGTGGGTATATATTGCATTCTCTTGGTAATCAAGAGTGCTCGGGATCGATCAAATTGCGCATGACGCCGCCGCTGACGACGCCATCGGACGTCGATCCAATTGGTGCCGGAAACGAAGGATTCCAGAGAGATGGTCGTCGTGCCGCCTTCTTCACCGCAGGGCTTGACCCCGGGCTCGCAGGGGGAGGCTAGTCGTCGTGCATTCCATGCACGTCGCGGCTGATGGCGATCAGTTCCGCCAGTTCCACGGACACGTCGCCCATGCGATGAATCATCATGATCGGCGAACGCGCGGTGCTGTCGGCGATGGGGAGATAGGCCACATCGTCGCGCCGGAAGCGCTGCACCGATTCCGGAACGATGGTGAAGCCGGCATGGGCTGCGACAAGGCCGATCGCGGTCTGGAGTTCGCGTACTTCCTGCACGCCGCTCGGTTGCAGGCCGGCATCATGAAAGATGCTGAAAACCTGGTCCGCATAACTCGGGCGGGCCGGGCGCGGATAGGCGATCAGGGTGTCGCCGATCAGGTCCGCCAGATGGACCGGGCGTTGCGCCAGTGCGAGAGGATGGTCGGCCGGAACCGCCGCCAGGAGCGTCTCCTCGGCCAGCACGATCCGGCGGATGGCCGGGTCCTCGAAGCGTAACCGGCCGAAGCCGGCATCGATGCGCCCTTCCTTCAACGCCGCGATCTGTTCGGTGGTGGTGCATTCTAGGACGGAGACGTCCACGTTGCTGGCGCGATCGCGGAACAGGCGGATCACTTCGGGCAAGGGGCCGAACAGGATGGAGCCGACGAAGCCGATCACGAACCGTCGCTGCCCCTGCCCGGTGAAGCGGCGCATCATGTCGCGCAACTGGTCGACGCCGGCCAGCAGTGGCACGGCATGTTCGTAAAGCAGCCGTCCAGCCTCGGTCAGCCGCACGGGTCGAGAATCACGATTGAACAGGTCGGCGCCGATTTCCTCCTCCAGCTGCCGGATCTGCCGGCTCAGCGGCGGCTGCGCCACGTTGAGCCGCTCCGCCGCGCGCGTGAAGTTCTGTTCGTTGGCCACGGCGACGAAGTAGCGAAGGTGCCTCAGTTCCATATCATATCCAAAAGGTATCAGGCCGGACCGAGACGATCTTTCACGCACGCGGGAGGAGTCAATAGGAGAGGTGGAATATATGGCGGTTGGGAAGGGAATCGGCCGTTGGCGACCATAGACGCGATTGATACCTGGATTGTCGATGTTCCGACGATCCGCCCGCACGTGCTGTCGATGACCTCGATCAGCCGCCAGTCGATGGTGATCGTGCGCGTGCGCTGCGCCGACGGGGTGTCGGGGCTGGGCGAGGGGACGACGATCGGCGGGCTTGCCTATGGCGACGAAAGCCCGGAGAACATCAAGCTCACCATCGATACCTATTTCGCACCACTGCTGGTCGGCGCGGATTCCGCGATGCCGGCCGCGCTGATGACGCGGCTGCGGCAGAACGTCGTCGGCAACCACTTCGCCAAGAACGCGGTGGAGACCGCGCTGCTCGATTGCGTTGCGCGGCGTGCCGGCGTGCCGCTATCTGATCTGTTGGGTGGTCGGCAGCACGATCGCTTGCCGGTATTGTGGACGCTGGCCAGCGGCGACACGGCGAAGGACATCGCCGAAGCCGAAGCGATGATCGCGGCGCGGCGGCACAACGTGTTCAAGCTCAAGATCGGCAAGCGCCCCCTGGCCGATGACGTCGCCCATGCCGGCGCGATCAAGCGGGCGCTGGGCGCCAGCGCCTCGGTGCGCGTGGACGTGAACCAGGCGTGGGACGAGCAGACCGCGCGCAAGGGCGCGCGGATGTTGGGCGATGCGGGGATCGATCTGATCGAACAGCCGTTGCCGCGGGCCGACCGGGCCGGCATGGCGCGCCTTGCGGCCAGCGCTCCCATCGCGATCATGGCGGACGAAGCCTTGCGCGGCACGCACGACGCTTTCGATCTTGCCGCGATCCGCGCCGGCGATGCCTTCTCGATCAAGGCAGCGCAGGCCGGCGGGCTGATCGCGGCGGCAAAGGTCGCGGCGATCGCCGAGGCGGCGCATATCGGCCTCTATGGCGGCACGATGCTGGAAGGCAGCGTGGGCACGGCAGCGGCGGCGCACCTCTGTTCTACGTTCGCCACGCTGGCATGGGGCACCGAATTGTTCGGGCCGCTGCTGCAGACCGAGGAAATCCTCGCCACGCCGCTCGAGTATACCGATTTCGCGCTGACCGTGCCCAAGGGGCCGGGGCTCGGGATCGAGCTTGACGAGGACAAGGTCCGCCACTTCCGCCGCGATGCGCCGCAGCGCACCGTGGTCATGCTCAACCAGGCCGCGAGGTAATCATGCTCTTTCAGGTGGAAATGCTCGTCAAGGTGCCGGCGCATCTCGATCCGGCCGAGTTCGACCGGCTCAAGGCCGAGGAAAAGGCGCGCGCCGAAGACCTGCAGCGGGCTGGGACGTGGCGGCATCTTTGGCGGCACGTGGGAGCCTATGCCAATACCAGCATCTTCGACGTGGCCAGCAACGAGGAGCTTCATGCTATCCTCACCGGCCTGCCGCTGTTCCCGTTCATGGACATCACCGTGACGGCGCTGTGCCGCCACCCGTCGTCCATCCACAGTGACGACCGCTGAGGTCGCGCAAGTTCAAGGAGAGGTTTCATGGCATCAGAACTCGTGCAGGAATCCGGCGTGCAGAGCTACCTCGACCGCATTGCCGGGGTGGACCAGCCCGGCGGTGACGCGCGCACCAAGGCGATCGTGCGGCGCATCGTGTCGGACCTGTTCACCACCATCGACGATTTCGACGTGACCGCCGAGGAATTCTGGCACGCGCTGCACTTCCTGCAGGAAGCGGCGCCGGAATTCGGGCTGATCGCGCCGGGGCTCGGCTTCGATCACTTCCTCGACATCCGCATGGACCGGGCCGACAAGGCCGCCGGCATCGCGGGCGGGACGCCGCGCACGATCGAAGGCCCGCTCTATGTGCCCGGCGCGCCGCTGGCCAAGGGCTTCGCGCGGCTGGACGATGGCACCGACACGGGCGAGACGCTGATCATGCACGGGCGCGTGTTCGATCGCGATGGCAAGCCGGTGGCGGGCGCGATCGTCGATGTCTGGCACGCGAATACCAAGGGCGGCTATTCGGTGTTCGACCCTTCGCAGACCGCCTATAACAACCGCCGCCGCATCGAGACCGGGGCCGACGGCAGCTACAAGTTCCGCAGCATCGTGCCGTCGGGCTATTCGGTGCCGCCGCAGGGCGGCACGGATCGTCTGCTGTCGGCGATCGGCCGCCACGGCAACCGTCCGGCGCATATCCACTTCTTCGTGTCGGCGCCCGGCCTTCGTCATCTGACCACGCAGATCAACATCAACGGCGATCCCTATCTGCACGATGATTTCGCCTTCGCCACGCACGACGATCTCATCCCGGAGATCGTCCGCCGCGAGGAACCCGATGCGATCCACGCCGAGAACCTCAACGGTCCGTTCAGCGAAATCGCGTTCGACTTCGTGCTGCACCCGGCGACCGAGACCGCGGAGACCGAATTGATGGCGCGCCATCGCGCTCCTGCGGTTACCGCATGATCGAATCGGGAAGGGCGATGGCGGGTGATGGCTGCGCCATCGCCTGGCGTCTGGAAGGGCCGGAGGACGGGGCGGCCGATGCGCCGGTCGTCATCCTGTCCAACTCGCTCGGGACCGCGCTGGAGATGTGGGCGCCGCAGGTGGCGGCGCTGTCCGCCAGCTTCCGGGTGCTGCGTTATGACACGCGCGGTCATGGGCGCTCCGACGTTCCGGGTGGCGCCTACGGGCTGGACCGGCTGGGCCGCGACGTGCTCGATCTGATGGATGCGCTGGGCATCGCGCGCGCGCATTTCTGCGGGCTGTCGCTCGGCGGGATGACCGGCCAGTGGCTTGGCGTTCATGCGCCCGACCGGTTCGACCGGCTCGTGCTGGCCAACACCGCGGCCTACATGGGGCCGCCTGCGGGGTGGCAGTCGCGCATTGCCGCCGTGCTCGATGGCGGCATGGAGGTGATGACCTCGGCCCTTCTCGAACGCTGGTTCACGCCCGAGTTCCGCGCCGCCGCGCCCGGGATCATCGCGCCGGTGCGCGAGGGGCTGCTGGAGACATCGCCCGCGGGCTATGCCGGCTGCTGCGCAGCGATCCGCGACATGGACATGCGCCCGGTGATCGGCCTGATCGACCTGCCGACGCTGGTGATCGCCGGTGCCCGCGATCCGGCCACGCCCCCCGCCGATGCCGAAGTCCTTGCCGCCCGGATCGCCGGATCGCAATTGGTCACGCTCGATGCCGCGCACCTGTCGAACATCGAACAATCTGCGGCGTTCAACGCCGCTCTGCTCGATTTCGTCAGTTGAGATTGCGCAACGTTTCCGAAGGCAGCTCGCCGAACATCTTGCGATACTGCGCGGAAAAGCGGCCGAACTGGTAAAAGCCCCATTTGCAGGCGACGGACGTGACCGATGTGCCGGGCTCCGCCTGGCGCAGATCGTCGCGCGCGCGCTCCAGCCGCACGGCCTTGAGGAACGCCATTGGCGAGGTGCCGCGAAAGCGGCGGAAGCCGTCGAACAGCGCGCGGGCGCTGACGCCGCTAACATCGACCAACTGGTCCAGCGTCACCGGCTCGGCGGCGTGTGCGATGATGAACTGCTCCACGCGGCGGACGTGGTGCGGCGCGATCTTGCACGGTTGCGGGCGCAGATGCTCCGAATAGTTGTTGGGGTGGCTTTCCAGCAGTTTCAGGATCAGCAGCGTTTCGAGGCTTCCAAGCACCGCGCGGCTTTCGCTTCCCGATGCGGCGGAAAGTTCCATGCTGAGCAGCGAGGCATAGTGCCACCAGTCCGCGTTGCCGGCATTGACCGGCATCTCCTGCGCGAATTCGAGTTCGCGGCTGAGCGGACGGCCGATCATCATCGTGGCGTGGTGATCGAGCGCCCGGTTGCTGATCTGGACCACGCGCTGCGTGCAGTCGGCGGACCAGTGCATCCGTTTGAGATCGCGCGTGTTGACGACCGAAGCGATCGCCGGAGTGCTCAGGACGGTCCCCCGGCGCGTGCCGACCTCGGCCGCCCCCGCGAGCGGCTGCATCAGCAGCAGCATATCCTCGTCCTCGATCCCCTCGATCGATACTTCCGCGCCATAGGTCATCGCGCCGATGCCGATGTCGTTCAGGCGCTTGTGGTTGAGCCAGGCGTCGAGCCGTTCGCCGCGTCGCGCCACCGAGAGGTGGTGCGGGCAATAGGTCCGCGCGATGTGCTCGCGCACTTCGCTGAGGCTGTTGGATGCAAAGACGGCAAAGCCCGGCAATGTCTCGCAGGCATTGCCGTCCGTCGTCATGGCAATCTGGCCGCCAAGGCCTGGCATGGAACCGCTGCCCACTGTTCCCCCCGTGATTTTGCTCCCTGTTTTGACAGTCAGGATCATACGGGCACCCTGGAGAGTCAATGGGCTCGGACCAGGCGCGAACCCCTGAATCCTGCACTCGGAGGCTGCATTCCGCGCTGGCGTGTCACCGATGCGACAGGAGCGGCGCGGATACGGGATTACGCGGTAATCAGCCGGGCGATCGGATCGTCGCGTTGTTCCGGCCCCAGCGCCAGATAGCCTCCATCCACGGCGACTTCCGCGCCGTTCATGAAGCGTGCCGCGTCCGAGCAGAGGAAGACCACCACGTCCGCCACTTCCGCCGCGTCGGCGATCCGGCCGGGCATGTGGAACACCCCGCCCACCGCATCGGCTTTCGCCCGATCGTCCGCGCTCATGGCAAGGATGGCGTTGGACCACGTCCACGCCGGCGTCACCGCATTGACGCGCACGCCACGGCGCGCGAATTCCAGCGCCTGGCTGCGCGTAAGCTGCGCCACGGCGGCCTTGATCGCCGGATAGACGAAGCGCCCCTTTTGTGCGCGATGGCCACTGACGCTGGAAAAGTTGACGATCGCGCCGCCGTAGGCGGCAAGGTGTTCCTGCGCCAGTTGCGCGAACATCGCGCCACCGACCAGGCCGATGTCGAGCGCCTTGAGCCAAGTCTCGCGCTTCGTCGCCAGTCCGTCGTCGAGGTAGGAGGTCGTCACGTTGACGAGGAAGTCCAGCCGCCCGAACCGCGCGATGGTGCTGGCGATGCAGGCTTCGATAGCCGAATCCGATGTGACGTCGGTTTCGACGAACAGGGATTCGGAGCCGAGATCGGCTTCGGCGCGCTCGCCGCCTGAGCGGTCGATATCCGCGATGACCACCCGCACACCTTGCGCGAGGAAGGCGCGGGCGACCGCCACCCCGATCAGGGTGGCGCCCCCGGCGATGATGGCGGTGCGGCCCGCCAGTTCTTCGTACCGCGCCATGGTCAGAACGACCACTTGAGGCCGGCCGACCATTCGCGCGGCCGTGCGTAAAGCTTTTCGTAGAGCCCGAACGATGCGCCATAGACCCCCGTCTGAAGGTACTGCTTGTCGGTCAGGTTGGTCACGCCCGCGAAGACCGAAACCTTTTCGCCGGGGAAAGTGTAGGTCACGTTGGCGTTGAAAAGGCTGTAGCCCGGCTGGTAGAGTTCGGGCGAATTGAGCGCGTCCATGTAGGCGCCCGAACGGTACGACCAGTCGATCCGCGCACGGACGTTGCCGCCGTTTGCGAGTTCCACGCTCTTGGAGACAGCGCCGCTCAGGCTCCAGTTCGAAACGCGTTCGAACTTCGACGCCAGCGTGATTTCGGCGGCGGCGGGATCGATCGCGGTGAAACGGGGGTGCAGATAGCCAAGGCTGCCTTCCAGGAACCAGCCGGCCCCAGCGTCGAGGCGGCCCTCCAGTTCCAGCCCCTTGATTTCGGCCGAAGCCGCGTTCTTGGTGACCGGCGCGATGCCGGTGAAGACCTGCACCTGCAGTTCATCGTATTTGGTCAGGAACAGGGCGCCGTTCAGCGTCAGGCGGCGGTTGAACAGCTTCGACTTGAAGCCGATTTCATAGGCTGTGGCCTTTTCTGCGCCGAACTGGGGAATGTTCGCCTGCGGCGGGAACACGCGCTGGACGAAACCGCCGCTCTTGAACCCTTTGGAGAACGAGGCATAGGCCAGCACGTCGTCCGCCACATGGAACGCGATATTGGCGCTGGGGGTTACCGCATCCTCGTTGCGATAGGCGGTGACATAGGGCAGCACGCGCGTCTGCGGGGTGTTCGGGCTGGCCGCGATCAGCGCGCCGCCGGTCTTGTCGACCAGGATTTCCTGATCGGGAAGGAACGACTTCTTGTCCTTGGTGTAGCGCAAACCGAACGTCAGATCGATCAG
>APMI01022452.1_pt1 | contig 10735 bp, 9 predicted proteins | sample 667938 | NCBI WGS metagenome assembly APMI01 (sample SAMN01084076, study PRJNA167559) | wastewater metagenome | biome: Wastewater | place: Denmark: Ejby Moelle, Odense | collected 2011-11-28
CCCCCCCCCCCCCGCGCAACCCCCCCCCAAGCCCCCCGCACCAGCGCCCGAACCTGACGACGAGGATGAGCCGGAGCCGCCCCCGCGCAAACAGCCGGACATCGCCATCAAGGCGCCCGCCCCCAAAAAGACCCCGCCCAAGCCGGTAAAGGAAGTGGTCAAGCCGGTTGAAAAGCCTGTCACCAAGCCCAAGCCCGAACCTAAACCGGAACCCAAACCAAAGGCAAAGCCGGAGCCCAAACCGGAACCGAAGGCCAAGCCCGAACCTGCCAAGACCGAGAAACCGGCAAAGCCGGCTGAAAGGCCCGTCAAGAGTGACAAGACCGCCAAGGCCGATGCCGAGCACAGCCGCGCGCTCGAAGACAAGCGCATGCGCGAACTGATGGCTCGGGACACCGAAAGCGCCTCCCAGTCTCACCAGATTCAGGAAGAGCTCGCGCGCGTTGCGGGGGCAAAAGCCAGTGCTGCGCGCAACAGGGCCATCGAGGCCTACGTCGAGAAAATCCGTGCCAAGGTAAAGGGCAACATCGTGCTTCCCCCCGGCGTCAGCGGCGACCCCTTTGCCCTGTTCTATGTGGATCAGCTGCCTGACGGCTCGGTCATCGAGGTCCGCCTCAAGCGCTCCACCGGCAACGCCCAGCTGGACAGCGCGATCGAGCGGGCAATCCAGAAATCGAGCCCCCTGCCCAAGCCCGACAAGCCGGAACTATTCAACCGCACGCTGGAGCTGAAGTTCTATCCGCTCCGCGACTAAACCTGACGAGCCATGCCCATGAATCCACGCTTCCTGTCTGTCCTGCGCAGCGCTGTACCAGTTTGCGCACTGGTCCTTGGGTCATCACTGGCCCAGGCCCAACTGGCCATCGAGATCACCGGTGCGGGCGCCAACCGCATGCCGGTAGCCGTTGCCAGCTTCGAAGGCGAAAGTGCCCTGCCGCGCGCCGTCACCGACGTGGTCCGCGCCGACCTCGAACGCAGCGGACTCTTCAAAATGGTCGAACTCGGCCCGACCCCGATGGGTGCCGACGCAGCGGTGGACTTCGCACGCATTCGCAGCAAAGGCGCCGATGCCCTCGCCGTGGGCAGCATCGCCCCCAACGGCAGCGGCCGCTACCAGGTACAAGTCCGCCTCATCGACGCCGCCAAGCAAGCCAGCCTCGGCAGCCAGGCAATGGTGATGGCGCCGGCCCAGTACCGCACCACAGGCCACCGCATCGCCGACTTCATCTACGAAAAGCTCACCGGCGAACCCGGTGTGTTCTCCACCCGCATCGCCTACGTGCTCAAGTCCGGCTCGCGCTACGAACTGCAGATCGCCGATGCAGACGGCAGCAACGCCCAGACCGCGCTGGCCTCCCGGGAGCCGATCATCTCCCCGTCCTGGTCGCCGGACGGCAGCCGCCTCGCCTACGTGTCCTTTGAAGCCAAAAAGCCGGTGGTTTACGTGCACTCCCTGGCCACTGGACAGCGCAACGTCGCAGCCAACTTCAAGGGCTCCAACTCGGCCCCGGCCTGGTCACCGGATGGCCGCCGGCTCGCCGTGGTGCTCACCAAGGACGGTCAGTCCCAGCTTTACAGCGTCAATGCCGACGGTTCCGGCGTGCAGCGCCTGGCCTCGTCTTCCGGCATCGACACCGAACCCTCCTGGTCAGCTGACGGCATGATCTACTTCACCTCCGACCGGGGCGGCAGCCCGCAGGTCTACCGGGTCCCTGCCGGTGGCGGCGACGCCCAGCGGGTTACCTTTGAAGGTAGCTACAACGTGAGCCCGCGCCCCTCCCCGGACGGCAAGAGCCTGGTTTACGTGTCCCGCAATGGTGGTCGCTTCCAGATCACCATGCTCGACCTGGCCTCACGCCAGACCCAGATCCTCACCGACTCGTCGAAAGACGAATCGCCCAGTTTCGCTCCCAACGGCCGCATGGTGCTGTATGCCACCGAAGTGGGTGGGCGCGGCGTCCTCTCGGCCGTGTCATCCGACGGTCGTGTCAAACAGCGTCTGTCGGTACAATCTGGCGACGTTCGCGAACCCGCATGGGGTCCGCAACCACGCAACTGACACACAACAAAGACAAGATTTCCCTTTTCCCGCCCCCCCCTGCGATCGCTCTCGGAGTCCACACCATGAAGTACACCCGCCTCGCCCTGTCCCTGATTGCCGTCGGCCTGCTGGCCGCTTGCAGCTCGGCCCCCAAGACCGCCGACCAAGGCGCCGCTGTTGAAGACCGCTCCAGCGGCGCATCCAGCACCGGCGTCGACAGCAACCGCGTCGTGGCCGTTGATGCCAACGCCGCCAACGGTAGCGGCCTGGCGGCCCTGAAGGATCCGAAGAGCATCCTCTCCAAGCGCAGCGTGCTGTTCGACTACAACAGCTATGTGGTCAAGGATGAATACCGCTCCCTGATCGAAGCCCACGCCAAGTTCCTCGTCGCCAACCCCAAGATGAAGATGCTCATCCAGGGCAACACCGACGAACGCGGCAGCCGCGAGTACAACCTGGCTCTCGGCCAGAAGCGCGCCGACGCCGTCAAGAAGGCTCTCAGCCTGCTCGGCGTGGCCGAAACCCAGCTCGAATCCGTCAGCCTCGGCGAAGAAAAGCCCAGCTGCGGCGATGCCAGCGAAGCCTGCTGGTCCGCCAACCGTCGCGGCGACATGCTCTATTCGGGTGAGTTCTGATGTTCCGGCGCCTTCTGCCCGTCCTGTTGGTCGGGCTTTTTGCCACCCAGGCGCACGCCGGGCTGTTTGACGACGAGGGAGCCCGGGCGCAGATCAACGACATCCGCAACCAGCTCAACGCGCGCATAGACAAACTCGAAGCAAGCGCCCGGGCCCAGCTGGAGCTCGCCAACCAGATCGAACAACTGAAGACCGAGATCGCCCGCCTGCGCGGCGAAAACGAAGTCCTCAGCAACGATCTGGCGAACGCCAACAAGCGGCAGAAGGACTTTTACGTAGATCTCGACAACCGGTTGCGGAAACTCGAGACCACGCCGGCTGCGGACACTCAGCAGCCGGCCCCGATAGCCGCCGACCCGGCAGCCGAGAGTCGCGACTACGAAGCAGCCCTCACGCTGCTGCGTGGCGGCAAGTACAAGGACGCCGCCAGCGGCTTCACCAGCTTCATCAAGAACTACCCGAACAGCAGCTTCCAGCCCAGCGCACACTTCTGGGCGGCCAGCGCGCTGTATCAGCAGAAGGACAATGTCGGCGCTGCCGAGCACTACACCAAAGTTGCCAGCCAGTGGCCGGACGACAGCCGGGCACCCGACGCCCTTCTCGGCCTGGCCAGCACCCAGCAAGCCCGGAACGACAACGTCGCCGCCACCCGGACCCTGGAAAAGCTGCTGGCCAAGTACCCGAGCAGCTCCGCCGCACTGATCGCCAAGCAACGCCTCAAGAAGTAAACCCGCCAGCCCCGCGTCCAACGACCGGGGCTGCGTATCTTTATCCGTCCCCGCCATGCCCACTTCCGGTCGTCCCGTTACCCTCCGCATCACCGAGATTTTCCATTCGCTGCAGGGAGAAACCTCGCGGGCCGGACTGCCGACGGTGTTTGTCCGTCTCACCGGCTGCCCCTTGCGCTGCACCTGGTGCGACACTGAATACGCCTTCACGGGTGGCACCACCCGCACACTTGACGACATCCTCGCCGAAGTCGCCAGTCATCAGTGCCAGACCATCTGTGTCACCGGCGGCGAGCCGCTCGCCCAGAAAGCCTGCCTGCCGCTGCTCACGGCCCTGTGCGACGCCGGCTATTCGGTATCGCTGGAAACCAGCGGCGCCCTCGACATTGGCGGCGTAGACCCGCGCGTGTCGCGCATCGTCGACCTCAAAGCCCCCGGCTCCGGCGAAGAAGCCCGCAACCTGCTGTCGAACATTGCGCAGCTCACGCCGCATGACGAACTCAAGCTGGTGCTCGCCGGCGAGGCCGACTACAACTGGGCCAGGGCGCAAATTGCCGAACACGACCTCACCCGGCGCTGTCCGGTGCTCCTCGCCCCCGTCCAGGGCCAGCTGAAGCCTGCCGACCTCGCCGCCTGGGTCCTGCGTGACCGCCTGCCGGTGCGCATGCAGGTGCAGCTCCACAAGATCATCTGGGGCAACGAACCCGGGCGCTAGACCCGAACGCCCCCGTCGACCGCGGGTCGACGCTACTATTTCCGAATTCCCCGGAGAAACCATGAACACCCCACGCCCCCGTGCCCTCGTCCTGCTTTCGGGCGGGCTTGATTCCGCCACCTGCCTCGCCATCGCCCGCGCCGAAGGCTTCGACGCCTACGCCCTGTCCGTCGAATACGGCCAGCGCCACGCCGCCGAGCTCACCGCAGCCCAACGCGTGGCCAGCGCCCTGGGCGCCATCGCCCACCGGGTTGCCCACGTCGATCTCGGCCAGTTCGGCGGATCGGCACTCACCGACTCATCACTGGCGGTCCCCATCGAAGGCCTTGAAGGCGGGATCCCGATCACCTATGTGCCGGCCCGCAACACCATCATGCTGTCGATCGCCCTGGCCTGGGCCGAAGTGCTCGGCGCCGAGCACATCTACGTAGGGGTCAATGCGGTCGACTACTCCGGCTACCCGGACTGTCGCCCGGCCTTCATCCATGCCTTCGAGAGCATGGCCAACCTGGCCACCAAGGCCGGTGTCGAAGGCCACAAACTGCACATCCACGCCCCGCTGATCGACCTCTCCAAGGCCGACATCATCCGCCGCGGCACCACCTTGGGTGTCGATTACGGTCTCACCGTTTCCTGCTATCAGGCCGACGACGACGGCAAGGCCTGCGGCCTGTGCGACGCCTGTCGATTACGCCGGGCCGGCTTCGAAGCCGCCGGCGTGGCCGATCCGACCCCCTACCGCTGACGCTGCGGGCGACAGAACCCTGCAACGGCCATGGACGCCCTGACCACACTCCCCCTTGGCCTGCCGGCAATCGCCTGGCTGGCCGGCGCCATTGGCGCCGTCTTCGGTTTTGCCGCCCAGCGCAGTAACTTCTGCACGATGGGCGCCATCGCCGATATTTTCATCATGGGCGACTCCACGCGCCTGCGCATGTGGGCACTATCCGTCGCCGTCGCCATTGCCGGCACCACCGGATTGCAGGTTTCAGGCCTGATCGACGTACACAACTCGATCTACACCGGCACCCGCCTGCCATGGCTGTCACACATCGTCGGCGGCACCCTCTTCGGCATCGGCATGACGCTCGCCTCCGGTTGCGGCGCCAAGACCCTCGTGCGCCTTGGCAGCGGCAACCTCAAGTCGCTGGTCGTCTTTGTCTTTCTCGGCCTGTCGGCCTACATGAGCCTGCGCGGCCTCTTTGCAGGCTGGCGTGTCACCTGGCTCGACCCGGTGGCAATCGAGCTCGACCATCCACAGGACCTTCCCACCCTCCTCGCCGAACGCTTCCAGCTCGACAGCCGCAGCGCCTGGCTTGCCTGTGGCGGAGTCTGCGCCGGGAGCATTGGTCTATTCGCCCTGTCGAGCCGCGACATGTGGCGCCCGGCCCAACTCCTGGGCAGCCTTGCCATCGGCTCCTGCATCATTGCCGCGTGGTATCTGAGCGGCCAGCTCGCCTGGCTCGCCGAAGACCCGGACACCCTGCAGGCGGCCTTCCTCGCCACCAATAGTGGCCGCATGGAATCCCTCAGCTTTGTCGCCCCCTACGCCTACAGCCTCGACTTGCTGATGTTATGGACGGACAAAAGCCGCATCGTCACTATCGGCATCGCCAGCAGCGCCGGCGTCATCACCGGTTCGCTCCTCGCCGCCCTTCTCACCCGCAGCTTCCGCATCGAGAGCTTCCGCGACTCCCCGGACCTTGCGCGCCACCTCGCCGGTGCCATGCTGATGGGCTGCGGCGGCGTCACCGCGCTCGGTTGCACCATCGGCCAGGGGCTCAGTGGCATGTCCACACTTTCCATCGGTTCAGCCATCACGGTTCTGGCCATTTTCGCGGGCGCCAGCCTGTCGATAAAAATTCAGCTACAAAACGCTTGACGGATTTTTTGGACGGGCTATAATGCGCATCTCTTCCGGGGGGTCGGTAGCTCAGTCGGTAGAGCAGCGGACTTTTAATCCGTTGGTCGCGAGTTCGAATCTCGCCCGACCCACCAGTAATGGTGGGGCTAAAAAAGCCGGCTCCTGAATGAAGAATGGGTTGTTAGCTCAGTTGGTAGAGCAGCGGACTCTTAATCCGTAGGTCGAGTGTTCGAGCCACTCACAACCCACCAGAAATTAAACGACTCAGGCCACCTTCGGGTGGCCTGAGTCGTTTGTAAGAGCGCAGCCTTGCCCCTAACCCGCAGTTGCAACACTGGAGGCGACGCGGCAATTGCAGCCAGGGGAAATCCTCGAAGTGATTTCGGATTGCGCGCAATCACGGTTACGAAGTACTGGAAATCGTCCAGGACGGGCCGACCACCCGTTACCTGGTCCGTCGCTGACCCAGCAGAGCGAAAAAGAGGCCGTCCAGAGCGACGGCCTCCTTTCCCTGGCGGGCGCGATGCGTCAGAAAGTGATGACCTTGTCGGCTGCCAGTGTGGCCTCTGCCAATTCGGGCAGCGTGCCGATGGTGACACCGGCGATCAATGGAAGCTCGGCCAACCCGCGTGCAAGCGCACAGGTACGGCAAAGCTTGATGGATACGCCGTAGCAGATCAACTCCTCAACCATTCCCTGGAGGCCGTTACCAGCGCCATCGATCTGATTCGGCAGGGCCAGCACGGTTGCATCCGACATCAGAAACAACTTCACCTCCGGCACGTCGCCATCAGCCCCCGCCAAAGCGGTGGCCAGACGTAAGCCCGACAGGCAGCGCTCGCTACCATAGGGCGGGGCGTGAATGATGATCAGGATTTTCTGCACGGCGCGGATCTCCATTTGAATGACGTGAAAAACAGGAAAGCGAACCGATCAGCCGCTATTGATGACTAATCCTCGACCCAGTCTGGCAGATCGTGCCCCATGCGCCGACGCTTGGCCTGGATATAGCCGATGGAGTGCTGATTCGGCTCGGTGACAACCGGAAGACACTCATCGACCTTGACCCCCAGCGCTGACAACTTGGCCAGCTTGTCCGGGTTGTTGGTCATCAGGCGGATGCTCTGCACACTGAAATGCGCCAGCATCTCGGGGACGACTTCGTACGAACGGGCATCGTCCGGCAAACCCAGCATCCGGTTCGCATCCACGGTGTCGTAGCCCTGCGACTGCAGGTGATAAGCCCGGACCTTGTTGGAAAGACCAATCCCTCGGCCCTCCTGTCGCAAATACAGCACCATCCCTGCCCCCATCCGGGCGATTTCAGAGAGCGCCATGTCGAGCTGATCCCGACAGTCGCACTTGAGAGAGCCGAACACTTCGCCGGTCAGGCATTCGGAATGCACCCGCACCGGCAGCCCGACCTGGCCTGCAATTTCGCCGAATACCAGCGCAACGTGCTCTTGATGACCTTGCGTTGCATCGGGGATGGTGGTGCGAAAGACGTGCATGGCGAAGACGCCATGCACGGTCGGCAAATCAGTCGAAGCCAGCCATTCGGAATGGCGGGGCGACTCTGGCGAAGTAGGCATTGGGCAGGATGGTTGTTGCACTGCGTGTCGAGGCGCGCTTTGAAAACGGCAGACACCTTGGTCAGGTTGTACGGAATAGCCGGTCGAGGGGCAATCCTAGCATGAACGTCCGGCCCGCCGATGTGCGGGCACAGCACCACCAGACATCCAAGTCTTTGATGAATAGGCTCATCAGTATTTCTTTTTGAAAATCATCAAATCGCGCTCCGGCATGACCATCAACATCCCGCCGATGCGGGCGCAAGGTGAGCCCTCCACGCTCGCAATACTCACCATAAAACAAATAAAAACAATTACATGCACGCACAAAAAAGAGGTAGCCGAGCCCCCGCCTTGCCCGGAATCTCCTGCTCCTGCTATCCTTCGAAGCATATGAAACAAGCTGTTTCAGCTCTTATCCGCCGGTCGAGTGCTCAAGCCGCTCACAATCCGCAAGTAATTCCAAAGCTTAGGCCACTCCTTGGGGGTGGCCTAAGCTTTTTCGATCCGTGCCCAGTCTCACGCCCGGCTACCGCGCAGCATCTGCAGTCATGACACCCACCACCGCATCCCTAGTCCCGGCAAAACCGTCTGGCAGCGCCCACCGGCAGTGGGTGCGTTTCGTGCTGCCCCTGCTCGCCCTCTCGCTGCTGATCGGCGCCATTGGCGCGGTCGGATATCGCTACCTGAGCGATGAGATTCGCCGCGAAACCCACCGGACCCTGGCGGTGATCGCCGAGCAGAAACGGCAGCATGTCGAAGACTGGCTGGCCGAGACACGGATTGATGCCGAACTGTACTTTTCCGGCCATTCCCAGCTTGAGGCCCTGTTCGGCCAATGGCTTGGCAGCGGGCGGCAGGATGGCGCCCTCCTCGAACAAATGCAGGCGCGCATGGCCGAAGTGGCGAGGGTCCGCGGCTGGGCGGGCCTGGCTGTGCTCGACGCCGGAGGGCATCCAGCCTTCGCGGTCGGTGAAGCCGACATGCAGGGGCATGCGGCCTTGATCCAGGACATCCTGCGCCGGCCGCGTATCGAACTGGTCGATCTGTATCGCAATGCACGCGGCGAGACCCACTACGGTGTCATCGCGCCGATCGGCCCGGCGGGCGCAGCACCACTGGGCGTGGCTTACCTGACCTGGAAGGCGGACCAGACACTGTACCCGCTGGTCGGCTCGTGGCCCGTACCGACCAGGACCGCCGAAACCTACCTGGTCCGGCGCGATGGCGAAGAAGTCCGTTTTCTGACACCGCTGCGCCATCGGCTCAATGCTGCACTCACACTGGCTCAGCCCCTGAAGACGCCGCACCTGCCCGCCGCCAGAGCGGCCCAGGGCGAGCTTGGAATCCTCGCCGGAGGCCGTGACTATCGCAACATTCCCGTACTGGCTTACGCCTCGGCGATCGCCGGCACGCCCTGGCTGATGATTGCCGAGATCGACGAGCACGAGGCCTACGCCGGCATCCGGACGACTGCCTGGGCCACGGCCCTGGTCATGGGTCTAGGTCTGCTGCTGGTTTACTCCGCCGGCTATCTGCTGTGGCGCCGGGACCGGCAGCACCAGGAGCTGACCGCACTGCAAGCCCAGCGGGCGGCCGAGACGCGCTTCCGTGTCATCTTCGAGCAGGCACCACTGGGCGTGGCGCTGCTGGACTCGCGCGGCAGTCGGATTACCGAAACCAACCAGCGTTTCTGCCACATCGTCGGCCGCAGCCCGGAAGAGCTGGCAGGGCTGGACCCGATGCGCATCACCCATCCTGACGACGTCCAGGAAAGCCTCAAACACATTACCCGACTGAACACCGGCGAAATTTCCGGCTACCGCCTGAACAAGCGCTACCTTCGCCCAGATGGCTCCGTGGTGTGGATCAACCTGACCTGCGCGCCGGTTCAGGTCGAAACCGAGGAGGCGCCCCGCTACCTGGCCATTGTCGAGGACATCACCGCGCGCAAACAAATGGAAGAAAGGCTGCGGATCAGCGAAGAGCGGCATCGCCTGCTGGCCGACAATGCCATTGACGTCATCCTGACCATGGACCTGGAGGGCCGTTGCTCCTACGTCAGTCCATCCGTTGAAAAGCTGCGCGGCTTCACGGCGGATGAGGCCATGCGGCAATCACTGGAAGAAATGCTCACCGCCGACTCCCTCGCCATCGCCAGGGAATATCTGGCAAAACTGCACGCCTGCCAGGAGGCAGGGCTTCCGCTGGAGCACTTCCGGGGCGAGCTTGAATATCGATGCAAGGACGGCTCCACCGTGTGGACCGATGTCAGCGCAAGCCCCTTGCTCAGCACCGATGGCACTCTTGTAGAAATCCTCGGTGTGGCCCGCGACATCAGCGAGCGCAAGCTTTACGAACACAAACTGCGGCAAGTTTACGATGCCGCCGAAGCCGCCAATGCGGCCAAGAGCGAGTTCCTCGCCCACATGAGCCATGAAATTCGCACCCCGATGAACGCGGTGCTTGGCCTGGCCCAGGTACTGGAGCGCGAAGCGCTCACCGGAAACCAGCGTGATATGGTCGAGCGCATCCGGACGGCTGGCCAGTCCCTTCTTGCCATCCTCAATGATGTACTCGACCTGTCGAAGATCGAGGCCGGTCAATTGCGCATTGAGCCCCGTCCCTTCGAGCTGGGACGCCTGCTGGCCAATCTCGACAGCCTGATGGGACAGGCCGCCCGGGCCAAGGGCCTGGCCCTGCACATCGAGACGCCGGTTACGCCGCCCGGACTCCTGCTTGGCGACAGACTGCGTCTGGAGCAGATACTGTTCAACCTCACCGGCAATGCCATCAAGTTCACCGAGCAAGGTGAAGTCACGCTCCTCGTCGAGGCCCACGAGAGCGACGAGAGCGGCTTGCGCCTGCGCTTCGAGGTTCGCGATAGCGGCATCGGCATCGCGCCCGAGGCAATGGCCCGGCTGTTCTCACCCTTCACACAGGCTGATGCAGGCATTGGTCGCCGCTTCGGCGGCACCGGTCTCGGCTTATCCATCTGCAAACGCCTGGTAGAGCTCATGGGCGGAGAGATAGGTGCCACAAGCCGACTCGGCCAGGGCAGCGCCTTCTGGTTCGAGCTTCCCTTCCAGCGCGGCGTAACCGGTGATACGGACGCGCCGACCAGTGTGCCCGTGCGGGCACAGACCGGGCCGCGCCTGTCCGGGGCCCATCTACTGGTCGT
>APMI01050397.1_pt1 | contig 10734 bp, 10 predicted proteins | sample 667938 | NCBI WGS metagenome assembly APMI01 (sample SAMN01084076, study PRJNA167559) | wastewater metagenome | biome: Wastewater | place: Denmark: Ejby Moelle, Odense | collected 2011-11-28
CGAAGGACGGAAAGCCGATTCCATTGCCAAAGTTGTTCGAGAGGATTGCTCGCCTGATTCCCCTGTGGCAAGGCAGTCGAGGAGTCTCCTATCTTTGGGACCCCGAGACGGATCAAACTATTGCTTGTGACCGTTCACATAGCTCAATTTGGAACGATATTGTCGATACCGTTAATGCAACTGCGATTCGCCGCTATAGTCGTCTCGTCGCTGCAACACGAACAGTTTGCGACGTGCCAGTCATCCAGGAGTGGAACGGATGGTCATTACCGTACGAGGTAGCCTCATCGCCTGTTGATGGCATTGGGATGAAAGCTACGGGTACGAGTCCTAGCGCACTTGCCGAAACTGGCGTTCGCGCGACAAGCAGTGTCTTGAGGTGGGAAGGTTCTGGGTGGCTTCCGGCGACAGATATCTATCTTGGAGGCGGTCCCGACGCAGCGTCGAAATTACCGGTTGTTCTTGACGATCTCACCTCAATGGGCGCCCGTGGGTTGTTTATTCGAACGGAATCGCCCGCGATGAAGAAAGCCGTTTCAGACGAAGCGCACAGGCGTGAAAGTGATAGCAGTGTTGCTTCTACTTTTCCTTCCTCGCTCTTTTTCCCTGAAAACGCCATGAACCCGGCGATGCCTCAACGTCTCCCAGGTTCGAAATGGTGGATTCCTTGCCCCCTCGATGGAGACCGAGTGGATTTGGGTAGTCAGTTTTACGCCTATCGAATGCAAGAAGCTAAGGGCACGACTTTTGTGATTTGGGCGAAGACGCCAGGGCGATATGTGCTGAACTTAGGAGTTCCAAAGCTCCCAGAGGTCGAAACAACCGATGGAAGCGATCCCGCGATGCGACTGGTCCGAAAGGGAATCGAACTGAACCTTTCAGAGTTTCCAATCACAATCCGCGGCTTAAGCGAGGTTCTTGTACCGGAACTGACGTTTAACGAAACCGTACTCCAGTTCGAGGCCATTTTGGATCAAGCCAGAACGAACCGCCGAGACCTTACCGATGAGCAGATCATGTTCCAAAGTGGGTTTGCAGGGTTTGAGCGCAATCCCGGCGCGAGCATTAATCTGATGCGCCAGACACTTAACGAGGCTGCGAAGAAGGCAGGAGCCTTCACATGGGTCGAGATCGAAAGGTCCAAAGAGAACAACTTTAGCGAAGTCGTCAACACATCTGCGGCATCTGGCGGTGGATACTTGTCGATTCGCACCCAGTTACCGCCTGATGAAGGATACGTCGCTAATCTGGAAGTGCCCTCGCACTCGAAGGAGGACCTTGAAGTGTGGGTTGCTGCACGAATTCCAGCTGAGGTTCGGGGCAGTGTGAGTGTTGTGATCGGAGGGCAAGTATTACCCTTGGTTGGTGATCCGATTGGCGGATATGGCGACGATTTTGGTTGGTACAAGCTGGGAATGACACGCTTGGCTAGTGGAACGAATAAAGCGAAGATTGTGGTCAACGGTTCATCGTTAACAGAAATGGGATTCGATGTTCTTGTGTTTGCGCCACTAGGATTTAAGCCCAACGCGGTCACCTTACCGCTTCCATCGGTTGACCTAAAAAAGCCTTTGAAGAATAAATGACCGACTTGAAATCGCTACGCGCTTAGTATTGTCTTTGAGTAACCACTGAGCCCCGAAAGCCATCTCTGGAAGTCTCGGCTTTCAGGGCTCAACCTAATTAGCTTGCTTTGATGGGTGCGCCGCCTTTCTCGGCTGATTGCCAAGCGGCTTCGGTCAACCGGATGACTTCTAGACCGCACTCGAATGGTGACTCGCAAGGAGTTTTGCCAAGAATCGCATCGATGAAGTTCTTGTCGGGCGTACTTCCGCCGCCAAGCTGTTCTGCTTTCAGTCTGTTGTCTTTGCGATCGGTCATTGTCAGTTTGCCTTCGCGAACATAGAACGTCATTTCCTCACATGCGAAGGTGACGTCTTCATGCCAGCCGATGCCGTTGCCGACGATTGCAATGGAGCCGAGTGCGCCACTCTTGAAGCGCATAGAGAGCGTTGAATTGATGTCCACTTCTGCATCGAAGTTCTCAACATAGGCGCTGACACTATCGACGCTCATGCCGCTCACCCACAAGATAACGTCGATGACATGACTGCCGCTGTCGTTAAGCTGTCCACCGCCGCTAAGGGCAAGTTGATGTCTCCACGTCCCACGGCAACCGCGTAGCCAACCTTGGCATTGCAGGACCTGAATATATTGAAGAGGCCCCGCTTCGCCGCTTTGAATCTTTTCACGAATGTAGCGAAACTCTGCTTGGTAGTGCCGCTGGTAGCTAACCATTCCAACTTTATTGACTTGGTCCCGCTTTTCGATGATCTTGTAGGCATCGGCGACAGTGGTCACCAGCGGCTTTTCGCAGCAGACGTGTGCCCCAGCATCAAGGCTGTCAAGGATCTGAAAAACGTGCTGCGTATGCGGCGTCGCAATCATCACAGCATCTGGTTTGACCTTTTCCAGCATCTTGCGATGGTCATGAAATACCTCGGCATCTTTGATGCTCGGGTGCATTTCCTTGGTCTGCAAAATCTGGTCTTCACTCGTATCCACGAGAGCAACCACACTAGCTTCAGGAACTTTCAATAGGTTGTTCAGGCGGTGTCTCTGAAAGCCGCCGCAACCGATCATTGCTACTTTAACCTTGTCCAATTTGAACACCTCGCTGTTCAGTGGTCAGGATCGTTCCTAACCGGCGGCAGATTACCAACATACAACCCGAACAGTGTCAGCCTTAACGGAACAGATTGATGAAATTTCAGAGATCGCGTTTTGAATCTGATTGGCGCAGTGCCGGGTCATGGAAACGCGCTTGTTACAGGTAATCATAACAAGCACTAGCATGTGCTCGTATAATCAATACTGTGAAGCTTTGTGTCTGCATTGTCCATAACCGAGATAAGGCTCGCCTGACCGACGAGTTGGTCAAGGCTGGCTTCAAGTTCACTGTCATCGGATCGACAGGTGGGTTCCTTCGCGAAGGAAACACCACCTACCTTATCGGCGTTGAGGCCGAAGAACTCTGTTCATTGAAGAACGTCGTGAAAGCGAACTGCCAAGGACGAGAACAGCTGGTCAACGTCATGCCGTTTGAGGCGGCCCCAGCGGGTGCGTTCATTCCTAGCCCTGTCAAAGTGCCCGTAGGTGGCGCGGTCATGTTTGTCCTCGATGCAGAACAGTTCCACAGATTCTAAGCTCGATTCGCTCCCCGGTCTTGCTTCAGCAAAGCGTGTAGTTCGCAGGCTTTCAACAGAAGAGCTCGGCGTGCATGCTGTGCTTATTTATGGGACAGTCGGATCTGGAAAGGACGAGCTTGCTGAGATCCTTACCGAAGCATGGTTATGTTCTAGTCCCGGCTCATCTGGAGCGTGCGGCGAGTGTCAGTCATGTCGGACGTTTGAGCGAAAAACAAACGCTGACCTATTGCATATAAAGCCAGTTGGAGCGAGTTCGATCATACGGCAGGCTGCGGTGGTTCAAGACGATACCCAAGACGATTACCCCGTTTCGTTGCGTCAGTTTTTTAGGACTTCGCCCATATACTCCCGCCATAAAGTTGGACTCATACAACAAGCTCACAGAATGAATAGCGCATCTTCAAATGCGCTCCTGAAGACTCTTGAAGAGCCGCACCCCTACGTCAAACTCGTTCTAACGACGGATTCGATCAGCACCATTTTGCCAACAATTTTATCTCGGTGTTTAGCCATCAGTTGTGAACTGCCAACCGAGGATGAGCTAATGAGACTGTTTCCGGCGGCAACAAAAGAAGACATTCTGTTGGCCGAAGGTGCGCCCGTTCGACTTCAGAACATTTTGCGAAAGCCCGGACCCTATCGGGATATTCAAGAATTTGCGAGGAGCCTGCCGCATCGAAAGCCTAGTGAGGCTCTGGTGCTTTCAGATAAGTTCAAAGACCTCGCCGATAAGCTTGACGGAGCTGGCGCTCGAGTGAACAACTCGGATGCGTTAGCGATGCTTGCAACCTGCTTAGCAAGAAACCCAGACGCAAATCCGCGTTGGGCTCAGTGGACTCTTGCCGCTCACCGACATGTGGTCGGAAACGGCGCGGCTCAGGCGGTGTTTGATTCTCTTTTCGCGAGAATGCTGACTTCTTAGTCTGGCAGGCTTTGCGGGCTCTGCTATATCGAGTATGCACTCGCGGATACGAGAAGAGACTGGCCAAATCACAGGTTCTGTGTCGACGGAAACGTCCAGCACAGGGGGCTGACGAGTCCTTTTCGGTAAGGGCACAATCGGTGATCCAGACATCGCAGAATGCTTTCAAACAAAACATTACATTTACTTGTAAATTGGGTTTGGATTAGTTCAAATAGCCTATCTTTGATCACTTTGGCCGGAATTGTTAAGCCGTGGTGTCATGATGAAGCCGTTCTCACAGCAACCTGACTCGGAACTATCTGATATGATGGTTTCGTAGTAGGATCGAACTTCTCCGAAATTGCCATGTTATTCTCAGCCGTCAAAGAACGACAGAATACGGGAATCGACCACGCTCGTTTTGAGCAGTTGATGCGTTCCTCAAACAAGCAAGCTTATAGCTTGGCTTATCGTTTGACGGGTAACGCTACGGATGCTGAAGACCTCGTGCAGGAATCTTTCCTCCGCGCTTTCCGATTCTTCAAGAAGTACGATCCTAGCCTTCCTTTCTCAAGTTGGCTCTATCGCATCGTGACCAACACCCACATTGACCTCGTGCGCCGCAAAGGTCGTCTCAAAACGACGAGTCTTGAGTCGAACGGCCATGATGGAAGTCCAACGTGGGATCTGCCAGACGCTACCGCCGCTGCCGATCATAACATGACGCAGGGTGCTCTTGAAGAGCCCGTTCAGCAAGCGCTGAACGCGATGACGGTGGAGTTTCGGATGGCAGTTTTGTTGGCCGACGTCGAAGGACTAGCCTACGAAGAGGTTGCTGAGATTATGGGCACTTCCGTAGGGACAGTTCGATCACGCATTCACCGAGGGCGCAAGCAACTTAGAGCGCACCTTGTTAAGAATGCGCCCGAAACCTATGGAGGCTTAGGCGATGAACTGTAGACACGTACAGAATAACCTCTCTGCCTACCTTGACCAAGAATTGACCATCGAAGAGATGGCCGATATTCGTACCCATCTATACGATTGCAGTGCTTGCCGTGAAGAGGAAGCAGAACTGCGGTCTTTGAAGGCCCTTCTTACCGGGATGAAGTCGAAAACGCCGAATGCGGATTTTGAAGAGCGACTAGTCAATTCGACAATTCAAAAAGGGATGGCAGAAGCTCGGGCGTGGCCGCGCAGAGCAGGAATCTTCTTGGTCGTGGCCGTTTGTTCTATGCTGGGAACGATGCAGCTTTTGCAGTCGATGAAAAGCCGGCAAGACGAAATCACCGCTAAAACGGAGCGAAGTCACGAAATTGCATCGGCAATTCACCGCGATCAGGTCTTTACTGCAAGCTTAGACCCGTATAATTCGGGTTCGATTGTGTTGCCGACTGATGGCAGCGATCACTAATGATCATGAAAAGCACTCGTACCTGGGCAAGCAGTGCCGTTCTAGCGCTCTGCCTGCCCAGCAGCGTTTTCGCTAACAATAGTAAAGAATCGCCTTACGATTTGGTGATGCGAAGCATGCGCCGATCGTTTTCAGTCAACGTAGTCGCTGTCATTAGCAACCGCGACTCAATGGACGGCTCATGGGGCTTAGTGCAGGTGATTCGTGATAAGACGGGGCACATTCGAAAATCAATCTTAGCGCCGGCTAAGCATCGCGGGATTGAGTCTGTCGATGATGGTGAGAGATCGCTGACCTACATCCCGCAAGAAAAGCAGCTCCTCGATCAGGATTCCGCTTTTTCGCTACCCAATGATGTGCAGTTGCGAACAGAGTTAGCAAAGAAGAACTACGTCTTCAAAATAGAGTCGAAGCCAAAAGTTGCCGATAAGCTGACCTTTTGTATCTCCGCCGAACCAAAGGCGAAGGAGATGGACGTCCGTCGATATTATATTGACCCAGTCACTGCTTATCCACTTCGCCTTGAAACGGTCTCAGCTGACGGCGATGTGAGTGTGATTTACACGACTAAGTCGGTCAGTTATCCCAAAAAAATCGCTGCAAATACGTTTGAAATCGAAACTAAAGGGCCGTTTCGTAGAATGACCTACTCTCGTCCAACCTCTGTTGATTCGGTTGGCGAAGTCAAAATTAAGCTGGGTTTTACGCCACTCATTCCAGAAGGTCTTCCGTTTGGGTTTAAGGTTCAGGAGATGCAGATCAACCAGTCTCCCGAATGGAAGTCGCTGGTTATTCGAATGACTGACGGATTGGTGCGAGCAACTGCCTATCAGTTCAGATCTGCCGGAGCCCCGGCGGTCAAAACTCTTGACCCATCCACGGTTCAAGATGTCCGGGGAATCCGGATCATGCTCATCACCGATTTGAACAAGGTCGTGACCGATCGATTAATGGCTGCATTCCTGAGCAGTGCAGACGACATCCACCCTATTGTTATGGGTCTACGGTCCCAACCATCCAATTTAGATCAAAGATTGGAACTGAACGCAGTCTCCGGGACGTTGGCAATTTTAGACAAATCGCCAACGAAAGCTAGATTCTGCCGTACATTGTCAGTTGTCGATCGGACATCTGTTAAGAATCGATCCTTTTAGTGGCGTAGTTTACGAACGGAAATTGAAGCTATGAGTCAGCACGTTAAGACTTCTAAGAGCGTCTATATCACTCTTGCCGCAGGCTTTGCCCTCGGAGCAGTTACCATCATTAGTATTTCTGGTGGTCAGGCCATTGGTCAATCTGGGAACTCTGACCGACAGAACTCTCGCCTGATATCGAGCAGCACGACGGAGAGCATGTCCGAACTGAAAAGTGAGGACGCATCCTATAAGGCACTCGCCCGATTTGTCGCGCCTGCCGTTGTAGATATTCGAACAGAAGCAACCCGATCAGCCACCGCCGATGGAGCACGCATGCCAGAAGCTGTCGGCGAGGGTTCGGGCTTTGTGTTCAGAGCGGACGGCTACATCGTCACCAATGAGCATGTTGTGGGTGATGCCCAAACGGTTAAGGTCACGTTTTCAGACGGTCGAGAACTCACTGGAAAAGTAACGAAAGCCAATGACGCAAACAGCGATATTGCCTTAGTCAAAGTGGATGCGAAAGACCTCCCAACCTTGTCCTTCGCAGACAGTAACCAAGTTGAGCCGGGCCAAATCGTGATGGCGGTAGGTGCTCCATTCGGTTTCAAAAACACGGTTACGGTTGGCCATGTTTCTGCACTAGGCAGAAATGACACCATCGGCCAAATAGGAAAGGAGCGCTATTACTCCGACATGATTCAGACCGACGCAGCCATCAACATGGGCAACTCGGGCGGTCCGCTGGTCAATGTCGATGGCCAGGTCGTTGGTATTAACACTGCGATCTTCAGTCCTACGGGAACAAGCAATGGCATCGGATTCGCGATCCCTTCTAACCAGGCGAAGCTTATCACGGACATTCTGATAAGTAAGGGCAAACTTACGCGATCGATGCTTGGGTTGGTTCCAGAAGATCTAAAGGAATTTCAGAAGAAGGACATGAACCTGCCTCAAGGCGGCGCAATCGTTCGAGAGGTAGTCGGCGAGCCAGCAACCAGCGCAGGATTCCAAAAGAATGACATCGTTACCAAGATTGGCTCGGTGCCGGTCCATAGTCAGATCGATCTTCGAAACGCGATGCTGAGATATGCTCCGGGTTCAGAAGTGAACATCGAATTTATTCGAGACGGTGCAAAGAAGACCAAGACTGTGAAGTTACTTGAATACAAGCTCCCGCGCGAACTCGCACAACAGGTACCTGCAAAGGGATCAGACAAGCTACCTAACGGTCATCCACGTATCTTCGATATGGATCCGTTTAACGATCCTCAACTGAAGGGATTCCCGAATCTGAGGGACGACGACGATTCGAGCAACGTGCCTCAGCTCCGAGAAGGACAAGCTCAGCTTGGTGTGCAAGTTGTCGATATTAACGACCAGATTCGAACGCAGTTCCACATCCCTGCAAATGTCAAAGGAGCTGTTGTGATGAACGTGACTGGATCGGTCGCTTCTCGACTGCGATTACAGCCTGGCGACGTCATCACGGCGCTCGGCGACAAGCAGATCACGAATGCTCAAGAACTGGCAAACGCAATGAAAGGCGTGAATTGGGGCTCTCGGAAGCGAATCAAGTTCGCCCGATTTGGAAGTGGCTCTCAGTTCTCGATGGACACCATCGTCACTTTCCGATAAGGCTTAACTTCCTCTCTCCTGCCCCCACTTTGTCGAAAGATAAAGCGGGGGCTTTTTTTAGCTGTTAGGGTCGGCGGTAGTTCACATCAAGCACGTCCAGACGAGAAAGATGGTGTTCAAGTCGTTCAGCGAACTCTTCGTAGTCTTTCGCGCCAAGTGTCCAATAGACCTCAGAAAGAGCTGAGAGACGCGGAAAAGCCATGTATTCAACATGCTTAGGGTTTGGCATGTATTCAGTCCAAAGTTGAGCTTGTGAACCGAGAACGTGCTTAGCCTCTTCCTCGTTTAGTTCAGAAGGAATCGGTTCATAGTCGTAGCATTTGGCGATGTCAGTAAATCCGCCAATTGCCACGGGTTCAGTCTCCTTTGGTCCCTGATAATGATCTAGATAGGTGTGTGAACCTGGTGTCATCACAACATCGTGTCCAGCCTTTGCGGCTGCGATACCACCTTCCTCGCCGCGCCAAGACATGACTGTCGCACCAGGAGCGAGCCCACCTTCGAGGATTTCATCCCATCCGACTAGCCTTCTTCCTTTCTCAGCTAGGTATTGGTCTATTTGCCGAATGAACCAGCTTTGAAGTTCTTCCTCATCATTCAATCCTCGTTCTTTCATTAACTCCTGGGCACGCGGGCTTTCCTTCCATTCCTTCTTTGGACATTCGTCACCGCCGATGTGGATGAATTGGCTAGGGAAAAGCTCAAGCACCTCATCCAGGACATCCTTTAGGAATGAAATGGTCGAATCTTCGACGTTATAAACTTCCTCGATGACACCCCATTTCGTTCCAACCTCTAGCATGACGCCTGAGTTTCCAAGTTCGGGATAAGACGCTATAGCGGCTCGCGCGTGTCCTGGCATTTCAATTTCTGGGATAACCGTGATGAATCGGCTCTTCGCATAGGCAACGATCTCTCTCACATCATCCTGCGTGTAATAGCCGCCATGTGGCTTCCCGTCGAAAGCTTGGTCATTATAGTGACCAACCATCGTTTCCTTTCTCCATGCTCCGATTTGAGTAAGTTTAGGATATTTCTTTATCTCAATTCGCCAGCCCTGATCTTCTGTAAGGTGCCAGTGAAAGGTGTTGAGTTTGTGGAGCGCAAGAAGATCGATAAACTTGAGAACGAATTCTTTGGGCATGAAGTGTCGAGCGACGTCGAGATGGGCTCCTCTCCACTTGAATCGAGGTTCATCAACGATCTCTAGAGTCGGAATGTGCCATGGTTCGCAATCAATAGTGGCCTTTCTGTATATGTTTGGAGGCAAGAGTTGCAGAAAAGATTGAACTCCCCAAAATAGGCCCTGAACTGATGGAGCGAGGATGACGGCTTCTCCGGGAAAAATGTTGAGTCTGTAACCTTCGGTATCTAGCTCGATGCTTCGATCTAGTCGTAATCGAACAATCGTGCTGGTGTGACCTTTGGGAGCTCTTAAAAGTTTCGATGTGAGGTAGTCGGCGACATCATCCGCCTCGCGCTCACAATAAACCTTGGTGGAGCTATCGACGGTGAACGAGCCATCAAGGATGTGTACCGACTTTGGCTTTGGAACGATCGACACTGACATGAACAGATTATAGGTGTTTCCATCCGGCTTAATCGCTCTGAATTACGATAACGGATCTTGGATCGTAGTTGCCTTCCTCAAGCCCTACAGCGGTAAGTGGTCCTGAATGTCCAGCGCCAGTGTCAACCGCGATTCGATTGTGCAAAATCGACGGGAGCTGACTACTGGTTGGCGTATGTCCATGCACAACAATTGATCCATAGTCACCTTGATATTGCAGAAACGGATCGCGTATCCAAAGCCTTGGATCTTCATCTTCTAGCCACAAGATCCCTGGCGGAACAAGGCCAGCATGAACGAAGATGTAGGGGCCGCGTTGATATTCCAACAGTGTCGATTCGAGGAAATCCCAATGGGATTGCGGAACCTCTAGCCACCAAGTTCGGATGTCTCCGTAGGAGGCAATAGTCATTCTCCCTCCGTAGCTGAGCCACCACTGAATATCGTGGACCGTTAGGTTACAACTTGGATCACGGCTCATGACCGCTCCGGTGTCGATCATGCCCTGATCGTGGTTTCCCCTCAAAAAGATGGTGTTGGGCCGATGTTGTCTGATTTCGATGAGGCGTTCGATCACTCCACAGCTATCCGGACCCCTGTCGACATAGTCGCCGAGGAAGATGAGTTGATCTTGAGGCGCGAGGCGAAGTTGGGCAAGAAGGCCATCGAGCTTTTGGAGTGCACCGTGGATATCGCCAATTGCGAACAACACAGTTACATCATAGGCCAAACGGCCCACAATAGTTGATATTAACGAACGCGCTTCAGGGTTCAGACGTTAGGACTCATTGGATAGAGAACGAAACACCTCGAATCCAAGACGCAACCTCAACCCAATCCAACCCAGCATAGACCACGGCGAT
>APMI01121596.1_pt1 | contig 10730 bp, 8 predicted proteins | sample 667938 | NCBI WGS metagenome assembly APMI01 (sample SAMN01084076, study PRJNA167559) | wastewater metagenome | biome: Wastewater | place: Denmark: Ejby Moelle, Odense | collected 2011-11-28
GAAAGCATTTACAGCACGGGTCAGTTTAGTTATTGGAACGACGGCCGCAACATGCCCGATGTGATGTCAGGGGTGATGCAGTATCCCGACAGCCCCGAGCACCCTGCCTTCCAATTAACCCTTCAAGTAAATTTCATCAGTGGCACGGGCGGACAAGAAGTAATCCAGTTGGTAGGTTCTGAGGGTGTTATCCAAGTACAAGGCAACAACATCACCGTCAAGCACAGCCTCATGCCCGAAGCGCCTGGCTTTGGTGGCTACGATTCACTGTTTACTTTCTCAAAAAGTATGCAGAATGAAATGCAAAAGGAGTACGACGCCAAATGGACACCCGAGCAGCGTAAAAGAAAAACCAAAGAAGACATTGTGTTTAAAGTTCCTGCGGGTTATAGCGACCATTTAGATCATTTTACCAATTTCTTTGATGCCATTCGTACGGGCAAACCCGTAGTGGAAGATGCCGAATTTGGGTTCAGGGCGGCAGTGCCTGCGTTGGCTTGCAACGAAAGCTATTTTACCAAAAAAATAGTGCGCTGGGATCCTGTCAATATGAAATTGAAGTAAACTATACTGTACCAATGCTAAAATCCACCTTTGTTTTACTGTTTGCTACGATGATAACAAACAGTTTCGCTCAGTCTAACAAAGACTCGTTGGCGATTGTCAATCTATTAGAAAAAGAAGCAGCTACTTGGCGCATAGGCGACAAAAAAGGCCATGCCGATTGTTGGGCTGTTCGGCCTTACAGTCGGATTTTAATTTCAACAACAGACGCCCGAGTTATTGACTTAGACCCTCAAATAATGCTTACCCCTCCTGATCAATTAATTGGCAACGGTGGAAAAGCGATTCTTTCCAATTTTAAGATAGGAATTACAGGCAACAGTGCGTGGGTAAGTCACAACGAAGAATCCATCTCGAAAGAGGGTGGCAGTACTTTTTCGTACGAGGTAAGGCTACTTGAAAAAGTCAATGGAGCATGGAAACTCGTAGGGCAATCGGTACATCAGTACAAGAAGTAATTCAATGCTACTGCATCAAACGATACTCACTGGGTTTCATGCCTGTTTGTAGTTTAAAAAATCGGGCAAAATCGCTAATCTCGTTTTTCCCGATTTTGTAAGCTATCTCCGTCACCGTTAGGTTGGTTTGTTTTAATAACACCTTCGCTTCCAGCAGCAGCATTTCATTTAGCAAATCGTGCGCTGATTTTCCCAACGTTTTTTTGACGCATTTGTTGAGGTGATTGGGCGATACTGCCAATAATTCGGCGTAATCGGTGATTTTGTTTTTGGTATAAATATACTTTGAAAGTGCTTTTTTATAGTGATCAGTTATCAACGACGCCGCTGTGGACGACACAGGTTTTGATGTTTCTACAAAGGGCTTTAATTCGGTAAACAACGTCAAAAGGTACATCCTCAAAATATCAAAACGGCTGCGTTCGTCGGCTTTGTACTCACTGAGAAGGCGCTCCAGCAACGGAATGATTTGCCCTTTGGCTTTTTCGTCGATTTCAACCAATGGGTAACTATTAAAATCTAAAAAAGGGAATTCCTGAAAAAGGTCTTTTTGATTTGAATTATGAAGCAGAAGGTCAATGTTAAAATGGCAATAATACCCCTCCACATCCTGCCGCATAAACTTGTGGGTGGTAATTTGATGGGCTGGTACAAAGAAAAAAGTGTTAGCACCAAAATCATAAGTATCCAGTCCTCGGCTACGGCTACTCATTCCTTGGGTTAGGAAGAAGAAATTATATACCGTCATCCGTCGGGGAAGTAAATCGGAAGGCAGAGGAAAATTTACCAACCGAAAATACTCCTCCACCCGATTGATGTGAAAATACTCGTGTGCTTTGGCCGTCAACACCGACTTGGGCACACCTCCCTTTAACAATTCTGTTTCGAGCTGAACGGTGTCAATAATGGGTATTATCTCATTTTTCTTCATCACAGCCCTTTTTCTAAAGCAATTTAAGTGCTAACGCACAAGTTAATCGTTATTTGTTAATTGTTATCCGTTTAAAATCAACGAATTACATTAAGGCAAACACCCTAAAACTTTTGCTCTGTTACTTAAAGTTTTTTGAGCAAATTTTCGGCCGACCGAATGGCCAACGCCACACTCGTAAGCGTTGGATTAGAGGTAGTTGCCATTGGTATAACGCCATTGCCTCCTACGTATAAATTCTCAAACCCCCATACCTTTGAGTAAGTATCACAAACCGACTCGCCGTCGTCGTAAGCCCCCATGCGGGTTGTGCCCTCATAGTGCAGCGACGCCCCCGCAGGCATCAGTGTTTGCCCTCCATCTTTGATTTCTTCTCCAAACGAAGCCACCACTTTTGCCTGAAATGCTTTTGCTTCTTCGATGGCTCGGAGGTCATTGGTGGAATATTTATACTTAAAAATCATTTTGGGCATCCCAAAATAATCTTTTTCTGTCTCCGAAAAAACTATTTGATCATCAAAATTTACTTCTTTTAAACATCCCCACCCCAAACCCACAATATGCTTGGCCGCTCCGTGCGCTTCTGCCCCTGGCGACGCTACTGTTGTTTTCATGGGTGACATATCCATGTGCATAATTTGGCCATGAAAGGGGTGATTGGGCGCGTCAAAAGGCACCCAAAAGACCCCCGTGAGCCCCCCTGCCTCCAATGCGGCCGCTTTTTTTGCTCCTTTACTCGGGATTGGAGAGAGCCGCACAAAGGTAAAAATAAAAGGATGTTCGTTTAGATAGTGCCCTAACGCCTTTGGACGAATACCCGACGCCCACAAAAGTTGGGGGGTTCTAAGGGCATCGGCGGCGACAATCACCAGTCTCGCCCGAATTTCTGTTTGTTGGCCTGTGGTTTTATTTTCAATCACCCCCCCCACGACTTTACCGTTTTCATGTATTAGTTGCTTGGCGATGGTTTCGGCACGAAGCTCAAAGTTTGGATGTGCCAGCGTGTCTCCCAAAATGGTATCAGAAGCCGTCCAGTAACGCTTACCTTCGGCATCTTTGCTACAAGCCAATGGCATCGGTTGGGCTTCGCGTTTGGCCGAAGTATTCTCCCCTAGTGCTTGGTTCAAAACTGCTAAAATATGCTCCCCTTCTGGCGTAATATCAAACGCTTCTTGGGTCACCTTCAACAGTGCTTCGGCTTTGTCCAAAACAGCCTCCATTTCCTCGAAAGGAATAAAAGGAATTCGTTCGGCGTTGCCAGGCCGAGGACAGGCACAAGTCCAATGCACGCCCATTCCCCCTACATTGCTCGACAACGAAGCAGCAGGCATCTCGTTGGTTTTTAATTCCTCCAAGGTATCAGTGACCAAATGTGTACCTGCTCGGGCCAAAAAATCAGGATGCAAATCGCCACGTTGGGCAGCGGCGGCTCGTTCTGCCACCGAAATCATCGGATAAGGGCCTTTTTGGGGCCCTTGCGACAAAATCTGGGCTTCTTCGACCTCCTTCGTATCAGCTATATTTTTGACATGTTGGCCTACATTAGACGAAATTTTTGGGCCCAAATCAATCATCATAATTCGGACTTCGGGGCGTTGTTCTGCAATAATTCGGGCATAAGTAGCCCCAATTGGCCCACTGCCGATAATTAAAACCCCACATTCTTCTACTAAGTTATTTGTATCCATTGCCTTGTTTTTCAATAGTAAACCACTCACAACCAACCAGATATAATTTTCTTAAACAAAGTGTGCTGTTTTGCTACTTGGTCAAACGCATCAAACGCATCCGTAAAGGCCGACCCTTCGTATTCGCTTGCAATGTAGCCTTGATAGCCACTTTCGGAGAAGGTTCGGAGAATGGTTTCGTAATCAATAGAAGGCTCGTTGCCCTGCTCATCAAACCCATAAAATTTGCCGTGGATATGAATCACTTGCGGCATTACTTCTTTCCAAAGTTCAATCGGCTGGCGACCATTCATACTAAAGGCCATGTTCAAGCGACCTATCTGCGGCGGCGTACCTCCCAAGGCCGATACACGCTCAAAAAGCTCCCCAAACTTTTGGTGGGTCGGGTTGTTTTTATGCCAAATTTCTTTGGTGACAGCAATCATTTCATCCGTTACTCCCGACGCTTTAAAACTGTCTAGCAACGCATCAAGAATGGCACGCATACAGGTTCCCATGTCAGGAATAAACCCCAGAAAAGGGGAGTTCAGCTCATCATATAATTCGCGCAATGCAAGCACCGCTGGATGGTCAACTTGGTAAGGCGTATGTAATTCCATTCCAAGCTTGACATTGGCTTTTTCGGCAAAAGGCATCAGTTTTTGCATCACCTCAGGTTTGGCCGTCATTTGTATCCGCAAAATGGGAAAACCCAGTACCTTGGCCGCTTCAAGCTGAGGCAATAAATAAGCAACGGTTTCATCGACGGTCAATAACCTTTTTCGCATTATCCCTGCATCGACATTGGCATCCAAACAAACAGGTTCAAATTCGTATTTATCAAGTAAATGCCTAATTTCCGTCACTTGGGTGCGCGAAACATGGGGAAATCCTTTGATACTCTGGAAACCAATCATCTCCAGACCCGTTCCCAAGTCTAATTGGCGCGCCTTGGCAATTACCTCTTCTAAGGTATATTTTCCCGAATTCCATTCGTATGCGAAGGAAAAAAGCGAAGTTGCGAGTTTCATGTTTAATACATTAATTGGCATATTAATTTTTTTTTCACTTTGCTGCTTGCCAACAAGGGTTTTGTTTCTGGCCCTACCAAGATGTACGGAATATAAAGATCGTACTTAAACTCTATTTCATACGCCTTGCCCACTTCAAGCGGTTTTTCTACTTCTACTACTCCACGGTCGAGAATAAACAGCCACTCGTTATCCAACGCTAACAGCTCGTCGTACCTATATTCGTTGCCATTCACTTTAATTTTCAAGTGATGTTTATCCACTTCTTCGCCATCAATTTTTAAGTTAAAATCCATGCACGACAACGGCAAAGAGCGGTACCAGTGCGATTGAAACCGAAGCTCAAAGCCACTTTCTGTGGCCTTTAAAGCATCTTCTGTCAAAATGTATTTGTCTAACGGGCCCATAGCTAAGTAATGAGGGTTGAGCGATACTTTTATATTACAATTTTCTGTTCTGCCACCCGAATAGATGGGAAGGGCATGTAACCAATACGTAGATTTATTTTTAAACCAACGGTATATTCCCCTGGTGGCAATCCACCTGCTTTGTTCACAGTCAAAATCGCCACTTCGCCCATTTCCCAGCGGTCGTCTAGTTCGTTTTCTCGTTGTTGGAGGTTATAAGTAGCGCCGTGAAGTGTAATAGCCACGTCGTTTTGTGGCAAAGTTTCTCCGTCTAGCGAAACCTCTATTTCTTCGACCATCGAAAGCGAAACGCCTCTATAATAAGGTAGTCTTGCCCCGATTTGAAAGCCGTTTGCTGTATTTTGCGCCTTTTCGGGCACAATCATATATTTTTCGTACATGGTTTCGGCCCCCACCCCCAAAGGGGGCTTTATTAGAGGGCAATTTTTAATTTTTCAAAAATAATTATCTTCAAATTAAGTCCCCATCGGGGGATTTAGGGCGACCGTCGCTACGGGGCTATCAGTCTTTCCAACATTTTCTGGTGCCTTCTTACCTGTTCTACGCTATCTACCTCAAATGCGTCTTGAATATGGCGATTGCCTTCGTATTCGCTGGCGACATAACCGTTGAACCCTCCATTTTTTAGCACGTCCATCACTTCTTTGTAGGGAATACTCCATTCTGTATAATCATCAAGCATTTCGTAAAATTTGCCGTGAATGTGAATAATTCGATCCATGTGCGGTAGTAAACTAATAGGATTCACGTAAGTATTATGGCGCGACAGCTCCGCCACGGCCATGTCTATACGACGATTACTCATGCGTGACACTTCATAAATCGTATATTCGGCCATGACGCCTTTTTGGTGCTGCTCGCACACAAATTCGGCAATCTTGGGGTCAGCTCCCTGGCGAATCAATCGCTCGACTTGCACCCGTGCCAAACGTTTTGTAAACCCACCCATATCAGGAATAAATCCAAAATGCTTGGTACCCGTTTTTTCCATTATCTCCCAATGACGGGCCATCCAAGCGCTGTTGATATTCCACGGAGCATGCACTTCGATACCCAACTTGATGTCGTGCTCTTCGGCAAAAGGCAGCACTTTTTCAATGATTTCGGGGGTAGTGTTTACAATGACGCGGATGATTTTAAAGCCCAAACGATGCGCAAAACGAATGTCGTTCTTAAAAGAAGCAACGGCTTCTTCGTCCGACCAGTAATGGCCTTTTTTCTTGTTATAATCTAAAAACATATCATGGGCTACAGGAGTTACGCCATACTTATCCATCCACCCAAACCACTGATCCACAAAGGCGTCGGAAGGCAGCTTGGGGCAACCTACAACACTCTGTTCTCCGATAATCTCAATACCAGTTGCGCCCGTAGCCGCCGCCGCTGCAATACAATCCTCTAGGCTCATTTTTCGCAGAAAATACTCTTCCTGATAGCTGTAAAGGCTTACGGCACGCTTCATAGGCCCTTCGACCGACTGTTTTGATGGGGAAACTTCTTTTGGTTCTGTATTATTCATATTTGCTAAGACAAGTTTAAAATTAGACTACTACTTAAGTAATTACGCAGAATTAATTGAGACTTTCCAAGTTTATAATGCAATTGATTATCAAGTGTTTATGCCTAAAACTTGGAAAGTCTATTTTGAATAATTACTTAACTCCCCCATTTGGATGAGCTGGGGAGCTTTTTGGGGCTATCATAATGAGTAAAAACACAACGGTACAGATACCTCCCACCGCAACAAACGTAGGCTGTATGCCCCCCGAAAAACTAGAAATCGTTGATACAAAAGCAGGATTTAGGAACTGCCCCAAGAAAAAAGCGCTTGTCCAAAAGCCCATGCCCCTCCCACGGTACTTGACGGGAAAAAGATTTAAGGCCCAAGCCACCAATACAGGAATAGTCATCCCACAGCCCAACTGCTGAATCCAGCCTACCGTCACGGCGGTTGTAGCCTCCTTGGCAAGGCCGATACCCGTTAGTCCAACGGCAAAAAAGAAGAAAATCAAAGCCATTTGTTGCCAAAAAGGGCGTTTAGAGACGAGCTTAAAAATCAGTGCGCCCAACGGAACCGCCGTACTGGCGATGGCACTCATGTTGCCCAGTTGAACTTTGTCTTTAATACCCATGGCGTCTAAGGCGCGGGCAAAGTGAATGGTATAAACAAAATATAAGACCGAAAAGCCCAACGTTACGACAAAAACCCACATAGCCGTTTTTGTTGGAAATACATCATCAGCAACCACCGTATCGATTTCACTCGGGAATTTCTCTTCTGGCTCAAAGATGTAAATAATCGAAAGAACCGTAATCAGAAAAGCGATTCCGTACACAAGGAAGGGGAAATTCCAGCCCAAGTTTGCCAAATACCCACTCAACGAGAGCAGCAAAGCCGCCGCAATAGACCCAAAAAAACCCTGTATCATCAGCCATTTTGAGCGGTCTTTGGGCGCAAAATAATCCCCTAACAAGGTATTTCCAATGACAAGTACGAAGGCTTCGCCGATGCCCAATAATAAACGCCCAGTGACGACGGTGTTGAATCCATCCAAGAAAAATGGCATAATTCCGCCTAATCCATATATTGCCGTAAACACAATGAGCAAATTCCTTCTTCCAAATTTGTCCACCAATACTCCCGCAAACGGCGCAATAATGGCAATACAAATACCCGGCGCAGTCAGAATCATCGGCACAAGCAGGTCTTTATTTTCAACCTCCTTGAAATGTTCCATCAAGGTCGGGAGGGCAGGCATCAGCGCCACAATTGCCATCATCGGCAGCTGATTCAGCAAAATTACAACGAGAGCTTGCCAAAAACCCGCTTTACGGAAATGAGTAGTAGCCATTATTGAAAAGAGGTTATTTATAGAGAGCAATGAGCTAAGAAAGGATTTTGATTACAGTTTATATTTTAAAGTTAAAAAATAAGCCCTTGGTTGAACAGGCAAAATTTGAAACACAGAATTAGGCGCAGTTTGTCTTCTTTCGGCCGTAAAAGAATTATGATTAAAACCATCCACTAAAGCAAACTGAGAAGTAGCCATCCAGTTCATCACCCCAAGCACATTGGTCAAGTTATTGATGTTGGCTGTGAGTGAAAGCTTTTTCGATACATTGTAGCCCGCACTCAAATTCAATTGCCCAAAGCCTGGCAAGTCAAATACATTGGCGATATTGGCAGGTCTTGCTCCCATGTATTTGTAGTTGAGCATCACGTATCCTTTGGCAAAACTCAAGGTAGGCGTAATATTGGCCATCAGTTTAGGAATATTCACTGCCCGATTTCCATTAAAATTTGCCACGACGTCATCCGCTTTGCCATTGGCTCCCACAAGCCAGTTTTGCCATGTCGTTGCTTTGCCGTCTTGATAGGTAAGGTTGGCATTTAAGCTAAAATGCTTCGTTAGGCTGACCGTCGCTTCCGCTTCTACCCCTAGTGTTCTGATGGTATTATACACCACTGGCGTGTAATAAGCCGTTCCATCGGTTTCTTGGGCAATGGTCGAAACAGGAATGTTACCCAAATTACTATAAAACGGAATGATCGCACCCGACACCTTTCTCCCTTTAAATTTATACCCAACTTCTACCTGCGTAATCGCTTGGGCTTTTACCTCGGGGCTGGCCGATGGGTTTGTAAAGTTGTCGTTGTAAAAACCATAATCAGGCGCTTTCTCACTATTCGACACCCGTACATACATCGAGTTCCCTTTGTTCAACAAATAATTGAGCCCCCCTGAGAAAGAAAACAGGTTTAATTTAGAATTGAAAGTTACGTTCGTTCCTTTTACATAATAGCTGTTGTCGTACAACGTATTCACGTTGCCATCGAGCCCACCTGTGGTAGCAGTAGGCGTTGGAACTCCAACCTGGTTTCCGCCTTTTACCCCGATATGCTCTATTCTAATTCCTAAGTCAATGTTGATTTTCTCGGTTGGCTGGAATCCATCATTCAAGAAAAACGCGATTTGATTTTGCTTTACATCAGCCGACCGAAACGCTAACCCTCCTCCCGAAAGACGGGCATACCCTTGGGCATTGGTCACTTTCTGGGCAACCCCCGCAGGATTTGTCCACGTAATATCCAGTGGCGAAGCCAGGTTTTGAATAGGCCGCAGCGATGTATTGGCCGTTCCAGCCACATCAGTAATAAAATTGGTAAATGCCAAATAGCTACCTGCTGTAAGAGAGTGTTTACCCCATTTTTTATTTACCGTAATTTGGTCAATCACCTCGCTCAAATGCGCCTTGATGTAGTTGGTAAAATTAAACAGCACGGCATTGGGCACAATGTCTTGTCCTGGAAGGTTGTTTTTGGTAACGGTAAAGCTAGGGCCTCTCGAAAAATCGGCCGCAACAGTCGCCAACTCTTGTCCCGTTGTTCTGTCTTTAAAAGAAAACTGGCCCGGCCCAGCCATTCCCATGAGTGCGTACGTAAGCACGCTCGTGAGCGAAGTAGGCGTTGACATGATGGTCAGGTCTTGTTCAATCCCCTTCAACGAGCCCCTGATATTGTTCGCAATCGTCCAGCCATTGTTAAGATGAAGGTTTAACTCCGTCCCCAGCATTTTGTCTTGACTATGAATAAGCTTTGCAGGATCGAAGGTATAAGTATCGTTGGTGTTCCAAAGCGGCTGCACCGACGCTCCCGCAGGAAGCATATAGCTAAAGGTGTTGGAAAAACCAGGTACGATTTGAGGATTATCGTAGTTTTGGGCGGGCAAGTTTTGGGGAACACCGTTTCTATCGTCCAAAATTTTGGCATATATCTTCAACAGTCCACCATTGGCAAGCGTTTTTACTACATTTGCTTTCAATTGCCCTCCCTTGTTTTGGGCGTAGCCTGGGTTACGTTGTCCTTCAGAATGCCGATAAAAACCACCCACATTGTAATACCAATTGCTCGCACCCAGTTTTCCGCCAAAATTCGCATCCAAGCGATTGTAAAGATTGACACCATCTCCTTCCAGACCTACTTTGTAAGCTACCTCATTGACTGGCTTCAAACCCGTATTTGAGATATAATTAAAAATCCCACCTGGCGCATTGTTGGAAGCAATGGCCGCCGAACCACCCCTGACCGACTCTAAGTTGGCCAAGGTCGCATCGGCACGGTAAAACCTATCTACAACCACCGTTCCTGAGGTAAGGTTGGATACGGGCAGGCCATCTTCCATGAGCGACACGTAGTAATAACCATTCACTCCCGAAGGCGTAAACTGGTTGGCATTTACCCCCCTGGTATAAACAGTATTGTTAATTTCTCCCAAAGCTGAGTTAACAAAGACCCCTGGCGTAAAACTCAACAAATCGGCAGCGCTGTTGGGCGCTAATTTTGCAATCGTTTGGTTGTCTAATTTGCTGATGGCAATCGACGACTCCAACGCCGTCCGTTTGTCAAACACCCCCGTCACAACGACCTCCTCCAAACTCTCCGAAGCTTCTTTGAGAACAATGTTCAGCGCTTTCTGGCCATTTATCAACACCTCTTGCGTTTGATAACCAATAAAAGAAAATACCAAAGATTGATTTTGAGCAGTCTCAATCGCATACGCACCTTCCTTGTCGGTGGTGGTACCCCTAGTTGTTCCTTTCACAACGATATTTACGCCAGGAAGCAATTCACCCTTGCCCGACGTTACTTC
>APMI01011770.1_pt1 | contig 10729 bp, 7 predicted proteins | sample 667938 | NCBI WGS metagenome assembly APMI01 (sample SAMN01084076, study PRJNA167559) | wastewater metagenome | biome: Wastewater | place: Denmark: Ejby Moelle, Odense | collected 2011-11-28
GGCCGAAGGATGAGCGGGCGAGCGCAAGCAGTAGCGACCGTCACGCGGAGTCACTAGGTTGCTGGTCCTTCGCCGTTCGGGCGCAGGTAGTACGAAGTGCGGTTCCGGCAGGAGTTGTTCGTTGCGCCTGTAGCTCAATTGGATAGAGCATCTGACTACGGATCAGAAGGTTGGAGGTTCGAGTCCTTCCAGGCGCATTTGCTGGGATTTACGGAATCGCACGGGGCGTAGCTTAGCCCGGTAGAGCGCCTGCTTCGGGAGCAGGAGGTCGCTGGTTCAAATCCAGTCGCCCCGACTGAGAATAGAGAAGTTCGAAACGGCCAACTCGTTGAGAATCAACGGGTTGGCCGTTTTCGCGTTTCGGACGCCGGTAGGGAGCTAACCTCCACCAACGATTCGCAAGCGATCCGCATACGCACCACAAGTATTGCATTCTCGCTGTGTCCATTGCGCCCCCTCACCAGAGTCGCCCGGTGCTGCCTTATGCGACATCTCACTCGACGCTGCAGAGCGCTGTTTGTCCTGCTGTGCGCGATTGGTGGTCCTGCCACCAGTAAGACGGTCTTAATCGCTCAACCCGTCGAGCCACTGCGCGTGGCGGTGGCGATCGGCGATGGAGGCGGTCCACAGTACGAACTCTCACTGAATCGATCAGTGTTTGCGGCCACCTCTCGAGCGACCGTACTCGTTTCGCAGGCCGACAAGGGCGAGATTCGCGAGTTCGATTCATCAGGAAAGTGGGTCCGTACATACGGAAAGGCGGGGAGTGGACCAGGCGAGTTCCAAGCGATCCACGGGCTCCGCGAGAATGGGGACACGATCACCGTTGTGGATTCCAAACTGCGGCGGGTAACTCAACTCACGCGCGCCGGACGGTCAGTCACACACCAGGCCACCAAGTTTCCACCAAGGGCCAGGATGCTCGGAAGCACGTCCACTAGTGCGCTTGTCTATCTAGAGGAGCTCAATTCGTACTCCCTTGCGCAGGGCAACCGCGCGACATCGGCTGTCATTCAGGATCTCTCTACATCGCGCGAGCTGGCCACTCGACGGATCGTGTCAGGATCTTCGGTCTGGGGAGTGGCGACGAACGGGCTCAGCGTCGTCAGCTTGAAGCATCTCGAGCCAGTCTCGCGAGACGGACTCGTGGCGATTTCGCCCTCCGGACAGCGCGTGGTGATCGTGAATCGCAACGCGCCTGACCGACCCGGTATCGCGGCTCAAAGCGTGGAAGTGTTGACAGCAGCGGGTAAGCCTTTCGCACGCTTCGAAGTGCGTCGGACGGTGATCGCCGTCGACCGCGTGCTCGTCGACGAGGAACTCGCGCGACTCGCCAAGAACGTGATGCGACTGAAGCCCGGTGCGTTTCCGTCAGAAGCTGCGGTGATCGAGAATGCACGCGATCAGTTGGGTATCCCCAAGTATCATCCGATAGTCTCCGGCGTTGTGGTGGACAGCGATTCTACCATGTGGCTTGCAGAAACCCGCCCAATGATGCGAGCCGCAGACGAAGGAAGCGTTCGTGTGGCGTCTGTCGTTTGGAACCGCGTGGATCTGTCAGGTCGTGTGCTCAGGCGCGTGCGCGTGCCGGAGGGCATCGAGCTGATCGCGGCCCGTGGGGACGTGATTTGGGGAATTACGGAGAACAACGACGGCATCCCGCTCGTGGTGAGGTTGGACCGATGACACTCGCGCGCCTTGCCATCCAAACCTCCTGCATTGTGATGGCGAGTGTTCTCGTGACGCCGTGTCGAGTCGACCTCCAGAGCGCTCCACCTCGCCGTTCACTTCAAGAGGTGTACAGCATCCCGATCGTTCGCGGCGGCGACGGCGCGACGCTGCAAGAAGTGTCCTGGATCAGCGTGAGTCGAGACAACCGTGCGTTCATTGGCGATGGCGCCGCTGGGCGGATTTTGGTGGTCGACAGCGTTGGAACGCTATCCAGGGAAATCGCTCTCGATCGCGAGGCGCTACCGGCCGAATTCTCGAAGTCCGACGGCGGAGCGCTGTGCGGCGACAGCGCACTCTGCCTATGGGATGCGACGCGCGGTCGCGTTGCACGGATTAGCCTGCGAGGCGAGCCTGCTCAGATCTTCGCCGTGCCGCTCCGCAGCTATCAGTCGAATTCGGCCGGCCTCGTCTTTGCCTCCCGAGACGATCGGATCTGGCTGCGCGCGATCGCTGGCCGTATGCCCGGGATGGACTTCTGGTTCAGATATACCCTCGGCGGTTCGCTCGTCGATTCGGTTCCGATCCCCAATGCGCGACACGGCTGGCCAACACCAGACGGCGTCCGTTGGCCGTTCTCCGGTCGAGAGGTTTCTGCACCGAATTACGACGGAGAGCTCCTCATCGGTGATCCGACGCACTTCGAGGTGCGCGCGAATCGTCCAGGATCGTTCCCCGTGATTTCCGCACGGGAATTCTCGAAGTCTGTGGTGCGTCCGGAAGAGGCGCAGGAGTGGCTTGCGATTCTCGCTGGGGACGAGCGCTTCCCGTCCAACGGCGTGCTGCCATCTACCAAACCGGCCTTTCGGTCGCTTCGCACGGATCCCCAGGGTCGGATTTGGCTCGAGCGGTACGTCGCGGCGGTAGTGGATTCTCTGACCTTTCCGTTGCCCGACGGCGCGCGAAGACGGCGCTGGCGCGAGCCAAGCGTGTTCGACGTGTTCTCGGCGCAGGGTGAGCTACTCTTTTCAGTGGAGCTTCCCGTATACCACGAATTGGTCGCTATTCATGGCGACCGCCTTTGGGCGCTCAGAACGACTTCAACGGGAAGAAGTCTCGTGTCCCTCGCGCTGGCGAGTCAGCCCAAGCAGTAACGCACGTTCGCTAATCGCCCTGGTTTTTTCGTCCCCCATGGAACATCAGGTCGTTCCGTCGGGTCATCGAGAGACCCGCTCCGGAATTTGCTATGCCTCATGATGTCACGCTGCTGATGACAATTGCGGTGGGCCTTGGGCTCGCCTTTGTCTTCGGCCTCGGCGCCGCGCGCTTGCGGTTGCCCACTATTCTTGGATACCTGCTCGCCGGTGTGCTGGTCGGGCCCTTCACGCCCGGCTTTGTCGCCGACGCGGGGCTCGCCTCTCAGCTCGCCGAGATTGGCGTCATCCTGCTGATGTTCGGTGTCGGCCTGCACTTCTCGCTCGCCGACTTGCTCGCGGTACGCCGTATCGCCATTCCGGGCGCGCTGGTCCAGATCGCCGTGGCCACTGGGCTCGGGCTCGCAATGTCGACGCTCTGGGGCTGGTCGCTCGCCACCGGGCTGGTGTTCGGTCTCTCCCTCTCGGTCGCCAGTACGGTCGTGCTGCTGCGCGCGCTCGAGGACCGTGGCGCGCTGGATTCGCTCGATGGTCGCATCGCGGTAGGGTGGCTGATTGTCGAAGACCTGGTCACCGTGCTCGCGCTGGTGCTGCTCCCCGCGCTCGCCGCCACGGGCGACACGCGCTCGCTCGGTCCGGTGCTGGGCATGACGCTGCTCAAGGTGGCGGGGTTCCTCGTCGTCACCCTCGTAGGTGGGCGGCGCGTGGTCCCGTGGCTGCTGCACAAAGTGGTGGGGACCGGCTCCCGCGAGCTCTTTACCCTCGCGGTGCTCGCCCTCGCGTTGGGATTGGCCGTGAGCGCCGCGTCGCTCTTCGATGTGTCCTTCGCGCTGGGGGCGTTCTTCGCCGGCGTCATTGTGAGTGAGTCGGATTTCAGTCACGAAGCGGCCAGCAATGCGCTTCCGCTCCAAGACGCATTCGCGGTGCTCTTCTTCGTGTCGGTCGGGATGCTCTTCGATCCGGCCATTTTGCTTCGGCAGCCGCTCGATGTGCTCGGGGTCGTGCTCATCATTTTGGTCGGCAAGTCGCTCGCGGCGTTTGGCATTGTGCGACTCTTTGGCTACGGCACGCATACGGCGCTGACGATTTCCGCGAGCTTGGCGCAGATCGGCGAGTTCTCGTTCATTCTCGCGGCGCTCGCGGTTTCGCTTGGACTGATTCCCGCCGAATCGCAAAGCCTCATTGTGGCCGGCGCCCTGCTCTCCATCACGCTCAATCCGTTTGTTTTCTCCGCCGTCGATCCGTTGGCGCAATGGCTGGAGCGACGCGCGCTTCGCCGCAGCGGACTACCGTTGGCACCCATCGCGCCGGAGGTGCCAGTCACGACGCATGTAGTGCTCATTGGCGCCGGCCGCGTTGGGTACCCGGTACTGCGCGAGCTCCGACACCAAGGGGTCTCGTACACGGCCATCGAGGCCAGCGAGGATATCACGGCGCGCCTCACCGCCGAGGGCTTCACGATCATGCATGGCGACGGTACCTCGTTGGGTATGCTGCGCGCCGCGGGTCTCGAGCACGCCACCCTGGTCCTTGTCGCATCGCCCGACGCGTTCACCGCGCGCACGGTGCTCGCCCGCGCGCACCAGCTCAACCCGGGCGTCGAAGTCATTCTGCGCACGCACAGCGACGCCGAACGGCTGTTCCTCGAGGAAATGGGAGCCGCGCGCGCCCTCTTCGCCGAGCGCGAGCTCGCGGTAAGCATGACGCGCGAGGTACTGGGGCGGGTCGCGCCAGACGCGGATACGAGCGCCGCGATACAGCGCGTACGAGAAGAAGGGGTAGCGGGCGCTGCTGCCTGACTGCTACGCCCTCATGTCTCGAAGGGTGCGGCGCTCGACGGGCGTCGCAATACAGGGGTGAGGGCGGAGGGTAGAGGGAGGAGTGAACGGCGGGGTGGTCGCTGCTCCCTGTTTTCTACGCCCTCATGTCTCGAGGGGTGCGGCGCTCGACGGGCGTCGCAATACAGGGGTGAGGGCGGAGGGTAGAGGGAGGAGTGAACGGCGGGGTGGTCGCTGCGCCCTGTTTTCTACGCCCTGATGTCTCGAGGGGTGTGGCGTGTAGCTATCACCGTAGCGTAGTGCGGCGTGTGGCTATCGCCGACGCGTGGCGCGTCGTGTTCGACGACGCGCACTGGTCTCCTAGTCGCCTTTGGTGGATTCGTGGTCACGTTCATTCAACAGGCTTTCTCGCTCGGTGCGGATACCGACTATGAGGGTACCAGCGCCCGCGTACGCGCCGGCGCCGAGCTCTCGGCGAACAACATCTGGTCGCTGACGTTCGCGATTCTGATCGCGTCCGTTGGCTTGAACGTCAACTCGACGGCGGTGATCATCGGCGCGATGCTCATCTCGCCGTTGATGGGCCCAATTGTCGGGACGGGCCTCGCGCTCGGGACCGATGACATTGCCCTGTTGCGACAGAGCCTGCGCAACTTGCTGCTGGCGACGGTGGTGGCGTTGATTGCCTCGACGCTCTACTTCCTGATTTCGCCCTTGTCGGACGCGCAATCGGAGTTGCTCGCCAGAACGAAGCCGACGCTCTATGACGTGCTCATTGCACTCTTCGGTGGCGCCGCGGGCATTGTCGCCGCATCGCGCAAAACTGCGTCACCGAATGTGGTCTCCGGTGTTGCCATCGCCACCGCGCTGATGCCGCCGCTGTGCACGGCGGGGTTTGGCCTTGCGCACGGCGATCTCTCGTTCTTTCTGGGCGCGCTTCACCTGTATTTGATCAACGCGCTGTTCATCTGCCTTGCGACACTCGGCTTTGTCCGCGCGCTGCGTTTCCCACGGACACGCGACCCGCAGGCGCCTCCAAGTCGCCGCGTGCATACCGCCATCGCCGTTCTCACAGCGCTGCTGGTGGTGCCGAGCATCTACACCGGCTGGCGGATCATCCAGGAAACGCGGTTTCAGCGATCGGCGCGTCGCTTTGTGACGGAACAGGTGCTTGGATCTGAGCGAACGATGCTCTCGAGTGACCTGCACTACGGAAGCGATAGCTCGATGATTACCACGACGGTGCTGGGGCCACTTATCTCGCCGGCCGGAATCGACTCGTTGCGCGGCCAGCTGGCACGGTATGGTCTCACGCGTACCGCGCTCGTGGTCCGCCAACCGTTGCAACAGCCGTCGACACTCGAGGGGCTGCGAGAGCAGCTGCGGCAGAGTCTCGTGCAGGATGTCGCGACGCGCGTGACCGCGTCGGGACTTGCCGCGAATCAACAGACGCAGTTGCTGACGGCGCAACTGGATGCGCTCCGCGCAGCGCAGTTCCCCACCGAACAGGTCTTCGAAGAACTCGCGACGATTGAGCCGATGCTCGTGTCGTTGGCGCTTGGTCACCAGGCGTCTCGCGCCGCCGCTATCGATTCAGCGCGCGGTACCGCCGTTACCGTTTCCGCGCTGGCGACGTGGCGCACGTTCCCTTCGCGCGCGGCGCAACAGCGGGTACGGGCATTCCTTGGACTGCGCCTTCACGTTGATTCCATCGCGGTCACGCATGCACTCGCGACGTCCGCGCGCTAGCGCGCGGTCGTCGCGTGCGTATCTGCTGAGGCCGCACTCATTTTTCCACGGGATGCTCTGTGACCATGTTTGAAGTTGTCGCCGTGCTGACGTCGCTGACCGCCGTCTTCGGGTACGTGAACTACCGCTGGATCAAGCTGCCGCCGACCATCGGCTTGATGGGGCTGGCGCTACTCGGATCGGTGGGATTGTTGGCGATGGGCCGTGCCGAGGTCATCGATCTGTCGCATGTCACGCGCTTTGTCACGGCGATCGACTTCGACACCACGTTGCTCAACGGGGTGCTTGGCGCGCTGCTCTTTGCCGGTGCGTTGCACGTCGATCTCCGGCAGCTGCGCGAAGAGCGACTGCTCATTCTCGCCCTCAGCACGGCGGGCGTCGCGCTCTCCACCGGGCTCGTCGGCGGCGGGGTGTACTACGTCACCGCGCTCCTTGGCATCAATGTACCACTGGCGTGGTGCTTCGTCTTTGGCGCCCTCATTTCGCCAACCGATCCCATTGCCGTTGGTGCGATCTTGCGAAAGGCGGGCGTGCCGAAGCGCCTCGAGGCGACCATCACCGGCGAATCGCTCTTCAATGACGGCGTGGGCGTCGTGGTGTTCCTCGTACTCGTGGGACTCGCAAACAGTGGCGAGGCACTCTCGGCCGCTCATGTCGCGAAGCTCTTTCTGGTGGAGGCGGTGGGCGGGTGCGTATTCGGTCTCGCGCTCGGATGGCTCACGAATCAGCTCTTGTCCCACGTCGACGACTACCAAGTCGAAATCATGCTCACCTTGGCGGTGACAACGGGCGGCTTCGTGTTGGCGAATCGGTTGCACCTCTCGGGTGCGCTCGCCATGGTGGTCACCGGGCTCATGGTGGGCAGTTCCGGACGCGCGCTGTCGATGTCGGCGACCACGCGCGCTCGACTCGATGACTTTTGGGAGCTCGTCGACGAGTTCCTGAACGCCATGCTCTTTGTGCTCATGGGCATTGAGGTCGTGGTGATCCAATTCACCGGCGCCTCGGCGCTTGCTGGCGTCCTGGTCATTCCCGTGGTGCTGCTGGCGCGCGCGGTGAGTGCCGGCGTGCCGCTGGCGGTCATTGGACTCCGCACGCCATCGGCGCGCGGCGCGTTGCCCATCCTCACGTGGAGCGGACTCCGCGGCGGAATCAGCGTTGCCCTGGCCCTCTCGTTGCCGGCGAGTAGCGGCCGTTCAACGCTGGTCACGATGACCTACATCGTGGTCTGTTTCTCGATTCTCGTACAGGGGCTCACGGTGCAATGGGTGGTTGGTCGCGTGCTACAGCGCGTCGCGCCCGCGTGACCCGGCGACGACGCCGCGTCACGCGCCTGAGCGTCACGCGCCTGAGCGTCACGCGCCTGAGCGGCTACGCGCCGTCGGCGCGCACCATGCGATCGTAGGCATCGAGCAAATGCGAACGATCCAGCACGCCGACCACGCGCCCGGTGGCGTCTTCCACGACCGGTAGCGCGCCGACTCCGCGCATGCCCATACGTGCCATCGCGACCGCGAGCGTGTCGTCCGGGCTCACCACCTCACTCGGCACCGCGAGGTCGCCAACCACCAGCACACGATCCAGCTCGCGCGGCGAGCGCGCGAGCGCGCCCAGTTCCGTCGCGGTGAGAACGCCGACGAGGCGCTGTTCGTGATCCACGACTGGTATGGCCGCCGGCGCATAGCGCGTGAAGCTTTCGATCGCGTCAGCCACGGGTGCGCCCTCTGCGAGGATCGGCGCCGTACTCGAAGCAACCGCGCGCACGCGGGTCGCCTCGAGCGCCCCCTTGTCGCGACCATGCGTGAGCTGTTCACCGCGACGTCGGAGCCAGCCAGAGTACAGCGAGTCCGTCGTGAAGCGCCGCGCCACCACCTGACTCAGGGCCACGCAGACCATGAGTGGCGGCACGATGGCATAGTCGCCCGTGATTTCGAACACGAGTAACGCCGCCGTGATTGGCGCCCCCGTCGTCGCGGCCACCATGGCCCCCATACCGACGAGCGCGTACGCCTCGGGCGCCGACGAGAAACCCGGCACCACCTGCCGCAGCAGTACGGCGGTACCCGAACCAAGTGTCGCACCGACGAAGAGCGACGGGGTGAACACGCCGCCGCTCCCGCCGCCCTGTAACGTCAGGCTGGTAATGAGAATCTTGCCAATGGTCAACGCCGCGAGCATCCACGCGGACATCGTGGCGAAGCGTTCGAGCGGAATGGACAGATGCCCGACGCCGACGAGTAAGCCCGCCGACAACGAGACGCTGACGCCGACGACGAGTCCGACCAACCATGGCAGCAGCCGCGCGCGAGTCGGATGGGTACGCCAGCGACTCATTCGATCCGCCAACCCAAAATGCGTGCGCACAAACAGCACGGCGACGAGTCCGCAGGCCACACCCAGCAGCGGGAACGCCCAGAGCACTTCGAGCGCGCCATCGTACCCGTAGCGCTCCGGCAATGCGAACGCCGGATGATTGCCAAAGACCGCACGGGAGATGACCGCCGCAACCACGCTGGCCACCACGACCGGCGCGAAGTGATCGCCGCGAAACGTGCCCAGAATCTCTTCGAGCGCAAAGAAGGCACCGGCCAGCGGCGCGTTAAATGCCGCGCTGATTCCGGCGGCGGCGCCGGCGGCTACCAGCACGCGGCTACGCGCTTCCGAAAAGCGAAAGACCCGAGAGAGCCGTGACCCCAAGGCCGCTCCAAGGACCGCCACTGGCCCTTCGCTGCCAGCAGATCCACCACCACCAATTGTGACGACGCTCGCGAGGGTACGCGCGAGGGCTTTGGAGAGTGAAAGCCGGCCGCCGCGCCGCACGACGGCCAGTTGTACGTCAGGCACCGTCAGGCCGTCCTCGCCCCGCCCGAAGTGACGCCAGATCCACGCGGCGGCTGCGATCGCCCCTGCCGTCGCGAGCGGGCGATAGAGCAACCGCGGGAGGAACGGCCCATCGTACGACATCCAGCGAAAGAAGAGGGCGTACGCCCCATCGAGCGCGCTGTAAAAGAGTACGGTGCCGAGCGCGCTGACGAGTCCCGCCATCAAGGCAAAGACGATGAGGATCGTTTGCTCGTCCAACGCGTATCGCTCCCCCCAGCTCAGAGCGTGGCGCCACGGCCGTGCAATGAGCGCCTTCCCCCATCGCGCGAGACGCGACACCTCTTTCCCGCTCATGGCTCCGCGCGCTCCGGCGCCCGTTGATCAACCGCTTCGAGAGCGGCCGCGAAACGCTCAAGGACGCGGGCCGTGCGCGCGAGGTCGTCGGGCTCCGTGTCCGCGAGCAACTGCGCCACCGCCGCTTCGACGGTGCCCGGCGTCGGCACATCTAACCGACGGCCGTCGGCGGTGAGCGCGATGCGCACCCGACGACTGTCGGCGTCATCTCGCGCACGCCGAACCAACTTCCGTTCTTCGAGTCGACGCAACGTTGCCGAGAGTGTACCTGGGTCGAGATGCAGGACGTCGGCCAACTCACCGGCATGCATCTCGCCCAAACAACCCAGGCAACGCAGCACCATGCGCTGCTGCGCCGTGATGCCGATCTCCGTATGCATGCGACTCGACCGTCGTTCCAGCGCGTGGTTCAGTCGCCAGAGGCGACGGAGGAATTCGAGTGTCGGCGGCAGGACGGTCATCGTGGCTTCGGTGCCATTGGTGCGAGTGGTCGGTCTCGGACGAGACACGCGAGCAACGCATCGATGTCGTGTTGCACGGGAAGAAAATACGCGGCCGCCGTCTGTGGCGAGTAGCCAATACGCACGCCGGTCAGCCATGGCACCGCCAGCTGAAAGACATCTTCGTCTGTCACGTCGTCGCCAACATACAGCACGTGGCGCGCTCCAAGCTGATGCTTGAGTCGGCGCACGGCGATGCCTTTGTGCGGTGCGTCGGTGGGCACCACGTTCACCACCTTGTGCCCCGGACTGACGCGCACGCGAGGTCCCAACTCGGCGAGCGCGTGCTCGACTTCGACGAGTCGCTCGGGGACCCGCCGATCGGCATCAACCCCGCCGACGTGCAACGCGAGTGACCAATACTTGTCCTCGAGGTCCAAACGCGACGCCGTGAGGGGCTGGAGCAGAGCGATGGCACGGCGCATGAGTCGCGCGACGGTGGCCGCCTGGATCGGCGAACGGCGCTCATCCTCGGCGCCGTGGTTCCCGATGACGACCGTCGGTCGCGACGGGCCCAATCTGCTGGCCACGTCAGCGCGGGCGCGACCGGAAATCACGGCCGTTGGGTAGCGCGCACACACGGCGGCGAAGAGTACCGCGGTCGCCTCACGCATCGCGGCATCGTCGCGGGTACGCACGAGCGGTGCAAGCGTTCCGTCGAAATCAAAGGCCAGTAGTAGGTCGCTCTCGCTGCCCGCTGGCA
>APMI01020360.1_pt1 | contig 10728 bp, 7 predicted proteins | sample 667938 | NCBI WGS metagenome assembly APMI01 (sample SAMN01084076, study PRJNA167559) | wastewater metagenome | biome: Wastewater | place: Denmark: Ejby Moelle, Odense | collected 2011-11-28
TTTATTGCTTACCAGGAACCAGGTGATCAGGGAATACGCTGAAGGCGGCCGGTGGAAAGCGATCTTAATACCATAATGTACCATGGAAAACAAACCATTTTTATATACCGCCCTTTCTCCTGCCCTGCTGAATTTGTACGATGTCAGCAGCAGTATCGTGGTGATCATTGATGTACTCAGGGCTACTTCCACCATCGCCACGGTATTAAACAATGGCGCCAAACACATCATTCCCGTAGACAGTGTGGCGGAATGTATCCGGCTGGGCAAGCAGATCGATGGCATTACCGCCGGCGAGCGGGATGGAAGGATCGCAGAAGGACTGGCATATGGCAACTCTCCCTTTGAATATCCCCCGTCTTTTATAAAAAATAAAGTACTGGTGCTCACCACCACCAACGGCACCCGCTTGCTGCACATGGCCCTCGACAGGAATGCCCGGGGCATTATTACCGGCTCTTTTGCCAATATTTCTGCTGTGTGCGATTACCTGGTAGCACAGAAGCAGCCGGTGATCCTTGGCTGCGCCGCCTGGAAAGACAGGGTGAACATTGAAGACACACTGTTTGCCGGCGCCGTTATCAGCCGCATCAAACAACATTTTTATATCAATTGTGATTCTTCTGCCATGGCAGAAACCATGTACAATGAGGCAAAGGATGACCTGTATGAATTCATGAAAACCAACAACGCCTCCCATTATCACCGCCTCAGCAATTATGGGTTGGAAAAAGACATCCGTTATTGCCTCACACCCGATGCAGCAAATGTATTGTGCATATTCAGGGATGGAAAGCTGATTGCTGCCAAATAAAAAAGGAGCCTGTATCAAAAGTCTTCATTATTGTCATATTGAGCCTGCCGAAATATAACAATTAAGGTCAATCAATCTGTAAACATTTCGCTAAACTCAATGTCACAGATTTGATTGCTTTTCATACAGGCGCTTTCTACCGGCTTTATTTATTCATAAACTTTTAATTTCTTCTCCAACCCTCACTTATTTTCCGTTACTTTTGCAAATTGCCTTTTTCACAATCGCATTGTAAAAGCTGGCAAGTAATCATTGACCCCAAAATCACACATCGCTTGGCATTATCGCATTTAGTAAAATACGTTTACAATACAGGATCCGACGAGGTTATCCGCAGAGGAAAAAAAATTCATGCAACCGGCTATGTTGAACTGGCCGAGCATGACGACCTGATGAATTCAGCTATTTTCCGTGTAAAGGACGATACCTACAGCACTTACTACCGGGTAAACGTGCAGCATTACAACGATCCCAAAACTTTATCTGTGCGCTGCAGTTGTCCCTATAACCTGGGAGATATCTGCCGGCACGAAGCAGCCGCCCTGTTGCAGTTGCAGGAACTGATCGATAAGAATATGCTGGGCTCGGGCCATATCCGCTACAACCAGTTGCATACGGTTGCCAAGATGAAGCACATCGATATTAAAGTGATCAAAGTGCTTTCCTCTACTGATATTTTTGATGAGTCGGATAATTTGATCACGGCAGGAAAAGTTACCATCAGCAGCGCTGCCAACGAACGAGTGGAAGGCACCGTGGAAGTGGCAGAAGAAAAATGGCCTGTTGTTATTCAAAAAAATGATGAGCGCAATTTTGACACTTCCTGCAGGTGCAGTGAAGAAGATCATCCGCTCTGCGTGCATAAAACTGCTTTGTTCATGCAGCTTTTCCATAAAAGCGGCCCATATTATTTTGACAGTATCCGCAACTGGGATAAAGAAAAGAACAAACTGCTGCAGATATACGGCTACAGCCTGGAGGATGACCTTTCCGGCAAATTCGAATTCATTTATAAGGATGGCAAACCCTTTTTAAAAGTACTGGATACCAGCATCAAAAGAGTAGCGCCCACTGCACCGGTGGCAAAGCCTTCGTATATGCAGGATACACCGGCCGCAGCAAAAGTAGCCGAAGAAACAGCCGGGGTAGATGTGGAACAATTGCCAACCAAAAAGCTGGGATTGGTATTCAATTTTAACAGCACCGCCTTCCCCAATTTTACCATCGATGCCATACAGGGAGACTATGACAACGACAATAAAAAATTTGTTGGAAAAACTGAAAAGCTCGACCTCACGAAATACGTAAACACAGAGCCGTTTAGCGAGGATGATAAGATGCTGCTGCAGCAGATCAGGAAATTGCAGGCTTCTGAGATCAATAAATACCTCAACCGCAATTCACCTTTCAGCGGTATTTGGGAAAACATTATTCATACCGATGGTGATGAACTGCCGGAGGAAACAAAATCACTGATCACGGAATACCTTTATCCAAAGCTTAAAAAAGTATTCGAGGAACAGGTTGCCAATCCTTTTGTTTTTTACCTGGCCGAAAAGAAGGCGTTTAAAACAGACAACCTGCAGGAAGTTTCATTAAGCGAAAACTTTTTAGCGCCGCATTTTAAGATCACGGCACAGGGCAATCATTTTGAACTGCAGTGCCGTTTTAAAATAAACGGGGCAGAACAACCTGTTACCGACAATGAATGCAACAGCAGCATCCTGTTTTTATACAACCACATTTTTTATCTCTGGCAAAAGCCGGAAGATTCGCTGCAGGCAGAAAAATTCATCAAGAACGGCAATATCAAATTAAGCAAGGAGAACTGGACCGCCCAGATGCAGCGGACCATTTTGCCGCTTACAAGAGAATACCAGGTAGAGTTTGACAAGTCGCTGATCAAAGAAGTAAAAAGCGGTGAGCCGGAAGTAAAATTGATGCTGCAGGAAAAAGGCGAATACCTGGTTTTTCAACCCGTGTTTAACTACAAAGGTTTTGAAACCAAGGCCAACGACAAAGAAACCATTACCATACCGGATGGAGATAAGATACTGATCATCCACCGCAATAAAGAAGCGGAGCAACGTTTTATCAGTTCGCTGGAGTCCCTGCATTCGCAGTTCATCAAACCGCAGGAAGGCAACAGTCTTATCCTGAAAGGCTCTGATGTGCTTCGCAATAACTGGTTCTTTCTTTTTGTAGATGCTATGAAGGAAGCGAAAGTGCCGGTATTTGGTTTTGATGCCCTGCGAAATTTCCGCTTCAACACCGCAAGACCCTCCACCCATATCCATGTAAGCAGCGGGCTGGACTGGTTTGATGCCAAAGTGGAAATTGAATTTGAAGGTCAGCGTGTAGGCATTGCCGATATTAAAAAAGCGTTGTCTGCCAAACAATCATTCGTACAACTGGCAGATGGCACCTTGGGTATTTTGCCCGACGAATGGCTGCAGCGTTATTCTTTGCTGTTTAAAGTAGGTGAAGGCAAGTCGGATAAATTACGCCTGTCGAAATACCACATGAGTGTGATCGATGAGCTCTATGAAAACCGCATTGCCAATGAACTGAGTTTTTCACTGGATGAAAAATTTGAACGCCTGAGAGAATTTAAGAACATTCCCGATATTGAACCACCGCAGGAACTGCAGCCGGTGCTGAGGCCTTATCAAACAGCAGGCTACCAGTGGCTTAATTACCTGAACGATGTGGGCTGGGGCGGCATACTGGCAGATGACATGGGTTTGGGTAAAACGGTGCAGGCGCTTGCCATGCTCAAACATTACAAAGAAAAAGAAGGCAACCTCAAAGCCATTGTAATCTGCCCGACCACACTGATCTATAACTGGGAAAATGAGATCAGGAAATTTACGCCGGAGATCACCTGGCAGATACACCATGGCAGCCTGCGTACAAGAGATATCATCCAGTTGCAGGAAGCCAATGTGATCATTACCACGTACGGCACATTGAGGAGTGATATACAGGTGCTGTTAAAAATAAACTACGACTACATCATACTGGATGAAAGCCAGGCCATCAAAAACCCGGCATCAAAAGTTACCAAAGCGGCTTGCCTGCTGAATGGTAAAAATCGTGTATGCATGAGCGGTACCCCGTTGCAGAATAACACTTTCGACATTTTTGCGCAGATGAACTTCCTGAACCCCGGGCTGCTGGGCAGTATGGAATTTTTCAGGAATGAATTTGCCACGCCCATCGATAAATTTGGTGAGCAGGAGCAAAAAGACCACCTGCGAAAATTATTATTCCCCTTCATATTGCGCCGCACCAAAGAACAGGTGGCGAAAGACCTGCCGGAAAAAACCGAGACCATCCTGTTCTGCGAAATGGACAAAGAGCAGCGAACCATTTATGACGCTTACCGCAACAGTTACAGGGATAAGATCATGGGCACCATCGACCAGCAGGGTATCGACAAATCCCAGCTCACCATTTTGCAGGGCCTGATGAAACTGCGCCAGATATGTGACAGTCCTGCCATTTTGAACGAAGAAGATAAATATCCTAACCATAGCATCAAGCTGGATGAATTGACCAGGGAGATCACGGAAAACATCGGCGAGCACAAGGCGCTGATCTTTTCACAGTTCCTGGGTATGCTGGCGCTGATAAAGGCCAAGCTGGAAGAAGAAGGCATTGCCTACGAATATTTTGACGGCAGCACCAATATCAACGACCGTCAAAAAGCCATTGATAATTTCCAGAATGGTGATAAGAGCAGGGTATTCCTCATCTCGTTAAAAGCGGGTGGTGTGGGGTTGAACCTAACGGCGGCGGACTATGTGTACATTGTAGATCCCTGGTGGAACCCGGCAGTGGAACAACAGGCCATTGACCGTACGCACCGTATCGGGCAAACGAAAAACATTTTCGCTTACCGCATGATCTGTATCGATACCATTGAAGATAAGATATTACAACTGCAGGAACGCAAGCGCAAGCTGGCAAGTGAGCTCATCAGTGATGATGTGAACTTTGTAAAAGCGCTCACCAAGGCAGATGTGGAATATTTGTTTAGTTAAGGCGGAAACGTGAATCGTCAATTGTGAATGGTGAATTGTGAATGGGTAGCATTCATGGAAAAGCAACGATCAAAAATAACAATAGCAAGGACATTAGTTAAGTTTAATGCTATGCCGTCCTTTCCTTTTTGACGTCTTTACGTTCGATAAAACATTTATATACCATTAATAAACTGCGTATGAAAAGTTTATTTGACAAAACAACGTATGAAGAGATCGTAAGCAGGATGAACAAACTCACCCCTGCCTCTCAAAAACAATGGGGAAAAATGGAGGTGGCCCAGATGCTGGCACATTGCGAAGTAGCTTTTAAAGTGCCGCTGAACGAAAAGCCAATGCCCCGGATGCTGCTCGGCCTGTTGATTGGCTGGATATTCAAAAAGAAACTGTACAACGAAGAACCCTGGAAACAAAATCTGCCCACGGCACCTGATTTTATCATCAAGGGAAGCCATGATTTTGAAAAGGAGAAAGCCACATTGCTTTCAATGATCGAAAAATTTCACAAAGCAGATCCTGCTGCCATAGAAAAGATCGTACATCCCATGTTTGGCAAATTCACCGGCGAACAATGGGGCAAGGCCATGTACAAACATTTAGATCATCACCTTACGCAGTTTTCCGTTTAGAGTGGCTCATTGCTTTACTGGTGTATGCACAACACCGGCAGATGCGTATGATACAACAGGTTCTTAGACTGGCTCCGGTTAAATATTTTCTGCAATACCGTATGCTTTTTGGGAATCACTACCACCCAGTCGAGCCCTTTCCCGGTAGCATATTCATTAAGCCCTTCCGTTACGTCTTTACTTTCAATACTGTCGTACACAGGATTGATATCCCTGAATAAATTGCGTACAGTAAAAGTTTCGTCCATTACATTGATGTCAAAATTCCTGTCTTCAAAATCTACATTCAGCACATACAATTCAGCATTAAAATCTTTCACTACTTTTTTCAGCAATGATACCGGGGTGGTTTCTTCAATTTTTTTATAATCACATGCAAACCCAATCCTTAGTACCGGTGTAAAAGCGGCTTTTGGAGGCACTACCAGTACCGGGTATTGCAGGTCGTGTATGATCTTGATGGTATTGCTTCCTACCACCAGTTTTGCAAGGGCGCCCTTTCCTGAAAGCCCCATTACCACCAGGTCTGGTTTCACTACTTCACATATTTCTTCAAGACCATCCATCAGCGTTGTCATTTGCGCTTTAGTATGGATGCTGATCTTACTTCTTAAATTAGACTGTATCGTTTCCTTCAGGGTTTCCAGTTCCTGCTCGGCTGCTTTTTGTAGTTCTGTAACATTGAACAATGGCCATGCGATCTCGCCAATACCAACCGGCATTTCGTAAGCATGAAATAACCAGATCTCTGCCCCGTAAAATATTGCCAGGTTGCCTGCAAATTCGGCTGCATTGGTAGATGCAGGCGAAAAATCTACCGGAACGATTATCTTTTTCATGATGAAAATTTTAGATGATAAAGTTATTGATCAATACACTGAATCTGCGTGACTGCTATCAGCGAAAAAACTGATATTATTCATAACAGCCCGGGCCTTATCCTTTTACAAATTAGAAAAACATTCCGGCAAGCGCAAGCACAACCTGCATTTACAATTTCATTATGCGTTCTACGGCCTTTTCCAAAGTGGCTTCCTGTTTGGCAAAACAAAAACGCAGCACCTGGTGATCGGTCTCCTTTTTATAAAATACCGATACAGGAATCGCCGTTACGGCATATTCTTTCGTAAGCCGGATGGCAAAATCCTTTTCGCTTTCATCACTGATGTTTCCGTACCGGTACAACTGGAAATAACTGCCGTAGCTAGGCAAGGCATCGAATTTTGTTTGCTGCATCAGTTGCTGAAAATGATCCCGCTTTTGCTGCAACTGCTTGCCCAGTTGCAGGTACTGTTGCGGCTGCAGCATGAATTCGGCCAGCGCCACCTGTACCGGGTGACTGCAGCAGAAGCAGTTAAACTGGTGCACCTTCCTGTATTCCTGCATCAATGCTGCCGGGGCAATGCAGTAACCCATTTTCCAGCCGGTGCAGTGATAGGTTTTGCCAAAGGAAAAACATACAAAGCTCCGTTCCAGCAGGTCGGGGTAGCGCAGGATGCTTTGATGTGATATATCATCGAAGATCAAATGTTCATACACTTCATCACTCAATATAAAAATGCCGGTATCTTTTACAAGGCGCCGCAATTGTTCAATATCCTCTTTGCCCAGCACACTACCAGTAGGATTGTGAGGAGTGTTGAGCATGATCATTTTTGTGTTGGGCGTAATGCTTTTTTTCACCAGTTCCCAGTCGATCGAATAAGTTGGAAAGCGCAGAGGGATCAATACGGGCACTGCCCCGTTCACTTCAATATTGGGAATGTAGCTGTCGAAAGCCGGCTCAAAAACGATCACTTCATCGCCCGGCCTCAATACCGTGGTAAGTGCAGTATAAATGGCATAGGTTCCACCCGGCGTAATGGTGATATCAGTATCTGCATTGATAGCCGTGCCATACAGGTTCTGCACTTTTTGGGCTATCCTTTCCCGTAAGAGCGGCAATCCACTCATGTGGCTGTACTGGTTATTGCCTTTTTTCATGGCAGTATTTACCAGTTCTATCAACTCCCCGCTCATCATAAAGTCGGGGAAACCCTGGCCAAGGTTCACCGCATCATACTGTGTGGCAAGGGCACTCATGGTAGTAAAAATGGTAGTGCCTACATGGGGCAGTTTGCTGTGAATAACAGGTTTCAAAACAATCCGGTTTTTGATGAAGTTTAAAGAACACTGTAAATTAAACTAAAACAACAACTCCATCATGCAGAGAATGAAAGGCGGGGACGATTTGCCTGTACAGCAAATGAAACAAAAGGCAGGCTGGCTTTAAAACGTGGACGGTAAAACAGCAGCAACAGGGGAAGGCACCAGGCCAGCGTAGACAATACCCCAGTGATGCTGTGAAAAAGGCTGATCCTTTTGCCGGGTACTTCATTGATCACGCCAACTGTTGCCGTAAGGCCTTTGCCAAATTTAAAATCCAGGTCGGTAAAGCGGTTGCTGTCGTAATATTGTTTCAACTGGTCGTTCTGGTGTTTCCAGCTGGAGAACATGCGTTGTTGTTTGCTGATGCCCGGCTCCATATTGGCATCAAAAAAATACCATTCTTTATTGATCAGTACTTCCATGGCATAATGGTGCGGAAAACCAATGCTGCGGTAAGCCATGCCTTTGTTCCGCAGCACCGCCATCATTACCAGCGCCTGTTGCGAACAGGCTGCATTGGGCTGCTGCATAATTTTATCCGGCTGCACTTTACAGGCATAATCTTCTTTTAAAAATTTGCCTGATAGGGCAGCGATCCAGTTTTCGGCCGGTGCAAAATGAGAGAAGCCATGATAAAAACGTTGTTCCAGTACTGCCTCCAGCAGTTCTGCATATTCGAAGCTGCCGGCAGCAATCTGGTTGGTTGCAGCAATACTGTCTGTATAGGTTTCCAGCTTTTGTACGCTGTTGAGGAATGAAAGCCGGGGATCAAATTTTTCTTTTTTATCGTAGGCGGGAAACGGGTTCACATCCTTCTTAAAAAAGAAGGGTAAACACAACAGCAAGGCAAGTACAAGGAGGAGCGTTTTTCGCATAACCATTTATTTAATCCGGCTCCGGGAGCGGATCATGCTATTTTTTGCATACGTATAACGAAATGATAACAGTAAATAGTATTCAGCAATAAGAGAGGAAATGAGGGGGTTAAGTTGGGGTCAGATCTTTTTTGTTTCTTTAAGGATATAAGAAACTACAGGCGTAACATTCACATTGAGGTTATCAAGGATGAACAGGACAACGGCGGCGATCATGATAAAGGGCATCAGGATGAAGTGATAAGCCCTGCGAATTTTATTCATACAAGTGGCTCACAAAGGTTTAGTTTGCTTTATGTAGGGTATGTAATTAACGATCATATCAAAGTTTTAGTATAGCGCAACCTGCAATTCAGGCGCTCCATACCAAGACCCTTCCTTTTTGATAGGAGCCGCAAACCCTTTAAAGAAACTTATCGCCCTTTAGTTTTTTTACTTCGGCCACGTATTCTTTTATTTCCTGTTCCTTGTCTTTTTTGCAGATGAGCAGCACATCCTTTGTATCAACCACTATAAAATCATCCAGCCCCTGCAGCAATACCAGCTTGCTGTTATCGGCATGCACCATGTTTTTGGTAGCATCAATCACAATCACATTGTTTCCTGCCACGGCATTGTCAAAATAATCCTTTTCAAGGTTATCGTAGGCACTGGCCCAGGTACCAAGGTCGCTCCAGCCAAAAGAGGAAGGTATGATGTAAACATTGTCTGCTTTCTCCATTACACCATAGTCGATGGAGATATTAACACATTGTGGGTAGATCCTTTCAATGGCCTCCACTTCCCCGCCGGTATTAAAATAATTTTTTTCTGTATCGAACACATCATGCATTTCCGGCAAAAACTTCTCAAAAGCAAGAATGATGTTTTTTACCTGCCACACGAAAATGCCGGCATTCCATAAAAAGTCCCCGCTCAGTAAAAAGGTTTTCGCCAGTTCTTTATCGGGCTTTTCTGTGAATGTTTTTACCTTGAACACATTGTCACTCACCGGTTGCTGATCGTATTGTATATAACCATAGCCGGTATTGGGATAAGTTGGCTTGATGCCGAGTGTTACCAGCCCCTTGATATTCGAGGTAAAGTCCAGCGCCCTGATGCATACATCTTTAAAAGCCTCCGGTTGCAGAATGATGTGATCGGCAGGCGCACAGATCAAATTGGCATCAGGATTCAATTGCCGCAGCTTGTAAGAAATATATGCGATGCAGGGAGCAGTGTTTTTCCTGGAGGGTTCGCTCAATATATTACCTGCCGGCAATTCGGGCAACTGGTCTGCCACGATATCCTTGTACTGATCTGCCGTAACAACATAAATATTCTCTTTGGGAATAAACAGGGCAAACCTGTCGAATGTAGCCTGTATCAGCGTTCGCCCGGTATTCAAGATGTCCAGAAACTGTTTGGGAAAATCTGTACGGCTCATTGGCCAGAACCTGCTTCCGATGCCACCAGCCATTATTGCCACGTAATGATTCTTATTCATAACTCCGGTTTCTTTTAATGCATTTATGCCAACGGGCGCTGCAACCAACTGTTAACGCAGTTCCACGTCCTTTTATTTTTAATACTGCAATCAAATACAGTCAGGGGTTGCTTCAAAGCACAATCGCTGCTAAAAACAAGGCGCAAACCTACTTTAAAACATCCACAACACAAAAGGTTTGCACCCTGTAATAAAATGGCAGCGTTTGTAAAAAAAAGACTAACTTAAACAATCCAATAACAACCGCTATTTTGAATAGCTGTTAGATTAAGCTAACTTTACAGGCTCTATAAATTGAAAAACCAGTAAAGTTGTTATCCCGATCACAACAATTTTATCCTGAGGAAAAGAAAGCTATGGCAACCGTTAAAGAAAAGAAAACCGCAGGGGCTCCAAAAGCACCTTCGGCAAAAAAGAAAGCAGCAGCAGCTGACAACAAAAAACTACCTTATGATCTTGCAGACAAACTGCAGCAATATTTTGGATTCAGTGGTTTTAAAGACCAGCAGGAATACATCATTAAAAATTTACTGGATGGCAACGACACTTTTGTGATCATGCCCACCGGCGGCGGAAAAAGCCTCTGTTACCAGTTGCCGGCATTGATCAGTGAAGGCTGCGCCATCATTGTATCTCCCCTCATTGCACTGATGAAAAACCAGGTTGACCTGGTAAGGGGCTACAGCAGCAACGATGATGTGGCGCATTTTTTAAACAGCACCCTCAACAA